>FWPV01008642.1_pt1 | contig 17696 bp, 16 predicted proteins | sample 2228371 | NCBI WGS metagenome assembly FWPV01 (sample SAMEA103939776, study PRJEB20133) | metagenome | reverse complement strand
TGGGTCAGTCATTAGTGCGGTAAATGTCGTTTTTATTGTAGAGACGCCCAATTTGGGCGTCTCTACGGTAGCAAACAATGCATTAATTTGTCCATTAGTAAATTTCCCCCAAATAACTGACCTATTACATTTTTTTTCACATTTTGTTACACGGGCATTTTTCACACAATGCCGATTAGCACCGGTTAGCATGCAAAAAGCAGGGTGTGTCAAATTGGCGAAATTCACCCACTCAAAACCCCGAAGAGCCTTAATAAAAAATAGTGTAAAATACGACGTAAGAACAATCTTATAACCAAGTCCATCCACTTAATAAAACAAAAAATTTATATAACACAACATGTCTTTACGGTTGTATTAAAAAAATAAATAGCTGAAAAATAATAAAATTTAGCATAATCTGGCCGGTCTATTAATTTATTCATTTTTAATGTAATCAATAATATTTTTAAGTCCAATTATATTTATTTCTATCTTTTTATTTTTAATTTTATATGGTTTTCTGCAATCGCCGCAAACTAAAATATTTTTACCTTCTGGATATATTTTTCTAAAAATTTCAATATTATTAAATTCTGCTTTTGATGAATTCCATTTACATTCAATTGCAATAATCTTACCACCCCTCATGGGTAAAACAAAATCAATCTCATGGCCAAATTTATCTCTCCAGTAGTATGGTTTATCTTCTATGACAGAAATTATCTCATTTAATACAAGTTCTTCCCACAATAAACCTAAATCCTCTTCCCTTAATTCTTTCCAGCCTTTAAAAAAATATGTAAAACCCGTATCAAAAGAATAAATTTTAGGCGCAGATACTATTTCTTTTGATTTTAATTTAGAAAATGGTCTTATTATATTTATTATTAATGTTTGTTCAAGTGCATATAAATATGATTTTATTGTGTGACGTGATACTTCGCATTCAGTAGCATATTTAGTTGCTTCAAATATTCCGCCGCTTCTTGAAAAAAGAAGTTCTATGAATTTCATAAACGCATCTTTTTTTTCTATTCTGAAAATTTCAGATACATCCTTTGCCCAGTATGAATCAAGCCACTCTGCATAGTCTTTCAGGTTAAAAACTCTAGACATAAAAAATTGTGGCAATCCACCGCGTTGCATTCTATGTATCAAATTATCATTATCAAAATTTTCCATATCAAAACTATTGATAGGTAAAAGTTTTAAATTATATTTTCTGCCTGTTAATGTGTCTTTGAATTTTTTGTATGATGAAAGAGTAGAAGAACCCGTTGCAATTATTTTAACATCTTTATAATAATCTGCTGCTATTTTTAAAATTTCTGCGGGATTATCAATTCTATGTATTTCGTCAATAGCAATTATTTTATTCTTTAAATTATCTAAAAAATATTCACTCTGGATTTCTTTTCTAATATAGGGCAATTCACAATCGTAATAAATAATTTCAGGTATACTTTTACATAAAAAAGTTTTCCCAACCCTTCTTACCCCATATAACCATATTATATTTCTATTTTGTAACAGTTCTTCTATTTTTTTTAACCAGAATTTTCTTTTTACCATTGTAACCATATTATACATATAGTTTAACTATTTGTCAATAGTATTTACTGTTAGTTGATGTATATTTTTATAGAATTTCACTCTACCTGATTATATAATAAATTTCATGATTTTTTTATGCTTATCTAAAAACAACAGAAACAGTATTTTTGCGCTTCTTGGCATACTGGAAAAATATGGATATTTTATAGGGAAAGAAGTATATTTGCATAATCTAAAAATTAATGATATTAAATTGAAGTCCAGAAATAACTTTTTTCTTTTTTCATTTTCATCAAATGATGCAGGGGAAAATTTTAAAGAACTGAAAAGATTAAAAAATCAATATAATAAAAGCATATTTATCTGTGGCGGTCCACATCCAACAGGCATGCCAGAAGAGTGCTTAAATGCAGGTTTTGATATAGTTGTTAAAGGCGAAGCAGAAGAGATTATAAATGAAATTTTGAATTTTAATTGTAAAAAACCAACAATCTGCAGATCTAAAAATCAGGCAAATTTAGATGATTATCCACCCTTCCCTTTAAAAGACCCTCATTATTCTCTTTATATAGAAATAACCCGTAGTTGTCCGTATAATTGTTTTTACTGCCAGACACCAAATATTTTTGGAACAAAACCAAGACACAGGTCAATTGAAAATATCTTAAAATACTGTGAAATACTTTTAAAAAATAATCTTACAGATTTGCGATTTATCTCTCCAAATGCTTTTTCATATGGCTCAATAAATGGTAAAACTATCAATTTTCAATCACTGCAGAATTTATTAAAATCACTTTGTAATCTTGTAAAAGGTAAAGGCAGAATATTCTTTGGTTCTTTCCCATCAGAAGTCAGACCTGAATTTGTAAACGATGACACAATTGGTTTAATAAAAAGATACTGCAACAATAAAAATATTATGATTGGTGGACAGTCAGGTTCTGATAGTGTTTTAAAAAAAATAAATAGAAAACACGCTGTAAAAGATATTATAAATGCATCTGATATTTCACTAAAATATGGCTTACTTCCTAATATAGATATAATATCTGGATTCCCTTTTGAGACAGAGGAAGACATAAGAGAAACAATAAAACTCTGTGAAACTCTTATCAAAAAAGGATGTAAAATCCATATCCATAAATTCACTCCTTTACCCGGCACACACTTTAAAAATCTTTTACCTTCTGAATTTCATCCAGAATTTAAAAATTTTATAAATAAATGGATAGGTAAAGGTAAAATTTTCGGAAATTTTTAATAAAAAGGTAATAATATACAAAATGTTGTCCCGAAACCTACGCCATCTGACTCAGCCCAGATAAAACCGTTATGTTCTTTTATTATCTGCCGGCAAATATATAATCCAAGCCCCACCCCACCGTGTTTTCTCGTATCTATATTTTCAAGTTGTGTAAATATATTAAATATATTTTCTAAATTTTCTTTTGCTATACCTATACCATTATCTTTTATTTTTATAAATACATAGTCTTTATTTTCAATCTGTCTTTTTATATTTTCAGGAATTTTTCTACTTTTATTATTTATCTTTTCAACATCAATTTGAATTTCTATATTTTTATTAGAATATTTTATTGCATTATCCAGTATGTTATTTATTATCTGGGTTATTTTTTCTTTATCAATTTTAATTATATATTTTTTTTCTTTAAAATTTGTTTTGATTTTTATATTTTTTGAAACTATAATAACTTTCATATTATCTAAAACATTATTAATAACTTTAATTAAATCAACTCTACCTTTTACAATTTCAAATGTTCCTTTTTCAATCCTTGATATATCCAGTAATTGATTAACTAACTTTAATAATCTATCAGCATTATTTTTAATTGAAGAAATAAATTCAATTTGTTGCTTATTTAATTTTCCAGCAACACCTTTTAACAAAAAAGAGACAAATCCAATAATTGAAGTAAGCGGTGTTCGTAATTCATGAGAAACCATTGAAATAAAATCACCCTTAACCCTATTTAATTTCTGTAACTCACGCACTGTGTTATTTAATTCATTTTCAATTAATTTTTTATTCCACCTTTCAAATGTAAGCATAATCATATCTGAAACAGAAGCAATAAAATCCTGTTCATAATATCCCCAGATTTGTTTTCTATTTCTCATAAAAATAGTAACTCCTATAAAATCATTTTCATAGCGAACGGGAGATAAAATCAAATTTAAATCTTTTATTTCTAATTTATTAAATATTTTATTTATTATTTCCTGATTACTTATAACAGTTGTTCTCTGTTCAATAAAATTTTTAATTTCGTTAAATTTTATATAAGAATCTTGCTTGATATTACCATATATAGAAACCGGTTTTAAAAAATTATTATCATCTGATAATGCAAAAAAGGCTGCATAATTTGAATTTGTAATAAAACTTACTATTTCAATTATATTACTAATCGTTGTTTCATAATTCAGCCCGGTCTTAATGCCTAATTTAGCAAGAGTAACAAGTATTTTTCTGTGTTGTGCAATCATATTTTCTCTTTTAATTGCTTCCTGCAATTGCATTCTCTCCTGGGTAATATCATTAACAAATACCGCTCTTGCTGGTTTATTTCTGTATGTTATTTTTTTTACTTTAACTAATAAATTCATTATTTCACCATTTTTCTTTTTACCTGTTAATTCATAAACACCTTCGAATCTATTTTCTATACTTTTTTTTACTTTTGCTATTGATTCTTCAGTTAAAAAATCATAAATATTATATTTATATAATTCTCCTTCTTTAATACCACCCATATCTAAAAAAGCACGATTTGCAATTATAAATTCGCCTTCCCGGTGAATAACAAAACCCTGAAATGAATTATTAAAAAATATTTCATAATTAATTAAATCTTCTTTTAATTTATCTATTATTTGTTGTTCATTATTATCCATTATTTGCACCTATTGTTTAATTATCCATTCTAAAGCGTCTTTTAAATTATTAAACACGTAAAATTTCCGCTGTGTTATTTGCATAACTGTATTTAATATAACTCTTTTAATACCACCAATACCTAAAATAGCCGCTGCCTTTATATAGGGTTTATTTTGACTTATGTATTGTTTTAATTCATAAGTTAAACTATAATCTACTACACAATCAGCAAAATTTGAAATAGTTAGAAGTGAATCAGGCGGGCTGGCAAATATTTCCTTTTGTGCCTCTTTCATAATTTTTATCATTTCATCTTTTTTATTGGCATTTGAAAAATCTATATATAATACTTTTTTATCTTTGTATTTTATATATCTTACTTTTTTCATATATTTATTATAACATATTTAATTTATCTTGACAAAAAACAAATTATATATATATTATTTAAAAATTTATTTAATCAGGAATATATATTGACTATAAATCAAACTTATATTTTAATAGGCACATTATTTTATCTTACTATAATGCTTTTTATTGGTTTCCGGGCTGGCAGACTAATAAGAACCTCCACTGATTTTATAATAGCCGGACGGAGATTGTCATTTCCCCTTGCATTGGGCACTGTCTTTGCAACCTGGTTTGGTGCAGAAACAGCTTTAGGCTCATCGTCCACTGCTAATAAAGAAGGTATATTGGGTGTGATAGCAGATCCTTTTGGCGCTGGTTTGTGTCTTATAATATCAGGAATTTTTTTAGTTCCTATTTTTTATAAAATGAATATTGTAACCAACATTGATTATTTTGAAAAAAAATATAATAAAAATGTTGGTTTTATTATGACACTCATTTATCTTCCACCTTATATTGGCTGGATAGGCGCTCAGATGCTTGCATTTGGAACTTTATTTTCTCATTTTACTACAATTCCAATAAAACTTGCTATCATAATCAGTGCTATAATTGTAATTGTATATACCTATTCAGGTGGCTTACTTGCTGATGCTATAACTGATTTTATTCAGATGTTTTTCATTTTATTTTGTCTTATTTTTATGTTTGTTAACATCTTATTGAACCACTCCACAGAAATTAAAGAAATTCCTTCTTTTTATTTTTCTTTTTTCCCGGTGTCAAAAAATCCTGTTGAATGGCTAAACTATATAGAAGCCTGGATAATAGTTGGTTTAGGTTCATTAGGTGGCCAGGATCTGGTTGCCAGAATTTTAGCTTCTAAAAATCAAAAAATAGCAAGATTATCTTCTATAATTTCAGGAATTTTATACTGGATTTTGGGTTTAATTCCTGTTTTACTTGGAATATGGGCTATAAAATTAATTCCTGAAAATAGCGGTAATGCAGTATTAATTGATCTCGCAATAAAATTTTTACCGGTTCCACTGATAATTTTATTTATAGGTGGGCTTTTATCAGCAATAATGAGCACAGTTGATACTGCATTACTTGCTCCTGCAAGTTTAATTGGAGAAAATATATTTCCCTATTTCAAAAAAGATGCAACTGATAAAGAAAAATTATTCTGGTGTAGAATATCTGTTATTATTTTAGGATTTATATCATTACTTCTGGCTTTATATTTTGAAAGCATTTATGAGTTATGCTTGGAATCATGGACATTTCTTTTAACTTCTTTTACCGGTCCACTTTTATTTTCCCTTTTCTTGAAGAGAACAACAGCAAGTGGAGTTATAGCAGGCGCTGTATCTGGATTTATTTCCTGGGCAGTATTAAATATATTATTTCCTTCTTTACCAGCAAAACTTTTTGGATTTTTAATAAGTTGTCTTAGTATTATTATTGTAAGTTTGATTAATTCAAAACAAAAAATATAAAAATCTTTTTAATTTTTGAATTTTAAGGTTGCCAGTGCGGTGATTCACAAGGAATATCATCTGTAACTAACCTTACAAAATTACTTCCATTTGAATTAATTACACACACCTGCGCATTTCCACCTATATTTCTTAAGAAAACTATTTTTTCACCATCTGGAGACCATTCTGGTGCAAATTCATTATTTGAAGGGCTTTGTGTTATATTTGCATAATCTGTTCCATTTGAATTCATTGTGTATATTTCATAATTACCATCCTTATTTGTAACAAATACAATCTTTGTTCCATCTGACGACCAGCACGGCGAAGTATTTTGGCCAGAAAAATTTGTTAATTGTAATATTATGGAAGAAGTTAAATTCATTTTATAAATATTTTTATTTCCTGATTCTATCTTTACAAATACTATTTCTTTTCCATCTGGCGACCAGCGCGGCTCGCTTTCTTCTTCAACTGAATTAGTTAAATTTGTAAGTTCTGTTCCATCTATATTTACTGTATATATATCTCCATTTAAAACAAATAATATTTTATTTCCATCTGGTGACCATTGCGGTACTCCATAATCAGTAGTATTGGTTGTATTGTATACAACCCTTGTATTATTGTTTCCATCTGCATCCATCACCCAGACGTTATAATTAGGTGATTTAACATATGCTATTTTATTTCCAGCAGGGGAATAAGAAGGATGATAACTTGCATTGTCATTTGTTAATTGAGATAAATTGCCTCCATTATAATCCATTGTCCAGATATTACCATTTCTTACAAAAGCAATTTTATTTCCATCAGGGGACCAGGCAGGATATCTGTCACTTACTATATCAGTCGTTAAACGCATTTTATTGCTACCATTTTCTTCTATAGTCCAGATATCATAATTCCCCGAAGAATATTGAGTAAATACTATTTTCCTGTAAAATATTGTTGCAGTATTAGTCGGAGTATTTGTTGGAGAAGAAGTTTCTGTACTGGTTAATGTATTTGTTGGTGACATTGTAAAAGTAAACGTATCTGTTATGGTATACGTTGATGTCACTGAATTTGTTATAGTATTGGTGGATGAACTTGTAAAAGTTGCAGTTTGTGTATATGTTGTTGTATTAGTAGGAGAATTACTTATTATAGGTGTATTGGTATGGGTTTCGGTCATAATATTGGTTTGCGTATTTGTATGAGTATTTGTGTGAGTATTTGTTAGCGTAATTGTATGAGTATTTGTAGGAGTATTCATCATTGTCTCTGTATTTGTAGAAATGAAAGTAGCTGTATTTATATTTGTTTGTGTTGCTGATACTGTTAAAGTAAAAGTTGGCTCTGGATTTTCCGGACTGGTTACACTATCTTCCTTTTTACTACACCCATATTGTATGATAAAAACCAGAAGTAAAAATATTAATAAAATTTTAATTTTATGTATCATCTCTCCGTCTCCCTTATCTTTTATTTTTTTATAAAATTATATCTTTTTTATTTTTATTGTCAATATATAATAATATTAAGGAATTCAGAACAACGGATATTGAGCTTAATGCCATTGCAGCACCTGCTATCATTGGATTTAATAATCCAGATGCTGCAATAGGTATTCCTGTTATATTATAAAAAAATGCCCAGAAAAGATTTTGTTTTATTTTTGTCTTTATTTTACGACCAAGCATAATCGCTTTATAAATATCCATTAAACTATTTTTCATAATAATTACATCACCTGTTTCCATTGATATATCAGACCCGCTTGCCATAACAAACCCAACATCTGCAGAAGCAATTGCAATAGCATCATTTATACCATCTCCTGCAAATCCTGTTATTCCCTGTTTTTTTAAATCATTAACAATTTTTACTTTGTCTTCTGGCAATAAATCAGCATAAACATTTTCAATCCCTGCCTGTTGTGATATTATCCTGGCTGTTTTTATGTTATCTCCCGTTGCTAAAAATATATTTATCTTTTCTTTTTTAAATAATTCAATTGCCCTGGTAGTATCATCTTTTATTTTATCTCCTATCGCGATTATGCCCAGAATCCTTTTTTCATCTGATAATAAAACAGCTGTGAATCCTTTATCCTGGAATTTTTGTAATTTTTCTCTACAAAAATCCAGATTAATATTTTTTTCTTCTATAAACTTAATATTGCCTATATAATATTTTTTGTTATTTACTATACCTTCTATTCCATACCCTGGATATACTTTAAATGAAACAACTTCAAATACGTCTTCTTTATTATATTCAACCATTGCTTTTGCCAGCGGATGTTCTGAATTTTTTTCAAGGGAAGCTGCTATTTTTATAATTTCTCTTAAAGATATATCTGAAGAAAACGAAACAATGTCTACAACTTCTGGTTTGCCTCTTGTTATTGTGCCTGTTTTGTCTATTACCAAGTTTTTTATTTTTCCTGTTATTTCAATAATTTCAGTATTTTTAAATAATATTCCCTGCTTTGCTGCAAGCCCTGTTCCAGCAATAATTGCAACTGGCGTTGCAAGTCCTAATGCGCAGGGACACGCGATAACAAGAACAGAAACAGCTGCCATTAAGGCACTCGTAATGGCATCATGTAAGAAATAAAATCTGATTAAAAAAGTTAAAAATGCAATAACTATGACAGCCGGCACAAAATAAGATGCTATTTTATCAACTAATTTCTGGATAGGTGGTTTTGTTGCCTGAACATTCTCAATCAGACTTATTATTCTTTGCAGGACTGTATCTTTTCCTACCCTTTCGGCTTTAAACTTAAATGAACCATATTGATTTATGGAACCACTTAAAACTTTATCACCTTTGTTTTTCTCAACAGGTATTGGCTCACCCCTTATAACAGATTCATCCACAAAAGAATTTCCTTCAACCACTTCTCCATCAACCGGTATTTTTTCACCTGGTTTTATGACAACAATGTCTCCTGTTTTAATATTATCAATTGAAACAATTTCTTCTTTTCCATTCCTTAAAATAACAATTGTTTCTGGAGAAAACTCAATTAATTGTTTTATTGCATCGCCTGTTTTTCTCTTTGCTTTTTTTTCAAGATATCTGCCCAATATTATGACTGTTATTAAAACAGAAGATGTTTCAAAATATAAATGATGTAAATTAGTCCAGAACAAAAGATAAACACTATAAAAATATGCAGCAGAAGTTCCTAATGCAACAAGAGTATCCATATTTGCTGAAAAGTCCTTTAATGCGTAAAAAGTATTTTTATAAAATTCCATTCCAATAAAAAACTGTACAAAAGTCGCAAAAGTAAAGATAATATATCCCTGGAATGGAATAAAGTCAGGTTTTAATATCATGGATAAAATAAAAACAGGAATGGTCAGGATTGCACTTATCAATAACTTTAGTTTCAATTCTTTAACTTCATCTTTTTTTTCCTTATCCAATACTACTTTATATCCTCTTTGTTCTATGGATTTAATTAAATTTTTCTCATCTATGATTTTGGGGTCATAACTCACATACGCGTTTTCATCTGCCAGATTAACAGAAACTTCTTTTACTCCATTGTTTTTCATTAATGATTTTTCAATAACAGCAACGCAGCTTGCACAATGCATACCTTTTATTTTAAATTCTTTTTTTACCACTTTTTCATTCTGGTTCATAACCTGTTTCCTTTATTATTTTTTTAATCTCTTCTATCTTTATTTTGCTGTCATCAAAATCAACTTCTACTATTCCTTTTTTATAATTTGCTTTTACATTTTTTATCCCCTGTTTTTCTGTAAGTGCCATTTTTATATTCATCTCACATCCGCCGCAATGCATTCCAGAAACTTTAATTGATTTTTTCATTTGGTCTCCTTTTGAAATTTATTTTTTTCTACGTCATCTTTAAGTGTCGGCAATAAAATAATATGAATGGAAACAATCGCTGCTATTAACCACAAAAGCATTCTTAACCACAATATTGAAATAATAAAAATCGTTGTATATCCAATAGTTAAAAGTAAAATTGCTATTGCAAAAAATTTAATCTTTAAAGGAACTCCTTTGCCTTCGCGATAATTTCTAATATAATTTCCTAAATATTTATGATTTATAAGCCAGTTATATAACTTTTCTGAACTTCTAATATAACATGCTGCAGCAAGCAATAAAAATGGTGTCGTAGGAAGTAATGGCAGAAAAATTCCTAAAATTCCTAATACCACAAAAAAACTTCCTGCAGTGATTAAAAATATGTTTGTTAATTTATGCATAGTCATTTCATCTCACTTTTACTTTTTTATTGTATTTTATCTGATTTTTATTATACCGGAGCGGGGCTTTTATGCCCCGCTTAAATTACTCTTTCACATATTTTTCCGGATTCTTTTTAAATTCATCGGCGCAGTATTTGCAGCATAAATAATACGTCTTACCCTTATAATCCATTTTCGCATATGCTTTAGATTTTTTTATTTTACGCTCTTTCATAACCGGACAAAAAACTTCTTCATCATCCAATGATGCTTTACTGTTTTTCATCTCAAGCCATTTTTTGATATTTTCCTGGATTGTCTTTGCATCTGCTCCGTCCTTTTTAGCTTTGATGGTAAGCAAAACTCCATCTTTAGTTTCTTTTACACTGAAATCAGCATTCAAATCGCATAAAAGACAGCCACTGTGTTCCATATCTTCCATTTTCATCTCCTGTGAATGTCCCTTATGTTTATGCTTTTCACATTCATACGCTAAAATCAGAGAACTAAAAATCAAAACCATACTTAATGCTATTATAAATGTCTTTTTCATATTTTCACCTCCTTTCTATTTCATTTTTCTTCCATAAAAAATATATTGCTGGATAAACAACCAATTCCAGTATAAATGATGTAAGAATTCCACCTACCATTGGTGCTGCTATTCTTTTCATAACATCCGCGCCTATCTCATGTGTTGCTGCCCACATTATTGGCAGCAATCCCATAAAAGTTGTAATAACCGTCATCATTTTAGGTCTTATTCTTTTTACTGCGCCCTCATGAATTGCATGCTGTAAATCAGAAATATTTTTTCCCTTTCTGTTTTTATAAGCAATATCCAGATAAAGCAGCATGAAAACCCCTGTTTCGGCATCAATGCCAAGCAAAGCAATGATACCAACCCATACGCCTAATGAAAAATTATAACCTGATAAAAATAAAATCCACACAACGCCAATAAGAGAAAATGGAACCGCAAGTAATACGATTGCAGTTTTGATATAAGAACGCGTATTAAGATATAGTAAAATAAAAATTATAAATAAAGTCAGTGGCACAACTAAAACCATTTTCTTTTTTACTCTTTCCATAAATTCATATTGTCCGCTAAAAGCAATTGAATAGCCAGCAGGAAGATTTAATTTATTTTTAATTATTTTTTTTATTTCATTTACATAACCGCCGAGGTCTCTGTTCACCACATCCACATAAACATAACCTGCTAACTTCCCATTCTCATTTCTAATCATGGCAGGTCCTGTTGAGTAATATAAATGTGCAACCTGGGATATTGGTATATGCTGTCCTGCTGGAGTTGAAATCAACATCTTTTTTAATTTATCAATATCATCTCTTAAATCTCTTGGATATCTTAAATTTACAGAATAACGTTCTCTGCCTTCTATTGTGTATGTAATATTTTCTCCACCTATTGCATACATTATCTGCATCTGGACATCTTCAATTGTTAATCCATAACGCGCAATTTCGCTTCTATTTATGTCAAAATTTACAAAATATCCGCCTGCTGTTTTTTCAGCATACACGCTTCTTGTGCCTTTTATGCCAGTTAGCAATGCTTCTATTTCTTTGCCGATTTTTTCAATTATAGCCAGATCTTCTCCATAAATTTTAATGCCTATTGGCGTTCTAATACCTGTTGTAAGCATATCAATTCTACCTTTTATTGGCATAGTCCATGCATTAACTACGCCAGGGAGTTTTAATTTTTCATCCATTTCTGCTATTAATTCTTCCCATGTAATTTTATCATTCCAGATTAATCGTAAAGGAGGTTTGAAGAATTCAGGTAAAAACGAATACCACCTTTTCTTTTCTCTCCATTCATTTTGCGGTTTTAATACAATGGTCGTTTCCATCATAGAAAATGGCGCCGGATCAGTTGCAGTTTCTGCTCTGCCTGCTTTTCCGTGAACGGATATTACCTCAGGAAAAGTTTTTAAAATTTTATCCTGTTGATGCATTAAATGATATGCCTGTGTTACTGAAATACCCGGGTTGGTTGTTGGCATATATAAAATTGAACCTTCATTTAATGGTGGCATAAATTCCCTGCCTATCATAAAAAAAACAGGGATAGTAGCAAGCATTAAAATAATTGCACAGACAATAATAAATACAGGTTTTTTAAGCACAAATGTAATTATTGGTTCATATAATTTAAAAAGAAATTTTGATATGGGATGTTTTTCTTCTTCCATGATTTGTCCTGATATTATTTTTAAAAATGGATTCCGGACATTATTTTTAATCAATGTAAAAACTAAAACAGGGCCTAACGTTATTGCTAAAATAGCGGCAAAAAACATAGAAAAATTTTTTGTATAGGCAAGGGGTTTGAAAAGTCTGCCTTCCATTCCTTCTAGCGCAAATATAGGTAAAAAAGAGACAGCAATAACTAACAATGTATAAAATGATGGACCGCCGACTTCTTTTATTGCATCTAAAATTATTTTGTCGCGATTTTGTTCCAGAACGTCTTTATCAGATTTTGCGAGTTTTTTATGAACGTTTTCAATAACAACAATTGCTGCGTCAACCATAGCACCTATTGCAATTGCAATTCCGCCTAATGACATTATATTTGCGGTTACGCCCATTATTTTCATAGGTATAAATGAAATCAAAACTGCTGCTGGCAAAAGTAATATCGGTATCAAAGCAGAAGGCAGATGCATTAAAAATATTATGATGACCAGAGAAACAACTATCATCTCTTCAATCAATTTCTTTTTCAGTGTAAAAATTGCCCTTTTTATTAATTCAGACCTATCATAAGTTGAAATGAGTTTTACTCCATCAGGTAATTTTATATCTTCAATTTTTTTCTTTATATTCTCAATTACCTTTAATGCATTTTCTCCATAACGCATAACAACAATACCACCGGGTGCATCACCATATCCATTATAATCAGCAATGCCGCGTCTTATATCAGGTCCTGTATTTACTTTTGCAATATCTTTTATTTTAATCGGGACTCCATCAATAATTTTTACCACCACTTCTTCTATGTCATTTAAACTTTTAAAATACCCGCCTATATTTACCATATACTCTGCACCGGCAAATTCTAAAAGGCGTGCACCAGTTGTATTATTGGACTTTTTTACTGCATCTATAACATCATCTATGGAAATTTTTTTAATCAAAAGTGCCTGTGGATCAAGGATTATCTGATATTGCTTTTTAAAACCCCCGATTGAAGCTACCTCTGCAACTCCTTTCACTGTCTGAAATAAATATTTTAGGTTCCAATCCTGAAAACTTCTTAACTGTTCAGAAGAATATTTCCCTGTTTCATCAACAAGAACATACTGATAAACCCAGCCAACACCAGTTGCATCAGGACCTAATTGCGTTTTAACTCCTTCTGGTAATTGTGGTAATATTTTTGAAAGATATTCAATTACACGCGCTCTTGCCCAGTAAATATCTGTTCCATCTTCAAATATCACATATATAAAAGAAAATCCATAATCTGAAAAACCGCGTATATCACGAACTTTAGGTGCCCCTAAAAGAGCAGAAATAATGGGGTAAGTTATCTGGTCTTCTATTACCTGTGGTGGTCTGTCCCATGTGGAATAAATAATTACCTGTGTATCAGTCAAATCAGGTATGGCATCTAAAGGCATATTTTTAATTGACCATATACTCAATCCAATTACAAAAATGCCTGTAAGAAAAACAAAAAACCTGTTTTTAACTGACCATTCAATTATTTTATTAATCATACCTGTAACTCCCTTTTAATGATGCTGATGTTCGCTCATTAAATTTTGCATTGCTGCTTTAATCTGGCTTTCGGAATCAATTAAAAAGTTACCATTAACTACAACGCTCTCTCCTTCTACAAGACCTGATTTAACTATATAATAATCATCTATTTTTTCTCCTGAAATTATGCTTCTTGGTTCAAAATGCCCATCACCCTTTTTAACAAAAACTATATTATACTCACCAGTTGGCATAACTGCCTCAAATGGAATTGAAAGAAATTCTCCATGTAAAGATTTTATTTTCACATTTACATACATTTCAGGTAGTAATTTTCTGTTTTCATTTCTGGCTTTTATTCTTGCACGAAAATTTCTTGTATCAACGTTTAAAACTTTATCTACTGATTCAACAAAACCGGTAAATATTTCACCAGGATAAGAATTTGTTGTAATTTCTGCTTTATCACCTTGTTTTATTAATCTTACATCATCCTGATAAATATAGGCATAGATAATGACTTCATCACTTAAATTCGCATTTATTAATTCCTGCTGAGCTTTTCCTTTTTCCTCCAATTTAATGATTTGCTCATCTGAAAAACCCAAACTTAAAAGTTTTAATTTTGCCGTTTCAAGCAGTTCATTTCTTAAACTTTCATTTCCATAATTTTTACTGCTTTTATACGCATTTATATAATCAAGTTGTGCAGCGTATAACTCCGGGTCATATGCAACGCTTCCCGGTGCATTTATTTTTCTTTCAAGCATTCGTTTCTCTACTTTAGCAGTCCGGACGTTTATAATCTGCTGTTGATATGGAGAAATATATATTTCATTTCTTTTTTCTGTTTCTTTATGTTCACTATGATTTTCTGTTGATTTTCCTTTTGCATTTTCTTTTTCAATTTTCACAAGGTCCATCCCGCATATTGGACAACTGCCCGGGCTATCACTTACTATCTGTGGATGCATTGGACAGGTATATAAATCACCATTTTTTGTTTTCCTGATACATGAAAATAATAACATCACAGTTATCATAAAAAATATGATTGATAAAAAAAACGCATTCTTAATTTTCATTTTAATTTCCTCCTTTATTTAATTCAAAAAATGATGTGGCGCAGCAGGATAAGAGAGTTCTGTAATATTTTACGTATTCTTCAACACTCAAATAATACTTCTTTTTTGTATTTAAAAGTGTTCTTTGCGCTTCTAAAACTTTCATAAATTCGCCTTTACCGCTTCTGTATTCTACTACTGCTGCTTCAAAAGTTACTTTAGCTTTTGGTAGTAAAATATCAGAGTATAGATTAATTGCTCTCAAATTCATTTTTATGTTTTCAAAACACATTTTTAATTCAGTAAAAATCTTATTTTTTGTCTCTTCATAATAACGCAGGGCTGCCTCGTACTCATTCACACGTTTTCCTATTTCTGAATTCTGATTCGTGAATAAAAAAACAGGCACTTCTGCTTCAAACATAATTGAATAATTATTTGAATTTGGCTCTATTTCTTTTTTAAATTTAACATTTATATCTGGTATGTATTCAAGATATGCCCTGTTTTTCATATTTTCAGCCATTTTTACCATTGCTTTTGCCATTAAAATTTCCGGGGCATTATCCAGTGCATAACTTTTTAATTTCTCAAAATCTTCATACAACTCTATAATTTCCGGCTTTTCTAAATCATCTTCAATTTTTATTGAAATTTCTCCGTTTGAAAGATTAAAAATTTCATTTGCACTCATTTCAAATTCCTGTTTTAACGATATCAATTCATTTTCAGTTTCAGCAAACTCTAAATCAATAAAAGAAGCATCATTTGTTTTAATATCTCTACCATATCCAGCTGAGGAAATTTTTGATAATTGCTTAAGAGAATCGCTTAAATCTTTTGTTATGTTTATTTCATTTTGTAATCTAAATAATTTTGCATACAAAGAATATGCTTTTATTCCGACCTGTCTTCTTATAAATTCCAGATTGTATTTTATAATTTCTGCATTTTCCTGTGCCGCGCCTATCATAAAAGGATATTTTGCAGGAAATGGTATTTTCTGGCTTATCTCAATATTTTTTGACATTGCTGAACTTAAATTTAAACCATTATCGTTAACACCCATATATTCAATTCCAATCATTGGATTTGGTAAAAACCAGGAAGACCGCGCAAATTCTATTTCACCTTTATACTTATGAACATATGATGCAATTTCCTGGTTGTTTTTAACTACAATATCAACAACCTGGTCTTCTTTAAAAACTGCTGCATTTAACTCTGGTAAAAAATTATAGATTGCTATTAAAATCAACAAAAATATTTTTTTCATTTTAAATTCCTTTAAAAAGTTTTTATTATTTTTAATAATTCCGGTCCTTTTATTATTGCAATAATGGAAACAACGATAATATAGATAAACCCAAGGAAAATTCCTGCCATTGCTAATTTAGAAGGGTTTTCAGCATTTTCTTTATTTTCAGCAAGCAAAATACTGCCAAATATAACTGCGAATAATGCTTTTTCAATACCTAATAAATGAATGAAACTTAAAATTCCGGATGTTAATGCAAGCAATCCTAATTTTGTTTTAAAATTTTTCATTTTTCATTACCTCCTTTACAATTCATATTCTTATTATGTTTATTGCAGCAACATTTACCAATTATTTCACAACTGCAATTACAGAATTCAATAAAGGATGAATAACCAAAAGATGGTTTCATCACACATTTTATATATGATTTTGCTACGTCTGAAACAGTTTGTTTTCTGGTATCTGTATTTCCATAAATTAAAGGAGTTATAAAAATGGATGAAATAAATATAATAATCATAACAGTTAAAACAGCAGATACAGGAATAAGTTTTCTTAGATTAAATAAAGAAAATACCTGATAATTTTTTTCTTTAATAATCTTGATTGGATTTTGCGGTGCAATTTCCTCAAATAATAATAATTGTGCATCAATTTTTTTATAATCCTGTATCAGTTTGCTGCATTCTTTACAAATATCCAGATGATTTTTGACATCTTTGTTTTCTTTATCATTTAATTCATCATCAATTATTGCTGATATTCTTTTTTTTATGAAATTACAATCCATAATATCATCTCCTTTCTATATGTATTATACGTATGGATTTAAAAAAACTTGCGGATAATTATGAAAATTTAGAAAAATTTTATAACAGGAATGCATTTAATTTAATAAGAATTCTTTTTACTGAAAATAAAAACCATGAAACAGATGAGAAAGTTTCAGAAAAAATATCATCTTATAACATAAAATTAAAAGTTTTCTAATTGCTTTTTTTCTCCGGGATCTCAATACATACGAAAAAATTTAAACAAACAATTCCGCTATCTTATTATTTACAAAATATTGAAAAAATTCCTCAAAATTAATTTATAGATATCAATTAATTTTCTTTA
>FWPV01008638.1_pt1 | contig 17698 bp, 17 predicted proteins | sample 2228371 | NCBI WGS metagenome assembly FWPV01 (sample SAMEA103939776, study PRJEB20133) | metagenome | reverse complement strand
TAGTTCTTCAATTTTTAAAGGGATATTCGCATATTCTCTGATAGACCTTCTTCTCAATAGTGTATCTTCAAATATTAAACCTTTGTAATTAGGAGATGGTAATTTAACCTCATTCATAATTTACTATTATCCCATATTAGAATAAAATATACAATAATATCTTTGATAGCTTAAAGCAACATTAGACTATACAAAAATTTGTTTTCTGTGAGATGTGATTTCAGAGCAAAATAAAAAATCTCAATTTACTTGAGATTTTATCTTTTACAGTTACAAATTACCAAGCTTTTTATTAAGAAATAGTTTATAAATGATGAACTTCAAAAGCCATAAACATCCCATTTCGATTTAGCTCTGCTATGAATAAATTGATAGATAGGTTTCAGCGTGTAATTGAATATATAAGGATTTCTATAACTGATAGATGTAATTTAAACTGTATTTATTGTTCACCTCGGCAAAAGTTTAATTTCATTCCAAAGGAAGAAATATTGACTTATGAAGAGATTTTAAGAATATTAAAAATAGGAGCAAGGTATGGGATAAAGAAGGTAAGAATCACAGGCGGAGAGCCTCTTTTAAGAAAGAACCTTCCTGATTTTATAAGAATGATTTCAGAGATTAAAGAAATAGAAACAATAGCTTTGTCAACTAATGGACTACTTCTAAAAGTGTTTGCTGAGAAGTTAAAGGAAAGTGGTTTAAATAGAGTTAACATAAGTCTTGATACACTTATTCCTTCAAAATTTAAAATGATTACGGGAAGTGATAAACTGTCGTCGGTATTTCAAGGAATAAATGAAGTAAAAAGAGCTGGCATAAAAAGTATTAGGATAAATACTGTAGTGATGCGTGATTTAAATTCGGATGAAGTTTTAGATCTAATAGACTTTGCATATGAAAACAATGTTATTTTGCGGTTTATTGAATACATGCCAAATTGTGTTGATAAGGAGTGGAAGGAAAAATTTTTTTCTAAGGATGAGGTTTTAAACCTTATTAAAAGTAAATTTGATATTGAAGTGATACAGCCCCTTGATGTTTCTTCTCCTGCAAGGTATTATATTTTAGGTGGGAGAGGTCAAAAAATAGGTATTATAAGTCCAATAACTCACAATTTCTGTGGAAAATGCAATAGGTTAAGATTAACCGCAGATGGAAATATAATGGCTTGTTTACAATCTCAGGAAAGAATAAGCGTAAAATTACCTCTCAGGAATGGAGCATCTGATGGAGAGTTAATGGATATTATCAAGGGTGCAATTAGTAGAAAAGGGAGGGAAGGAGGAGGAACAATAAATTTAATGCATGAAATAGGGGGTTGAATTGGCATCAAAAGAAAATGTTCTATCGCATGTTGACAAAAATGGTAACATCAAGATGGTTGATATATCAGAAAAAGTTGAGAGTTCAAGAGTTGCAATTACGAAGGCTGTAGTTAAAATGAAAAAACAAACCTTGAACTTAATAAAGAAAGGAGAGATTAAAAAAGGGAATGTTTTGAATACTGCAAAAATCGCAGGTATAATTGCCTCAAAAAAAACTCATGAGCTAATACCTCTATGTCACCCTATAAGTATTTCTAATATAGCAATTGATATTAACTTGAATGAAGATGACTCTCAGGTTGAGATAATTTCAACGGTTTCAGCTTTTTCAAGGACAGGAGTAGAAATGGAAGCTTTCATAGCGTCAGCCATTGCTGCAATAACTATATATGATATGTGTAAAGCAATTGACCGTGAGATTATTATATCTGACATTATGCTCTTAAAGAAAACTGGAGGAAAAAGCGGAGAGTATGTGAGAACAAAAAAATAAGTTAATTTTGTAAAAAAATCTTTTAATAAAAATGTCAACAGGGGAAGACTTTTTAGCAAAAAAAGTTTTATTAATTGAAAGTGACAAAAGTATTCAAGATGCCATTTTGGATGTAGTGAAGGGAAAGGGGCATGAATTAATTGCAGGAGAAATTGAGCATGCCATTGCTTTAGCAGCCGTCGAATTGCCTGATCTTGTCATGTTTGCTATTGGTGATTTTTTTGACAAAGAAATTAATTTTTTAAGAGATTTTAGAATAATTTACCCTGATATTCCTCTAATCATTATGACTTCATCTTTAACAAAAGAACAAATCGTTGAAATTGCAAAATTAAAACCAAGCGATGTTTTGGTAAAACCTTTAGATTTGTTAAGAATATCCAATAGAATAGACGATCTGGTAGGAACGGATGAGAAGGGTCCTGAAGTTCAATTAAATGAAATTTTATCGGTGCCAAAAGAAAAATGTCTTCCTGATAATGTTATTATGGTTAATGTAAATGAACTTGTCCCTGGGCATAAAGTTGCATCTGTGGTTGAGCGAAAAGGTGTAATAATAATTGAAAAAGGAACTATTCTTACTAAAACCCATATTGAAAATTTAACTAACTATGGAGTTGAAGAAATTCCAATTTTTTGTGATCCATCTTTAAAAACTCGAACAAAAAAAGAAGATTTAAAGGTAGAGCAAAAAGATAAAAGGATTACCGTTTTTAAGAAAAAAGAGAGAGCATCACTAAGATTGCCGTTTTTTATTAATGGAAAATATCGAGATGTAAATCAAGAAAAATTTGATGATTGTATCATCATTGATATTAGTAGCGGAGGAGTAGGAATTTTAACTAAAGAAAAACTATCTGTAAAAAATGAAATAATAATTAACTTCACTTTAGAAGAAGACTTCCTATTTGAAAATGTAAAAGGAGAAGTAAGATATTCTACATACTTTAAGAATGATAGATTTTTTAATTATAGGTCTGGAATCCTCTTTAAATCGATTACAAAAAAATTCCAGGAGAACTTAATATCAAAACTTTTTGAAATTCAAAGAAGAATGATTCAGCAAAAGAACAAAAGGAAATTGCTCTAAGATCTTCTTAGAGGTTGTCTATTTCTTTTCTTCGACTTTTTGTTCTACTGTAGTTTTTTCCTTTGGCGTGCTACTTGCTGTGGTTTCTTTTTTACTTTCGCTTTTTTGGGTTTCTTTTTCTTTCCTTGAATCAGTGATATAAAATCCTTGTCCCTTAAAAATAATAGGGACAGGGGAAAATATTCTGTGTGCACTTCCTTTGCATGCTGGACACCTTTCGGCTTTTTTGCCATTATATCCACTTAAAATCTCAAATTTATTTCCACATTTTTCGCATTCATACTCATATATAGGCATTATCACTCACCTCGCGTAAATAAATTAGAAATTTTAAAGTGGAAATTACTATTATACATAAAGTTATATTAATTTCAAGTTTTTGAAAGCATTTTTTGTTAAAAAAGCATAAAACTTTTTAGAAATATGTTATAATGTTAAAATCATGAAAATAGCATTTGTTTCTGCGGAATTATATCCTTATGCAAAGGTTGGTGGGTTGGCTGATGTTTCAGCTTCTTTGCCAAAGGCTTTGAAAAATATAAATACAGAAGTAAAAATATTTATTCCTGCTTATTTTTTGATAAAGGAAAATTATCAACTTGATGTAATTAAAAAAAAAATTGAGCTTCGCATTGGAGGGGAAATATATAACTTTTCGATATTAAGGACAAGACTTTTTAATTCAATTGATGTTTTTTTAGTTGAATCAGAATATTTTTTTGACAGAGAAAAGATTTACGGCTATGAAGATGATGTAAAAAGATTTGCATTTTTCTGTAAGAGTGTTTTAGGAACTCTGAAAATAATAGATTATAAGCCAGACATCATTCACACGAATGATTGGCAAACAGCTTTTGTTCCAATTTATTTAAAAACATTGTTTAAAAGAGATCCTTTTTTTTCCAACACAAAGAGTTTGTTTACTATACATAATTTAGGCTATCAAGGTATATTTCCTCAGCAAACTTTGAAAGATATTGATATTCCTGACACAGAATTTCATATTGAAGGATTAGAATTTTATGGAAAAATAAATTTTCTAAAGGGAGGTATTGTTTATTCTGATTGGATAACAACAGTCAGCGAACAATACAGCAAAGAAATACAGGAAAAGGAATTTGGTGAAGGGTTGGATGGATTGATAAAGTCAAGAAGTTACAAACTTACAGGAATTTTAAATGGAATTGATGGTGATGAATTCAACCCATTGACGGACAAAAAAATAGCAATGAATTATTCGAGGGATAATTTAGATGGCAAAAAAGTGTGTAAAGAAGATTTAAGGGAATTGCTGAAATTAAGCAAAGGAGAAAAAGATATACCAATAATTGGTTTAATTTCAAGGCTTGTATCCCAAAAGGGGATGGATATATTGCTTCCAATTCTTAGGGATCTGTCAAGGATGGAATTACAGCTTGTAATTTTAGGAACAGGGGATGAATATTATAATAAAATTTTTGCTGAAGAGAGTAAAAGATATAAGAAAAAATTTAGCATTAATTTAAAGTTCGATGAAAATTTGGCGAGAAAAATATATGCAGGTAGCGATTTTTTCCTTATGCCTTCAAAGTATGAGCCTTGTGGTTTAGGTCAAATGATAGCGTTGAGATATGGAACGATACCAATTGTTCATTCAACAGGTGGGCTTAAAGATACAGTTGTTAATTTCGATTTAAAAAAGTTATCGGGGAATGGATTTTGTTTTGATGAATATTCAAGTAGCAAATTGTTTCAGACGATAAAAAGGGCATTGGAGGTATATAAAAATAAAAAGGTGTGGACAAGGATTGTTGAAAATGCGATGAAGTCAGATTTTTCGTGGAAGTCTTCTGCACATAAGTATAAAAACTTATACTTGAATTTAATTAATAAAGAATAGATAATTTTACCAGATTTGAGTTTTTGGGAATATTAAAAATTAGGGTTTATAATGATCTCAAAAGATGAAATAAAGCACATTGCTTTTTTATCAAGGCTTGAATTTGGGACGGAAGAACTTGAAAAGTTTACTGACCAATTCAACCAGATACTTAAATTTTTTGAACAACTTCAAGAGATTGATACTTCTTCAATTGAACCTCTAACTCATCCTTTACCTTTGACAAATGTTTTTAGAGAAGATGTAGTAGGAGAATCATTAGAAATCGAAGATGTATTAAAAAATGCTCCCCAGCCCATAAATAGAGAATTTGGTGTTCCAAAAATAGTATGAATTCAAATTGGAAAAGCAACTCAATACCTAATGATGTTGAAATAATAATATACACCCCTCAAGGTAACTTAAGTGATACTTCAGACAAATTTTCCAAAGAAGATGGTAGGTTTTTGATTTTTATAGATTCAGAGAAAACAAAAATATATGGGAAATATCTTCCTCCCTTGCCAGGGGGGAAAAACATTCCATTTGGTATTGTAAGGAGAGCTATAAATGAAGTAGGAGGAGAGGAATTTTTTATAGACAATTTGGCTATTGACAATTTATTATCGGCAAAATATGAAACTTCTTTTGAAGTTATAGCGTTCAAAAAAGATGCAGAAATGTCTATAGAAATATCGCCGGATAATTTAAAAGCATTTTTTAGCTATTCACCTGCATATGGAGGGAAAAAAATTACTTTTGAAGAGGTTGAAGATTACTTGAATGAAAGAGGAATTTGTTACAATGTAAACTATCCTTTAATAAGGGAAATTCTTGCAAAGAATAATGCTGTTAACTCTGTATTAATTGCTGAAGGAAAACCTCCAAAAGAAGGGAAGGACGGAGAAATAAAATTATTTTTTGAGGTTAAGAGTAAAAAATTACAGCCTCTAATTGAAGAAAATGGTAATGTTGATTTTTATGAATTAAGTTTATTTAATAACGTGAGGGCTGGCGATGTGCTTGCCATAAAAAGTAATGCAACAAATGGGGAACCTGGTATATCTGTATTTGGGAAAGAGATTCCTGCTAAAAAGGGTAAAGATGTTCATCTCATAGCAGGTTCAAATGTGGCAAGGACAAAGGGTGAACAGTTTACTCTTATTGCTACAAATTCTGGTGAACCACGATTTGATGGGCATAGGATATCTGTTCAACCAATACTTGTCATTGAAAAAGATGTTGATTTTTCTGTTGGTAATATTAACTTCCTTGGGGATGTTATTGTGAGAGGTAATGTAAAAGATGGTTTTAAAATAAAAGCTTTAGGAGATGTTTCAATCTTAGGCAGTGTTGAAATTGCATATATTGAAGCAGAGGGGAATGTTATTGTAAAAAGAGGTATTCATGGTCACGGGAAGGCTCTTGTTTCATGTAAAGGAAATTTGATTGCTAAATTTATTGACCATACGACCGTTTATTCTGAAAGTAATGTTATAGTTGATGAATTGATTTTTAATTCAAAAATTAATGCCTTTAAAAGTATCATTTTAAGAGGAGCAAAAGGAGAATTAATAGGAGGAATTTCCAGAGCTGGTTTGTCTATCTCAGCAAAACAGATTGGCTCTAAAATGTTAACTCTAACAAAAATAGAAATAGGTGCTAATCCTAAATTAAGGGAAGATATAGAAAAGTTCAATGATGAAATCTCTTACTTAAACAAGGAAGTTTTATCCCTTTCTTCACTAATTGAAAAAAGAAAAAAAATAAGTTCAGTTGAAAATTTAAATGCCTTAAAAAATATGATTGCAAAAAGGTCTCATCTTCAGGTGAAAATAAGGCAATTAAATGAAGAACTTAATCTCCTACTGAAAAGAATTGATGATACTCCTTCATCATTTTTAAAGGTAAATGTTAGGGGAACTGTATATCCCAATGTTCATATAGTTATTAAAAGAGCATTTTTAAAAACTACAGATTATTTAAAATCTGCGACTTTCTACGAAAGTAATGGAAAAATTGAGGTTATGTCCTATAATCCATAAAATTGAATTAAGGAGAAGGTAATGAAAAGGAAAATTGTTGTTGTAGACAATGATCCATCCCAAATAGAACTTATTTCAAAATTAGTTGAGCCAGAAGGCTATGAAATAATTCCTGCTTATGATGGAATTACAAGCATATCCTGTATCTACCAGAGTTTACCAGATGCTCTTATTATAGATATTGACTCGCCAGTTTTGAATGGACTTTCTGTTTGTCAACTTGTCAAAAGTGATTCTGAAATTTCTTATATACCAATTATTTTGTCTACATTTAAAGAAAGTGAAAAAAATATAATTCAAGCTATTCAGGAAGGTGCATGGGCTTATATAATTAAACCCTTCAAAAAGGATGAAGTATTAGAACTTTTAAAAAAATTGGAGAAAATAAAGAAAGCAAAAGTTACTCCACCGCTGGTTCAAGAACACCCTTTGTTAAGGGATTATTCAAGAATGCAGGGAGAATTCCTTAAATATAAAATTTTATCTTTTGAAAAATTTACAGGCTTTCCTAACATACTGTGTCTTCGGGATGATGTTAAGGCTCTACTTAATAAACAACATTTTTGTGGCTTGATGTATTTGGACCTCAGTAAATATAAAGAATTGGAAGAAATATATGGTTGGGAATTTTATGATGAAATAATAAAAACAGTTGGGGAAAGATTAAAAAAGTTACATGGACGCGTTTTTCGACATGATGATTTGATAGCATTTAATAATTCAACAGGTGAGGGTTTTATTATTTTACTCTCTCCACAAAGAGAGAAGAAAACTTTGAAATTAGAATATATTGAAAAGATGGCAAAAAGAATTACAGGCAATTTGGAAAAAAGTCTCTATGATAAATTGCCAACAAAAAAAATAAAAATTCTTATAGGTTGTTCAATCATTTATGATAACCCAAAAGTTAGAATAGAAAGACTCCTATGGCGGGGAATAATAAATTCAATTTCTAATATTATGGCAAAAAAAAATGAGGAAATTTTAACAGGAATTGAATTATTTAAAAAAATTATCAAAGAGCAATCAATTAGAATATTGTGTCAAAAAATATTTGAACTTAAAACTATGAAACCAGTTGGGTATGAGTTTTTTGCTCGAGGACCATTTAAAACAATTTTGGAAGAAGCAGATGAATTATTTAATATTGCTAAAATAGTAAATGAGTCTAACAGATTAGATAAGTTGTGTTGGACTAAAATTATTGAAAAATCAAGAAATTTCATAAAATCAGATTTTAAAACTTTTTTCCATTTACTCTCAAATCCTAAGATAGACTTTAAAATATTTGAGAAGACAATAAATGAAGTTGACCTGAAAAATGCAATTGCAGAAATTCCAATAAATATGCTTATTTACTCTCCTGATGTGACAAAGAAAATAATAAAATGCTTAAGGGAAAGGGACTTATTAATAGCTCTGGATGATTTTGGTTTAACTGAAATAAATAAGGACATTATCTCCTCCATAGAGCCAAATTTTATGAAATTAAGTTTCCCTCTTATTAAGAATATTGAGGAAAACTTAATTAAACAAAAAATTGTTATGGATACGGTAAAAATTTCTAAAACTCTGAACTGCAAAGTTATTGCAAAAGGCATAGAAAATAAGAGAGAATATGAGAAATTAAAGAAATTAGGTGTTGATTATGGGCAAGGATATTGGTTATCTGAGTTGGAAGAATTGAAGTAGAGGGTTAACATCCTAAAAAGTAGCTTAGTAATTTATGTCCTTCTTCGAAGAACAGGTTGCTTTTTGAGCAATCTTTCTCTGAAAAATTCAAATTATTTTTTTTAAAATTAAGCGAGTCATAGATTAAAAAAGGTGAAGGTGCATCGATGTGGGTTTTTAAAACAATTGGTGTTGGATGGTCTGCAATAATTAGCATTTTAAAGGGTTCATTAATTAATTTCAAAACACCGCCAACGACAAATTCATCAAACATCTCAATTGCTAATATTTTTCCCTTAGCATCTCCCATATGTGACATTTCATCTGGGGCTTCAATATGTATAAAAACAATATCATTTTCTTTTAATGAATCAATAGCTGAAGTAACTTTGCCGTTATAGTTTGTATCAATAAAACCTGTTGCTCCTTCTACTTCAATAATTTTCAAGCCAGCTAATTTTCCTATTCCTTTAATTAAATCAACGGCAGAAATTACAGAGCCTGTTAGTCCATAGAGTGAGGAAAAGGGTTGGTAATCTACTTTTTTGCCTCCACCCCATGGCCAAATCATATTTGCCTCATTTTTGCCACTTTTTTTTCTGTTAATATTTATCTTATGGCTGCTTAAAATTTCATGGCTTTTTATTATTAAGTTTTTTATTAGGTTTGATGTTTTCCCTCGAGGAAGATGTTCTTTCCAATTTTTATTTACTATGTCATGAGGAGGAAAAGTTGAACATACATCCTCACTGTTGTTCAAAGTCATTATATGACGATAACTTTTACCTGGATAAAATGCAATTGTTGAATTTCCTAATTTACTATTGATCAGATTTATTAATTCTTTACTTTCTTCTGTAGGTATATGCCCTGAGCTATAATCAATTAAAATGTCATCCTTTATGGTAATTAAATTACACCTATAAGCAACTGTATTCTCTTCTAATTTTATTCCGAGACTTGCTGCTTCTATTGGTCCACGCCCAGTATAATATTTTTGAGGGGGATAACCAAAAATAGATAAACATGCCACATCACTACCCGCCGGAAATCCTTTTGGTATGTTTCTTGCCAAACCAACGGTTGAATGTGGAACAATTTTATTAATATATTCTAACTTTGCTAATTCTAAGGGAGTTTTTAAATTAAAAGCCTCCAATGGCAAATCTGCTATTCCATCTCCTATTAATACAATAAATTTCATTAGTTCTGCATTTCTCCCTTAAAACTTGATGTAAAACTACTTTTTGTTTTTTTGAAGGAGTTAATTTGTTTATTTACAGGAGTAATAAAGCCTGCATCATTTTTAATCAGTGTTCCAATTTAATTTGGGTTAAAACCGATTACTTAGTTTTTTTGCTGCTGCATCAGTATTCTTTGTCATTTGTTTCTTCTATTTCCTTTTTCTCTTCGTCCATTGAAGGTAATTGAATTTTGCCTTCCATAATTTCTTCTAATGCAATTGCAACAGGATTCCTTGAAGAAGTTTTCACATAAACTTCAATGCCATCATTTATTTGTCTTGCTCTTTGTGCAACAAGTGCAACTACATCATATCTCCTACATTTAAGTTTCTCCATGTACTCATGAACATAAGGCACCAATTCAACATCACCTCTTTGTCCTACAATTGTAGATTATTTTTTTAATTTCATTTATGGCAACATCAAGGTTATCATTTATGACAATAAAATCAAATTTATCGGCTTGATTTAACTCTTCAGTTATACATTTTATCCTTTGTTCCTTTTCTGTTTTACTTTCCGACCCCCTTTTATGAATTCTACTTATAAGTTCATTAACCCCTGTGGTCTTTATAAAAATTGTAACTACTGCTTCCAATTTTTGTTTTAATTTCAGGGCTCCTTTTATATCTAAATCTAATATTAGGTCTTTATTTTCTTTTATAGCAATATCTATATTTTCTTTTGGGGTTCCATAATATTCTCCGTAAACTTTTTCCCATTCTAATAATTTCTCGCTTTTTATTAGTTCTTTAAATTCTTTTTTTCCAATAAAATGATAATTTTTACCATTTTTTTCGCCTTCTCTTGGTTTTCTTGTTGTAATTGAGATTGAGTAAATAAGTTTTTTGTCTTCCTTTAGTAGTCTTTCTATAATAGTTGTTTTACCAGCACCAGAAGGTCCTGATAATATAAAAATAATTGGATTGAAACAATTAGCCATTTTTAAGGAAAAAACAGTTTGCCTGTTTAGAAAAATCGTATTTTTAAGCGATTATTGCTCAAATCCTCATTAAAACAATGGAGATTTTCAATAGATGGTTCGTTTTGAGTAGACTCAACAATAAAATTAACATTCTTTATTGTTGAGTTCATCTTCTATCTTTTCTTTCCCTAAAAATCTGCTTGCAATAGTCTCAGGTTGAAGTGCTGAAAGAACAATGTGTCCACTATCCATAACAACGATAGATCTTGTCCTTCTTCCTAAGGTAGCCGTGATTAATGTGCCTTTTTCTTTGGCTCCTTGAATTAATCTTTTCATAGGTGAAGATTCTGGACTTATTACAGCAATAACTCTATCAGCATTAACTATGTTACCGAACCCTATATTTACTAATTTTATACTCATGTTCGTATCCTCCTTAAAAATTTGCTTTTAAAATTATCCTATGATGTAATTATTTTGCTGTCTTTTTTATCCAAACAACCTTTACTTAAGTTTTTCATTCTAAAATTTTTATAACTCATAAAAATTTTGCCTAAACTGCTGACAACAAGGTTAAATCTGTAGCTTAAATGTGGCTTTATATTTTCAATTGCTGTATTTATATAGTTGGTAATTTCTCCAGTTTCTCCAATTGATTTTTGCCAATGTTCTTCAACAACTTCTATGGGACAAAGCTTTAAAAATTCCAGGATGGTTAAAAATATTATTATGATATCATCACTATGCCCAATAATGGGAACAAAATCTGGTAAAACATCCCATGGAAGTAAAACATAAGTTATTACTCCTGCTACGGCTACTTTTAAATAGTTTGGGACTCTATTGTCTTTATAGATATTAAATAGTAAGTTTAAAAATTTAGGTATTAATAACACATATTTAAGAAGCATTGGAGTATTTTTTTCTACTTTTTTTAAAGAATCTTCCATTTAAATCACTCTCCTAATAGGCAATAAATTAAATAGCTTTTACTTTACTTCTTTTATTATTTTCTACAATAACAAATCTTCTTGCTTTGATTTCATTTACGAATTCTTTTTCTTTCTTTATTTCTTTATCGAAGCATATTCTTATTTTTCCAACTTCTTCTAATCTATGAGCATCACTCCCTCCAACTCCAATTTTGTTAAGTTTTTCTGCAACGATTTTTGCACCTAAATTTTCAATATTTTTACACCCTCCATTAGAAACCTCTATTGCGATAACTTTTTTAAATATTTCGCTTTCTATGGGGTCGATAGGAGGATTTCCCAAATACCATCCTAAAACAGCCCTGAAAGGATGAGCAGGAATGGCTAATCCACCATTTTTATGGACTACATCTATAATTTTACTGGCTTCTGGCAGCTTGGGGAATTTATCCCTGTATCCATAAATTAATAAGTCTCCTTCCTTACACCTGAGTTCTATTCCGCTAAAAACGGTAAAATTATATTTTTCTGCAATTTCTTTGACAACATCGCCTCCCAAAAAGGAGTCATGTTCGGTTATAAATAGTCCTCCTAACCCTATTTTTTTAGAATGGATGATTAGCTCTTTGGGATCAATGCAACTACATGCTGAAGATACTTTTGTGTGGATATGTATGTCAAATGTCATTTAAAAATTTAATGTCATTGTAGCTTCTATGTTATTATCTACATAGCCGCCATCAATTTTAAGCCCTTTCCAACTTACTTCTAATTCAAAATTCTTATTGAATATTTTAGAAAGTCCTAATTTGTATTGTCTTAATTTTAATTTTTTTAAGTCTGTATTGATTATGTATTCATAATCTGCAAGTTCTCCCATTGGGTAAGATATTTCATGTTTAGATATCCTGTAACCTGCATGTCCCATAAATTCACCTAATGGATAATTCATTTCAAGCATGCCAAATCTTAACATAGTGTTTCTTTCTCTGGGATAGATTATCTTATCATTGCCAGGTGTGGTAATCGTCGTAGGTTCGTATTCCCACTTAATTCTCCCTATAACTATTTCTCCCAAAATGGAGGCTTTATCAGCTTTAAGTTGTCCATCTATTGCTGCTGCTGAAAATATTCCAAAATCTTCAATTTCTGGTTGGGTTTCTTCGATTATCTTTCTTGTAAAAGAAAGTCCTAATTCGAGACTTTTATCTTCCATACTCTCTGGCCATTTAAACGAAAATCTCCCACAGATGTCAACTTTATCTTCTCTTCCTATTTGATAAAAATTTATTGTCCCTGTTGAGTTGCCATAGTATGTGGGTATTCCAGATGTTTTTAATTCAAGATATTTATTTGAGCCTGTTATAGCAAAAGATAAAAATCGATTCCCATTTCTTTCTTCAATTCCAAATCCAGTCCCTTGAGAAAATAATAAATCAGAAGAATATCTAATGGAAGGGTAATCTAAATCTATTAATCTTTTCCCTAATCCAAAAGGTAACTTAAATCTTCCAAACTTAAAAGTAATTTTCTTTTTTTCGTAAGTGCCAAAGGCTTCATAAATTCTATTTTCAACATTGCTCCATCCACCATAGGGAGTAATTCCAAATTCGCCTATAAATCTGTTTGAAGGGGTTGCTTTAATGTTTAATCTAATTACAGAATCATTTCCAATAAAAGATGCATCTCTTTTGTCAGGAAAGGGAAAATCAAGAATAAATCTTTCATCTTTTAAATATAAATAATGCCACATAAGTTTGCCACTTATGTTGATATCTTCCCTTTCCCATTTTTTTGTCATTTTTTTTTGCTCTTCATCTAATTGCGTTTTTAAGTTTTGAACTTCTTTTTTTAGTTCTTCATTTTCTAATTTACTTTCTTTCTGTTCTTTTTTTAACTTTGAAAATTCATCTGATGCCAATAAATCATTCAATAATTCTTCTCTTATCTTTTTTTTCTCATCTTCTAAATTTATCTTCATCATCATCATTTTAGGCTTAGACCTTTTTAATCCTACACCTTCGGGAGTTGGTATTTCTTTTACATCTGTTCTTTCAAATTCCATTTTCTTTTCTTCCTTTTTTTCTTCTTTTTTTAATTCAACAAGAGGTTGTTGAATTGGCAACACCTTTTCTTCTATCACTCCAAGCAGGCGTAATTTCTCATCAGCTGAGTTAAAATAAATACTGTCTGGATAGTATTTTTTTAAAAATTTGAAATATGCAATTGCAGATTCATATTTTCCAAGATTCAAATAACATTCTGCAATCTTAAATAATAACTTATCATTTTCTTGTGATTTAGTATCTAATTCTATTGCTGATTTATAAGTTCTTATTGCATGTTCATACCAACCTTTTTTTAAATATTCTTCTGCCAGCTCAATTAAATTTTCTCTATTTTGAGGTTCTTTTTCCAAAACTTCTAATTTTTCGTTTATTGCTTCGTCGACTATACTTTTTTTTAGTTTATCAGGCTTATATTCTATTTCTCCTTCTGATTGAATTTTTGTTTTTTTAACTTCAAGAGGCGGTAAACCTAATGGATGCTTCAGAACTTCCACTCCTAATAATTGGTAACCAACCATATCTCCAATTTCTATTTTTTGCCCCTTTTCAACAGTAAGAATTTCTCCCGCAACTCCTTCTTTTTCATTTCTAATTATTCTTACCAACCCTATTTTTTCGGCATTTCTTTGAACTACCAAAACATCACCTACTTCTAATTTTTCTTCTTTTTCTCCAGAAATAAGGACTTCATTATCAGAGGAAAAGCCAGTTATTGTTCCAATAAAATCCTGCTGAGGAAAAGCCTGTTTAGAAAATACAGTAAATGCAAGAAATAGAAGTATTAATATCCCTTTTAGTTTTTGAACTTTGAATTTTAAAATTGGACTTTTATTCATTTGTAGCCTCTAGGGGAATCGAACCCCTGTTTTCGGACTGAGAATCCGACGTCCTGGGCCACTAGACGAAGAGGCCATGCTGTCTCTCTTGGACAAAATCCGAACCTATTTTAAGGAAAATCCCGACGCTGGCTTTTGACTTGTGCGTCGCCTTCGGCGACGCACACCCACCCACCACCCAAAGAGGCGGGCGGGCAAAAATTCCTGGTGGGGATGACACTCAGACCCCCTCCTTTTTGCCGCCCGCCAATGCTCGCGCTTTCGCGGGCAAGCCGATGATTTTATATAATCTACTTTTTTCCAGTAATAACCTTTTTTGCTGCGAATTAATCTAATACCTTTTTCTTTTGCATACTCCTTCGTCGGCTCTTGTAAATCCTTTTATGCTTACTACTTCGTTTATACCCTTAAGATGTAGTTTAATTAGCTCGCCTCTATCCACGGGCACGACCAACGTTTGATTTCCCCTTTTCTTCTACCCTTTACATAATCCGGTGAACTAGGTCCGGCCAGAGAATATCCACGTTGTCGAGCTTTTATTTTTTCGTAGACATAACCCCTTTTTTGTCATTTCCTCATAGAAATTTATTTGGTTAATTCTTTAAGTTTTCTTAAGACCTTTAATCCTTCTCCTTCTTCATTCCATTCATTGATTGTTTTAACGATTTGTAATTTTAATTGCTTCTCTGAAAGAGATTGTGGTTTCTGGCAGTTCACATGTTTTGCAATTAAAAAATTATAGAGCTCCTTGAGTGCGTTTTTTTGTCTAAATTCTACAACCTTTACTCCTATTTTCTCTGCTTCACTTATCATCATTTCAGTAATTCGATCAATTAAAAATAAATCTACCCTTCTTGCTAATGCTTCATCACCGATTTCTGGGTTACCTATTCCTAAAAGTTTTAACTCAACTGTTAATGGTTTTCTATCTTTTGTAAAGATAACCGCATCAATTTCTCTATTACCAACTAATGCTTTTTTCTTCATTTCATCAAAAATAAGAATGTAATCATCATCGGGAATTGATAGGAGTTTAAAAATCGTAAATAGCAAACCTTTCTCGGTTTGTTTTCCGACTTCACTCCAGGCTCCACCTTGTATAGTCAATTTCATAGCAGAAATTATATTTACAAAAATTATACTCTCAATTTCGTCTAACTCAACCATTTCATTTTCTTTTTTTATGATAACTTTCAGTTGATATTGAGGGTTTTCATAACTGCTTAACAATATACTGAAAGATTCTATATTCTTTTTCCCTATTTCTAGACATACTTCTTTTGTTGAAATGCCCCCAGTCATATTCTTAACTGTTTTATCATTCAACCCACAATACCAAAGTAGTTTAAACTTACTTTCTTTTCCGGATTTATCTTTTGTATCTTTTAATAGTTTCTCAATCCAATTTCCGCCACTCTTTTTATAAATAAAAATATCGGCGATTAATTCTTGTGCCTTTGCTACAAATCTTTCATTAATTGTTGCTAAAACAAAAGTTCGGTAATCCTTACCACTTAAAATTGAAAAAATAATTTCTGATAGTAATTTTTTCATAAAATTTAGGATTTTATTCTTATATCATCTTTTATCGTTCTTATGGCTTCAGTAATTTTATCCACATTTTGCAAAAGCCTCTTTTGTGTAGGCCGTCTTCCTCTAATCGAGCTCCCCGGGCGGTTTTTGATTTGTTCCCTAAAATTAAACATCTGTTTTTCAACTTCTTTTGCTATAAATTCATCATTATTAGCTTGATATCGACTATTAGATACTTTCTGTAAAACAACTATATATTCATCATCTATCTGACCTATATCAGCGCTACTATACTTTCTTGTTTTATCTATATTTCGAAAATAAGTTTTAATATGTTTGAAACCCACTTTATCAGCAAAGGAAGAAAAGTATTTATGGCTTTCTATTAGTTCATACTCTAGACTAGAGTTTCCAACGACAATAACACAAATTTTATTCTTTTTTAAAACTCTATTCATCTCAATCATTACTCTCAACATATCTCCTAAATATTCCGAGAGAAGTCTAAATCTATTCATTATAAAGTGAGAATGACCTCCAATTTCATGTTTCCTGAAGAGATCAAAATCCATACCGAGCCAGAGCATGTTATACATATGAACCCGATAGTAATCTAAGGCATTAACATATGGAGGAGAGGTAACAATCAAATCTACCGACTCATTATCAACTTCTAATTTTCTAGCATCACCATTTATCAATTCTACTCTCGGCGCCGTAGACACTAATTTTGCCATTTCTAATAGTTCTTTTTTCATCATTTGAACTTTTTTGAAAAAAATATTTTCCACATTAATTCCATTACCATTTTCAACTAATGACCAAATAGTTGCCGACAACGCAACTCTTGCAAGATCATATAAATCATTATGCCACTCATCTCTTAACTCCAAAATCATTTCTCTAATCGTTTCTAATTTTCCTATAACAGCTTTATTAAAAATTTTGCTAACCGTTCGATTAGGTAAATTATTCGCTCGTTCTTCAATCCGTCTGTAATCTAAATCGAGATATCTTTTGGTCTTATTGAATTTATTTTCTAAATATATAAATTCGTTTTCGGGTATCAGAGTTGTTTTTACTTTACTTATAAGAACCGCCAAAGGATTAAAATCATTACCAATGGAATTTCTGTTATTTAAAAAAGCCTCAACTAAAGTTGTCCCACAGCCACACATCGGATCTAAAACAGTATCTCCCTCTTCGGTAAACAACTTTATAAAAGTCAAAGGTATTTGAGGGATAAATCGCGCAGGATAAGAGTGAAATTTATGAGATAAATATTGAGTTGTAAAATCCTTAAAGTCCCAATCTATTTTATCTAAAATACTTAACTTCTCCAACTCCTTATAGTTGCCAGAAATAAATTTAATGAAATCTTCTTCTTGTGATTTCTGACCGAATTCTCCAAACAACGATACTTGTTTTTGATTTTTAGTAAAATAAGCCATGATTGCTTGGCTTCATTTAATTAGCTCGTCTAAAGAAATGCCGAGGGCCCTTGCTATTTTTTGGACAGTTTCAATTGTAGGATTTTGAATAGCCCCTGACTCAATTTTAATAATTGTATTGTAAGCAACATCGGCTAGTTTAGAAAGTTTATCTTGTGAAATACCTTTTTTCTTTCTTAATCTTTTTATGTTTTTGGCAATTGTGGAAATTTCATTTGACATT
>FWPV01008637.1_pt1 | contig 17701 bp, 15 predicted proteins | sample 2228371 | NCBI WGS metagenome assembly FWPV01 (sample SAMEA103939776, study PRJEB20133) | metagenome | reverse complement strand
ATGTTTACATGATTCTTCTGGGCCGGACCGGCCCTGGCATCCCGCCTCGCGGCGGTCCGCTGGATCTACAGATGGGAAGTACCATAAGACCGCCCCCCTGTCAAGGGGTTTCGGCAAGGATATCAATAAGACCCGCTGACCGGGAGAGCTTGACAGCCAACGCGGAACATGATATGACCAACTGGTCATATGGAGGAGGCCTGGAAATGCCTGAGACTGTCCGCCCCACGTTCCTCAACTTGCCGGAGGATAAGCAGGCCCGTATTATTGAGGCGGCCCTGCGGGAGTTTGCCGATAAGGGCTACCAGCAGGCCAGCCTGAACGTTATCGTGGCCGACTCCGGGATCGCCAAAGGATCGTTGTACCATTACTTTACCGACAAGTCGGGCATCTTTCTCTACGTTTTCGACTTTGCCATCGCCGTGGTGCGCCGCGTCCTGGTGCAGGTGAAGGATGGCACCGCTGAGGAGGATTTCTTCAGCCGACTGGAGCGTTCCCTCCTGGCCGGGCTGGAGTTTATCCGGCAGCACCCCCAGATCTATGGCATCTATCTAAAAATCCTCTTCGACCAGCAGGTGCCGCAGCGGCAGGAACTGTTGCAGCGGGTGCGTCAGTATGCCGCGGATTACCTCCACTCCCTGCTGCGTCAGGGGTTGGCCCGGGGAGAGTTGCGTCCTGACCTGCCGGCGGCCAGCGTCGTTTTTCTCTTGGATGCCCTCTTGGACCGGTTCCTACAAGCCGCTACCGTCCCGGCCTTTGACGTGGTCTTGGGATTGGAGCAGGCTGACCCCGATTCTGTGCGCCAGCGGGTACGGGAACTGCTGGAGGTGCTCCGCCGGGGGCTGGCGGCGCCCGTAAGAACAGCCGATAACAACTGATTTTTCGGGAGATAGCATCATGCCGGGCAACGGTTTTTACAAAGATCCACAGCTGCGGCCGATAGAGGAAAAAGTTCAGGCCGGTGAAAGGCTCACCTTTGACGACGGCCTGACTCTCTTCCGCAGCACCGATCTGTTGGGGGTGGGGTATCTGGCCAATCTGGTGCGGGAGCGCCTGCACGGCAACAAGGCCTATTACATCGTCAATCAGCATATTAATTACTCCAACATCTGCATTAACGGCTGCAAATTCTGCGCCTTCGGCAAAGAGGCGGGCGACCCCCTGGCCTATGAAATGACCATCGACGACATCTGCGCCAAGGTGGCGGAGCGCCTGGCCGACCCCATCAGCGAGATTCACATCGTCGGCGGCCTCCATCCTGATCTGCCCTTCTCCTACTATCTGGACATGCTCCGCAGCATCAAGGCCTTGCGGCCGTCGGTGCATCTGCAGGCCTTCACCGCGGTGGAGATCCACCACCTGGCGGGGATAGCCGGCCTGAGCATCGCCGAGACCCTGGCGGCCCTGCGGGAGGCCGGTCTGGGCTCCCTGCCGGGCGGCGGTGCCGAGGTCTTCAGTCCCCGGATCCGTCAGAGCCTGTGCGCCAAGAAGTTGTCGCCGGAGGGCTGGCTGGAGGTCTGTCAGACCGCCCATCGCCAGGGGCTCCATACCAATGCCACCATGCTCTACGGCCACCAGGAGACGCTGGCGGAGCGGGTGGACCACCTGCTGAAGCTCCGGGCGGCCCAGGACGAGACCGGCGGTTTCCTCACCTTCATTCCCCTGGCCTTCCATTCCGCCAATACCCAGCTGGCCGGTCTGCCGGCGACCACCGGTTTCGACGACCTGAAGAACCTGGCGGTAGCCCGCCTGCTGCTGGACAATTTCCCGCACATCAAGGCCTTTTGGATCATGATCGGCCCGAAGATTGCCCAGCTCTCCCTCTCCTTCGGCGCCGATGACCTTGACGGCACGGTCATTGAGGAGCGCATCACCCACATGGCCGGAGCCCAGACCGCCCAGGGCTTGACCCGGGAGGAACTGCACCACCTCATCCGCCAGGCCGGGCGGCAGCCGGTGGAGCGGGATACGGTATATAACATTATGGCGGAGTATTAGCAGGCGGTGGCAAAAGAGCTCGTAAGGGGGGGCCAGGGGGCCCAGCCCCCTGGCCCCTCCCCCAACCCCAACGGCAGCTTTTGGCTCCGCCAAAAGCTGAAAAGAAATATCCTGCCAACATCGACTGTGGCGGGGAGTTTTTTAACACCCTGTTAGGGGAGTTTACCGATAAATGCTGCCCTCGGCGCACGTAATTGGCAACGGTAGGCGGGACTGATGCCGGCATCGTTCACAGAGTTGGCTTTGCTGGAGAAGAAAATTATCACCCAGGAGCGGCTGGAGTTTCCTGAGGCCCTGGCCCTGTGGGACCTGGACCTGCTGACCCTGGGCCGGTGGGCCGATTTTGTCCGGCGGCGGCACCATCCTGGGGCGGCGGTGTCTTATGTGGTGGATCGGAACATCAATTACACCAACATCTGCGTGTCGGGCTGCCGGTTCTGCGCCTTTTTCCGGCCGCCGGGGCATCCGCAAGGCTCGGTCCTGAGTTGGGAGGAACTGGACCGTAAGCTTGCGGAGACCAAGGCCCTGGGCGGCACCGGCATCCTATTGCAGGGTGGTCTGCACCCCGGCTTGCCCTTCAGCTACTACGAGGAGTTGGTGCGCTTCATCCGGCGGGCCGGTCTCATGGTCCACGGGTTTTCGCCCCCGGAAATCGTCTTTTTTGCCAAAACCTGCCACCTCACCGTCGGGGAGGTCCTGGGACGTCTGCAGGCTGCCGGCTTGGGTTCCATCCCCGGGGGGGGCGCCGAAATCCTGGTGGAGCGGGTGCGGGCCCTCATCGCGCCGGGGAAATGCACGGCTGCAGAGTGGCTGGAGGTGATGGCAACGGCCCATGGCTTGGGGCTGCCCTCCACCGCCACCATGATGTTCGGTCATGTGGAGAGCAAGGCGGAGCGGTTGCAGCACCTGGTGCGTCTCCGGGAGCTGCAGGACCGCACCGGCGGCTTCACCGCCTTCATCCCTTGGAGTTTTCAGCCCGGCGGCACCGCTCTGGGCGGCACTGCCACCGATGTGGTGGATTACCTCAAGACCCTGGCCATAGCCCGTCTGGTGTTGGATAACTTCGACAACCTGCAGGTCTCCTGGGTCACCCAGGGGGCCAAGGTAGCTCAGATCGCCTTGGAGTTTGGGGCCAATGATTTCGGTTCCACCATGATCGAGGAGAACGTGGTGGCCGCCACCGGCGTGGGTTACCGCCTCAGCCGGGAGGAAATCATCCGCCAGATTGAAGGGGCCGGGTATCGGGCTTGGCAGCGGGATCACTGGTATCGGCCGGTGGTCGGGCAAGGGGCAGGGATGGCGGCTCATGAGGTGACCGGGTAATGGCGACGCCGCCGCTGCCGCAGCTGGCGGTAATCGCCCGGGTGGGGGCGCACCGGGATTTTCTGGCCCGGGGTCTGAGATGTCGTCAGACTCTGCAGGTGGACACCCCCTTCGGCCGGAGCAATCCGGTGCATCTGTTCGATTACCAGGACATTACCTTTGCGGTCCTCTCCCGCCATGGCGAACAGGGCTACGAAGTCTCGGCCCCATACGTCAATGACCGGGCCAACCTCTATGCCCTGAAGTCCCTGGGAGTGGCCAGAATCCTGGCTTGGTGCGCGCCGGGGGCCATCAATGAGGCCATGACGCCCGGCGATCTGGTCATTCCCGACGACGTCTTGGATGAGGGTCGCCAGCAGCCGTATACCTTCTTCCCCCATCGCGGCCTGGGTTTTGTCCGCCAGAACCCGGTATTCTGCCCGGAACTGCGCCAGGCCCTGATTGACGTGCTCCAGCGTGGGCCCTTGCCGCTGCACCCTGGCGGAGTCTACACCGCCACCACCGGACCCCGTCTGGAGACCCCGGCGGAAATCCGTAAATTCAAGCTGCTGGGCGGCGACCTGGTGGGCATGACCTTGGTCCCCGAAGTCTTTCTGGCCCGGGAACTGGAGCTGTGCTATGCCGCGGTCTGTTATGTGGTCAACTATGCCGAAGGGGTTAAAGACCGGCCCTATCAGCCGGGGGTCCTGTTTGAGGGGTTGGCCACCCCTGAGGAGATCCAGCGGGTGCAGGCCGTGGAGGCGGCGTTTGCCGACCTGATCCTGGAGTTGCTGCCGGCCTTGGCGGCCACACCCCGGCGCTGCCCCTGCCCCTGGCTCATGGAGCGCTACCGCCGGCGGGGGGATATCGGCCCGGACTGGCGGCAGTGGTTCAGCGGGGCAGGGGAAGATTGAGACCTGGACGCCAGGAAGAGAACGACCGGGGGCCGGTCACCATCCATCAGGCCCGTTGGCTGCTTCCCATCACCGGTCCGGTGCTGGCGGGGGGGGCGGTGGCAGTGCGGGCCGGCCGGATCCTGGCGGTGGGTCCGGTAGCCGCCCTCCGGGAGCTTTCCCGGCGGGAAGGCAGTCCGGTCGTGGTCCATGACCATGGCGACGGCGTGATCCTGCCGGGGCTGGTCAATACCCACATCCATCTGGAATTCAGCGCCTTGGCTGGGAGCATCCCCCCGCAGGCGACCCTGCCGGCTTGGTTGGCCCAGGCCATGGCCGGCATGGCGGCCTCTACCCCTGCGGCCGTTGACCGGGGCATTCAGGAGGCGATCGCTGCCCTGCGGCGCTTCGGCACCGCCCTGGTGGGGGAGGTGAGCAACAGCGGCCGCAGTCTGCCCTGGCTCCTGGCCGACGGTCTGCCCTTCAGGTATTTTTACGAATGTCTGGGGTTTGATCTGCTCCGGGACGGCCCCTTGGAGACGGATTTCCCGTTCCTGGCCGATCCCCGCCTGACCAGGCTGCCGGTGAGCGCTGCGGCCCATGCCCCATATTCTGTCTCCGGACCGTTATTCGGCCGCATTGCCGCCTGGAACCGGTCCCGGCAGCGGCCCGGCAGCGTGCATCTGGCGGAATCCCCCGAAGAGCAACGCTTCCTGCATCATGGCGACGGCCCGCTGCGGGAGCTGCTGGAGCAACGGGGCCGGTGGTATGAGGGCTATCAGCCGCCGGATTGCCCGTCGGCCATCTATTTGGATCGCCTGGGGTTCTGGCAAGGGCCGTGCCTGGCGGTGCACGGCGTGCACCTGTCCGGGGAAGAGCGGTGCCTCCTGGCCCGGCGAGGGGTGTTTCTGGCCCTCTGCCCCCGCTCTAACCTGCATACCGGCGTCGGCCGGCCGGACGCCGCGGCGCTGTATCGGGCCGGTATTAAGCTGAGCCTGGGAACCGACTCCCTGGCCAGTGCCCCGGACGTGAATCTCTTTCAGGAGATGAAGCTGTTGGCGGACAGCTGCCCGGAGATTCCCTGGCCCGACCTCCTGGCCATGGCCACTTTGCATGGGGCCGAGGCTTTGGGGCGGGGGCAGGAGTTCGGCAGCCTCAGTCCCGGGAAGAGGGCGGCAATTCTATACCTGCCGCTGCCGGCGGACGGGGACCTCTGGCCCGGCCTGCTGATGGCCGGCGTCCGGGGGGAGATCTTTTGGCTTACTGCCGGCGGCAAGGAGAGATGGCATGGAGACGAAAGTACGACTGGGACGCATCCGCTATATTAATGTCCTGCCCATCTATTATGCCCTGGACCAGGCTTGGGTGGCCAACGGCTTTGCCATGGAAAGCGGTACGCCGGCGGAGTTGAATCAACGTCTGCGCCGGGGACAGCTGGATGTGAGCGCCATTTCCTCCTATGAGTACGGCCGGCATGGCGACCACTATGTCCTGCTGCCCGATCTGGCCATCGCCACTCAGGGCGACGTGGGCAGCGTCCTGTTCTTCAGTCGCGTGCCCTTTCACCGGCTCACCGGCAAAGAGGTCCTCCTGAGCGCCGGTTCGGCCACTTCCGCGGCGTTGGTGAAGATCGTCCTGGCGGAACTGTACGGCGCCCGGCCTCTCTATCGGGTAGGCCCGGTCACCGATCGTTTCCTGGACGGCTGCTACGGTATGTTGGCCATCGGCGATGAGGCCCTACGTCTCCAGGCCCGGGGTTGCTATCCATACTTTCTGGACCTGGGCCGGGCTTGGGCCGACCTCACCGGCCTGCCCTTCGTCTTCGGGGTCTGGGCGGCCCGGGCGGATTTTTACCAGGCCCACCCCGAGGCCGTCCGCACCGTCCATCAGACCCTGTTGGCGGCCAAAACCCTGGGGTTGCGCGCCTTGCCGGCCATCTGCCGGCAAGCGGCGCCCATCGTCGGCCTGCCGCCGGAAGCCTTGCTGACCTATTTTCAGCGCCTCAATTATGACTTGGACGACCGGCAGCAGGAGGGTCTGCAGACCTTCTTCCGCTTCCTCTGGCGCTATGGCGAGTTGCCGGCGTTGCCCGCCTGGCGGTTTATCTAACCGTGGTCGGTTTGGGGGGGTCGGGGGGCGGTGCGGCCTCTGGCGGAGGGGGCGGTGCGGCCGGCCGCAGGTCATGGCCGCAGTGGGGGCAGAAGGCGAAGTCCCGGGTCACCCGATGCCGGCAGTGGGGGCAGAGGTCCTCTTGGTAGGGGCTGGGTGAGGTGAACTGCGCCAAATCCTGGGGCATGTACATCTGGCGTTGCAGATTGGTGTAGGCCCGGCGCCACTTGTAGACGAACTGGCCCAATTTCTGGCTGTATTCCGGGAGCTTTTCCGGGCCGAAGAGGATTAGGGCGATGATCAGGATGACGATGAATTCGGGAAAATCAATGCCAAACATGGCCGCCCTCCCTCACGGAACCCTCTCTAGGAAACCTTCTGGCCGCAGTGGGGGCAGAAGGCAAAATCGCCCCCCAGGGTTTTCTGGCACTGGGGGCAGGTTTTGGCCGCGGGCGTCGGCTCGGATTTGGCCGCCTGGGGTGGGGGCGTGGATCCGGCGGTGGGGGGCAGGGGTTCCGGCTCCCCTTCGGTGGCCTTCTTGAAGCCGCGGATCGCTTTGCCGATGCTGTCGCCCAGTTCCGGCAGCCGTTTGGGCCCGAACAGCAACAGGGCAATCACCAGAATGATGATCAGGGTGGTAAAATTATAGCCGAACATGGTGGCATCCTGTTTTTTTCCTTGATATTCTAACTATAGCAGAGAATCCCCCGGCTTTCAAGACGAGAGAGGGCAGGGACTGTGCCCTGGTCTCCTCCCTGACGAACACCTCTTCAACACCTTGATAGTGCGCCGGGGGCTTGACCTTCCCTCTGGCCCCCTGTTCTCCAGCAGGCTGTTGAAAAACTCCCGGCCAGAGTCGATGGTGGGGGGATATCCCTCATATTTAGCTTTTGGCGCAGCCAAGAGCGGCTATTGGGGTTGGAGAAGGGGGCAGGGGGCTAGGCCCCCTGGCCCCCTCCCCTACGAACACTTTATCCACAACCTGCTCAGTTACGGGCGCAGGCAGACCGTCACTATGGTCAGACAAGACACCCTGTTTCCCCCATCAGAGGCCAGCGGGAGGGCCGGCCATACCCCTCTGGCGGCCCGGTTGCGGCCCCGGACGCTGGCGGAGTTCGTCGGCCAGGAGCACCTCATCGGCCCGGGCCGTCTCCTGCGCCGGGCCATCGAGGCCGACCGCCTGTTTTCCTCTCTGATCTTCTGGGGGCCGCCCGGCAGCGGCAAGACGACCCTGGCCCATATCATCGCGGCCGCCACCCGCAGCCATTTCGTCAGCCTGAGCGCCGTCCTCAGCGGCGTCAAGGAGATCCGGGAGGTGGTTCTGCAGGCCCAACGCCAGCAGGCCCAAGGCCGGCGCACCATCCTCCTCATCGACGAAATCCACCGCTTCAACAAGGCCCAACAGGACGCCCTCCTGCCCCATGTGGAGGCCGGCACCCTCATCCTCATCGGCGCCACCACTGAGAATCCCTACTTTGAGGTGATCGGGCCGCTGTTGTCCCGGTCCCGGGTCTTTGTGTTCCAGCCGTTGACCGAAGCTCAGGTCCTGCTGCTGTTGGAACGGGCCCTGACCGATACGGAGCGGGGGCTGGGGTCGTACCCGGTGCGTGCCGCCCCGGAGGCTTTGCCACACCTGGCCCGCCTGGCCGGCGGCGACGCCCGCAATGCCCTCAACGCCCTGGAGCTGGCGGTCCTTAGCACCCCGCCGGGGCCCGACGGGCTCATCCACATCACCCTGGCCACCGCCGAGGAATCCATCCAGGTCCAGGCGGTGCGCTACGACAAGGACGCCGACGCCCACTACGATACCATTTCAGCCTTCATCAAGAGCGTCCGGGGGTCGGATGTGGATGCCGCCCTGTATTGGCTGGCCCGCATGCTGCAGGCCGGCGAGGACCCCAAATTCATCGCCCGCCGCCTGCTGATCCTGGCCTCCGAGGATATCGGTTTGGCCGATCCCCAGGCCTTAGTCCAGGCTGTGGCTGCCGCCCAGGCCCTGATGTGGGTGGGTATGCCCGAGGCCCAATACCACCTGGCCCAGGCCACCATCTACCTGGCCCTGGCGCCCAAGAGCAACTCCACCCAGGCCTATTTCCGGGCCCTGGAGCACCTCAACCAGCACGGCGCCCGGCCCGTACCCCTCCATCTCCGGGACAGCAGCCGGGATGGCCCGGCCCAGCACCATGGCCAGGGGTACCTCTACCCCCATGATTTCCCCGGCCACTACGTCTCCCAGACCTATCTGCCCGCTGAAGAGCCTGACCTCAACTTTTACCAGCCCGGTAGCACCGGCCGGGAACCGGCTTTGGCCAAAGCTTGGCAGCGCCGCCGGAATCCGGCCGCTACGCCTGACCCCGATTAACCGGTGATGAACGCATAGAGCGATCGCACCACGGGGTCCAGGTGGGCACTGAAGACCCGGGTGCCATAGATCCGGTCAGAGAACAGGATGGCCAGCAGGACATACGGTCCCAGGCGCAGCAGCCAGGCTTTCATCTGGGCTTGGGACTCCGGCAGCAGTTCCACCCAGATATTCCCCATGGCCAGCGGCGGGATGGGAATCAGGTGGTAGACTGCCATGGTGACATTAACCGCCACCACCCCCAGAAAGATATGGGGGGAGAGCTGCATCAGGGTCATGACGATCTGGATCATGCTGGCCATGATCCCGGCGAACAGGAGGTTGGCCAGCGGCCCACCCAGCCGGGAGATGATCAGATACAACCGGGGATGCTCAAATCGGGCCGGGTTGACGTCTAGGCGGCGGGCCCAGCCGAAGCCGGCCACCAAAAAGGCCAGGGTTCCCAGGAGGTCCAGATGGAGAAAGGCATTGAAATGATGGCGGTCCGTGGCCCCTACCCGGCGGTCCCCCAGGGACGTGGCCAAAAAGGCCTGGCCCTCGGCGTTGAACAACACCGCAAACAGGACCCCTAACACAAAACCGATGGCCGGCTCCAGCTGTAGGTTGCCGGGGTCGGGAATATACGGGACGGCAGTCGCAAGTTCCATACACCTACCAAATACCGGGCGGTTTTTGGCCCGCAGTTGTCTATTTTCCACTATATCAATAAGCCTCTCCGGCCACCAGAAAAAAAGGTAGCGGGCAGAGAACCCGCTACCTTAACCACAGGCGTTTTCAGCCTGCCAGAGCGTGCTTAGTGCCTTTCGCTCTCCAACATCGGCCGCTTGGTGAGCCGGCAGACAATCACCGAGGCAATCAGGATCAGGCCGGAGATGATGTAAGCCCAATCCAGGCTGCCGGTCATGTCTTTGATGGTTCCGGCCAGTCTGGCCATGAAGAAGCCGAGACCCCAGCCGATGAACACCAAGCCGTAGTTAAAGCCCAGGTTCTTGGGACCATAGAAGTCCGCGGTGAAGGACGGCATCAGCGCCAGACCGCCACCATACTGCCAGTAGGCGATGCCGATGGCCAGGAACAGCAGGAAGACGTTGCCGGAAGAGGCGATCCAGGGCATCAGGAAGAGGAACAGGGCCGATACCAGGCAGTTGAGAGAATAGGCGTTGCCCCGGCCGATCTTGTCGGAATACAGACCGGTTCCCACCCGGCCCAGGGCGTTGACGATACCACCATAGGAGGCCAGGATCCAGGCATTGGCCACCAGGAAGGGAACCCCCTTGGCGGCTTCGGCCAGAATCTTGGCGGCGTTGGCGATCACCATCAGACCGGATTGGGTGGTGCCGATGAACATGAAGACCAACGCATAGAACTGCCAGGTCTTCACCATATCGCTGGCCACCCAGTCGATGGCAGTGCCCACGGCCTTCGGGGCCGCGGCGCCGGCCACCACGGGAGCAGCCGGGGGCACATACCCTGCCGGCGGCCAAGCCAGGAGGCTACCGGCGATGATGACCACGATGGCGAAGAAGATCCCCAACCACACAAAGCTGTAGGTGATGCCGCCGGAGTTCAACAGATAGGCGGCCAGAGGGGAGATATACAAGGCCGCCCCACCGTAGCCGCCCACCACCAAGCCGGCGATGAGACCACGTTTATGGGGACCGAACCACTTCAAGGCTGCCGGCGTCGGGGCAGCATAGCCGATGCCCATGCCGATGCCGCCGAAAATACCGAAACCGATGATCAGACCGGTGTAGCTCTTGGACAGACCGGCGATGATACAGCCGATCGCCAGGAAGAGACCACCGGTGATGGCGCCGACTTTGGGGCCGAATTTATCCTGAATCCGGCCGCCGGGAATCATGAATAAGGCAAAAATAAGGACGCAGAGTGAAAACGGCGTGGCAGCCTCGGCGTTGGTGAGATACACCCAGCCTGCATTCAAGGCATCGGTCATCGGCTGGCCAGCCATCTTTTCATTGATTAACGCTTTGGCCCACACACTCCAGGCATACAGGATGCCCAAACAGAGGTTGACCGAGGTTCCCGCGAAGGTTACTACCCACGCCCTTCCTGGAACTTTGTCTGCCATACTACCCTCCCTTAATAAGAATCAATAATGACAGCAAACATCATCCGCCTAGCCGGCAATCGTGAGCTGGATCACCTCCTTTGTCCGAAATTGCACATCATTGTTTGATTTTCTGCAAATTTTTTGCCATTCCCGCTGAAGCCGGCGGGAAATTTCCCGCCGGCGGCGGAATATGACGGGCAGATGGTGCCCCCGACAGAGAGAGTAACGCTGTCTCGGGGGGTTAGGAGGGCGCCGATTCTCGCCTGGTCCTCACCCCCAGGCGAAGCCGAACCCCGGCGCCAAGCCCGCCGGGCACAGGGGAGCCGGCTCAATTGTTCAAAATACGTCCCACAATCCTGGGAAACGGGCAGCGGCGCCGAACCGCACGGCTGGCAGCGGCGGCCTCCCGCTCCTGGAGCTCGGCATCGGCCTCACCCTGGCGGCGGCCCCCCGAGGACCGGCGGCAGGCGGTGCCGGGAGGAACTGCTCCCACCGCTATTTATAGAGCACTAGCAACGTGTTAGCCTCCAACAGACTGTACTCTATGCCCGGGCGGCCGTCGGCCCTGACCGCCGGGATAGCCCCCCGGAGGTGCCGGCCCCCACGGCCGCCAGAGCGCCCAGCCCAGGCCGCCTTCCTTGCACAGGTGGACTGGCTCGACAAATAATGTTAATTATCAGCTAGATATGTGACAAAGAGGAAATAAAGGGTCGATATTTGTACTAGCTCTGTCCAGATTTGAGACTAGTAAGGCAGTGATGGAGTGCCGCCACCGTCTGCTCCAGATCCTCCCGGCGGTGGGCCAAGGAGACAAACCAGGCCTCGAACTGGGAGGGCGGTAGGTAGACTCCTTGCGGCAACATCTCGTGGAAAAAGCGTTGGAAGAGTTGCAGCTCGCTCTCCTGCGCACTAGCCAGATCCACTACCGGCCCGGCGGTGAAGAAGATGGTGAGCATGGAGCCCACCCGGTTGACGCAGAGGGGCAGACCCGCCTGCTGGGCCGCCGCCAAGGCACCTTCGGCCAGCAGCCGTCCCGTTTCCTCCAGCTGCTCGTAGGTTTCCGGTTGGGCCAGGATGTTGAGGGTGGCCAGCCCGGCTGCCACGGCCAAAGGGTTACCTGACAGGGTACCGGCCTGGTAGACCGGTCCCACCGGGGCCATCTGCTCCATGAGCTCCCGCCGGCCGCCGTAGGCCCCCACCGGCAGGCCGCCGCCGATGATCTTGCCCAGGCAGGTGAGGTCGGGGATGACCCCGTAGCGGCTTTGGGCTCCCCCCCAGGCTACCCGGAAGCCGGTGATGACTTCGTCGAAGATGAGGATGATGCCGTGCTGGTCACAGACCCGGCGCAGGCCGGGGAGGAAATCGGGCTGCGGCGGCACCACGCCCATGTTGCCGGCCACCGGTTCCACGATGATGGCGGCAATCTCACCGGCATAGCGGGCGACGGCCGCCTCCACGGCGGCCAGGTCGTTGAACGGCAGGGAGAGGGTCAGCTGGGCGGTGGCCGCCGGCACGCCGGGGCTGCCGGGAATGCCCTGGGTGAGGACGCCGCTGCCGGCCTGGACCAAGACCGTATCGCCGTGGCCGTGGTAGCCGCCGTCAAACTTGATGATGCGGTCCCGACCGGTGGCGGCCCGGGCCAAGCGCACCGCCGACATGGTGGCTTCGGTGCCGGAGTTCACCAGCCGGACCATTTCCAGGCCGGGGACGGCGTTGACCAACCGTTCGGCCAACTCCACTTCCGCGGCGGTGGGCGCGCCGTAGCTGGTGCCGGCTTGCGCCGCCCGCTGGACCGCCGCCACCACCTCGGGATGCGCATGGCCCACGATCATGGGCCCCCAGGAGCCCACGAAATCAATGTAGGTCCGGCCGTCCACGTCGGTGATGCGGCTCCCGTGGGCCTGGGCGATGAAGCGGGGCGTCAGCCCCATGGCCCGCCAGGCTCGTACGGGGCTGTTCACCCCGCCGGGGATATACTGTTGGGCTTTGGCAAACAGATGCTGGGAATGTTCGGACATGATACGATCCTTCCGGTTGCTTCAGCGCTGTAGGTTCATTTCCACCCGCCGCATACCGTCTACGGCCGGCTGGAGTTGGAAACCCAATTTGCTCACCAGGCGCAGCATGGGCTCATTATGGGCCAGGATTTCTCCCCACAAGAGTTTGACGCCGCAATCCTCGGCGATCTTGATCACTTCGGTGATGAGTTTTTCCCCCAGACCTTTACCGTGCCAGGGATCCGCCACGATGGTGGCGAATTCCGCCGTCTCCCGGTCCGGGGACATGACCAGGCGGCCCACTCCCATCATCACTTCCGGCCCGGGGGGTACACCGATGGCGGCCAAACCGATCTCCCGGTCATAATCGTTCTGCGTGAACCGCACCAGGAAGCTGTGGGGAAAGCTCTTCAACCGCTGGAAGTAGCGGAAATAGAGGGTCTCTTCCGAGCAGCTGCGCAGCAGCCCCTCCACCAGGTCCTCGTCTTCCGGGATCATGGGCCGCAGTTTCACCGGGGTGCCGTCTTTCAGCAGCCAGGAGCTCTCGTACTGGTTGGGATACGGCGCAATGATGAGGTGCCGGGGGGCTGGGACTTTGGGCGGTTTCAAGAAGATGCGGGCATCCACGGCAATGGGTTTGCCCTCCAGGTCGATGAGCAGGGGGTTGATGTCCAATTCCACGATTTCGGCAAAGTCCGTCACTAACTGGGAGAGGCGCACCAGCATTTCCGCCAGCAGGTCCTCATTGATGGGGGGCAGGCTTCGATACCCGGGGAAGATCTTGGCGATCCGGGGGTAATGCAGCACCCGCCGGGCCAACTGCATATTTAACGGCGGCAGGACGACGGCCGTATCCCGGTAGACCTCCGTCAGGATGCCGCCCATGCCGAAGATGAGCAGGGGGCCGAAGTGCGGGTCCAGTTTGCTGCCCAGGATCAGCTCCGGATGGTTGAACTTGACCTGGTCATGCACTGTCACGCCCAAGATGGTGGCATCGGGTCGCAGACGGCGGGCCCGGGAGGTAATGTCTTCAAAGGCCTCTATGACCTCAGCGGCCGATTTCAGGTTGGCCCGCACCCCGTCCACATCGGATTTGTGGGAGATGTCATAGGAGTGAATCTTCAGGACCACCGGGAAACCCATGTCCTCAGCCTGTTTGGCGGCCATGGCGGCGGTGGCGGCAGCCACAGTGCGGTTCACCGGGATGCCGTAGGCCGACAAAATGGCCTTACCCTCAATTTCCGACAGGGTGTGCAACTGCCGTTGCAGGCAGGCATCGATGAACCCCCGGGCCTGCTTATGGTTCACCTGGATCTCCCGGGGGGAACGGGGCGGGGTTTCCTGCAGGAGCTGGAGATTCTTGGTATAAGAATACATCTCCATGAAGGCGTCCACCGCCATTTCCGGGGTCATGAACGTAGGGATGCCGCCGTTATTGAGGATCTGGGTACCCTCGGCCACCTCCTGGGCCCCCATCCACACGGCAAAGACCGGTTTGGCCTGGTTCTGCAGCTTCTGGACGATCTCCTGGGCCACCGCGGTGGGATCGGTCATGGCCTGGGGGGACAGGATGATGATCACCCCGGAGATTTCCGCGGCCTCCAGGCAGACCTGCAGGGTCTGTAGGTAGCGCTCCGGCGGGGCGTCCCCCAGGATGTCGATGGGGTTATGGTGGCTCCAGTGGGGCGGTAGGAATTCATTGAGTTGGTTGATGGTATCCTCAGCCAGGACCGCCGGTTCCGCGTCCCACTTGGCAAAGGCATCCACCGCCATGACGCCGGGGCCGCCGGCGTTGGTGATGATGGCCAGGTTGCCCCCCAACGGCCGGTTCATCTTGCCCAGGGCCTCGGCGCAGCTGAAGAGTTGGGCAATGGTGTCCACCCGGATGATGCCAGCCCGCCGGAAGAGGGCGTCATAGGCGGCATCTTCCCCGGCCAGGGCGCCGGTGTGGGAGGCCGCGGCCCGGGCCGCCGCAGCTGAACGTCCCGATTTCACCACGATGATGGGCTTTACCCGGGAAACGGAGCGGGCGGCGCTCATGAATTTGCGGTGGTTAGTGAGGTTCTCCATGTAAATGATGATGCTTTTGGCCCGGGGATCGTTGCCCAGGTAATCGATCATATCGCCGAAGTCAATGTCGGCCATGGAGCCGATGCTGACGAAATGGCTGAAGCCGATCTTCTCCACCGCCGCCCAATCCAGGGCCGCACTGCAGATGGCGCCGCTTTGGGAGAGGAGGGCCAGAGAACCGGGAATGGCCTTCTGGGAGACGAAACTGGCATTAAGGTTGCTGTGGGGGCAGATGATCCCCATGCAGTTGGGGCCCAAGTAGCGGACGTTGCCTTCTTCAGCTGCAGCCTGGATCTCCGCCTCGATGGCCCGGCCCTTTTCTCCCACTTCTTTGCCGCCCGCAGAGATGATGATGGCCCCCGGTATCCGCAGCCGGCCGCACTCCCGGATGATGTCAGCCACCCCTTTGATGGGGATGGCGATGACCGCCAGGTCCACCGGTTGCCCGACGGCGCTGAGGGTGGGGTAGGCCGGCACTCCCAGGATTTCTTCATGATGGGGATTGATGGGGTAGATGGCGCCGGGGAACTGTTCGGACAGCAGGTTACGCACCAGGACATTGCCGATGCTGCCTTCCTTGCGGCTGGCGCCGACAATGGCCACCGCCCGGGGCTGAAAAAATTTTTCCAGGATATGTTCTCTCATCGGCTACCTCTTCCGCAGATGCGGGCTCAATGCCAACGCCGCCGGTACGGGGTCATCCAGGGGTGGAAAAAGTTTCGGAGGAAGGGGGAACGAGGGGCAGCGCCCCCCGCCCCGGCGACGGCCGGTGCGTTTTCCACCAGCCGGCTAACCTTGGATCGTGGCCGCGCCTTACCGGCGTCAACGGTCGGCAAACCTCCTCTGGGCCGATTATAGCAGGATGAGCTGCAGGTGAATAATGAAAAATGCGTTAAATGCCGCTTTTGGTGACCAGGGCGACGCCGATGCAGATCAGGATGGTGCCCGCCCAGCGGAGCGGTGAGACGTATTCTCCCAGGAAAATGATGGATAGCACGGCCGTCAGGACATAACTGAGGGCGGTCAGGGGCAGGACAAAGCTGAGTTCGCACCAGGAAAGGATGGCCAGCCAGAGGAAGAAGAACCCCGCCAGGAAGATGATGCCGATGATGATGGAGGGATTGGTAAAGATCCGACAGCCCAGCTGAAAGAGGGCCGTGGGACTGCAGGAGGTGACCGCACCGATTTTTTTCATGCCGTGGGCCAGGAGCATGTCGCCCACCGATACCAAGAGGATGGCTACTGCCAGGAGAGATAAGGTTTTTACCATGGACTACCGTTTCCGTCAGCCTGCTGCCCTCGTCGGGGTAAGGGGATGAATAAAAAGGGAGAGGGCCGGGGGCTCTGACGGCCGGGCCACTTCCCTGAAACATGGTGTCAACAACCTGCCGGCGTTGCCAGGTCTCGGAACGAGATGAGCCGGCAGCCCAGCGCCTTCAGCCGGGCCGCCACCCGGGGGCTGGTCAAGGCGGCCAACTCCGCTGCCGGCCGGTAGCGGGCCGGCCACGGCGGCCGCTCCCCCAGGCCCGCAGCGGCCGGGTGGCAGTAGATCTCCGTCACCCCCGCAGGCAGCCGGGGAAGCAGCTCCAGGAAGTATCTCTCCTCCATGGCCCCGTCATTCAGCAGCCCGAAGACGTGCTCGTTGGCCTTCAGGCGCCCCAGCGACCCAACAGCCCGACGGGTCAGCCAAGCAAAGATCAGGGCATGGGCCGTCTTGCTCAGTGGCCGGCGTCGGTCCAGGGAGAGGCTCAGGCGCAGGTCTTCTTTGGCCAGACGGACCGCCGGGATGTCATACTGTTCGGCCAGTTCCCGTACCTGCGGCCAGATGGCGGGGTGCAGGTGGATGTTGAGGTGGCCGTTCAGGAACCAGAGCCGCAGACCCGCAGCCAGGAGGCGCTCGATCTGTGCGGCCAACTCCGCCCGGATCTGCTCCCGGCAGCGACGGGAAAAGTAGTAGTGTATGCCTGCGGCCACCGGGTTGGCGGGAAAGTTCCCGCCGGCATCCACCAGGTTAGGGATCTGCCGGGCCGGCAGCACCGCCTGGCCCTGGATGAGGGTAAGGTGCACCCCCAGGCACAGGCCCGAGGACTCCACGGCCAAGGCCGCGGCCTGCTGCCACGCCGGCGCCCCGGCCATCAGGGAAGCACAGGTCAGGATGCCCTGCCGGTGCGCCTGGTAGATGGCGGCGTTCACCGCCGGAGAGAGGCCGAAGTCATCACCGGTGATAATGACCCGGCGGACCGGGGCTGCCGTAGACTCAATGGCCGACATGCTGCAACCACACCCGGCTCTGCCAGGCAGCCGCCAAGGCTGGCAGGGTTTTCCCGGCCCAGAGGGTGCGGATGGCCCGGCCCCACTCTTTCTGCCGCACTGCCTGCCATACCTCTGCCACGGCCACTGCCGGATACTGCTGCACGCTGGCGTCCCGGTAGCAGTCGGTGAGGCACCCACGGCAGTAACGGGGCTCCCGGGACAGGTGGGGAAAATCCTCCCAGGCACCCAGGGGCCGGCGCAGGATATGGCAACGATACACCTGCAGGTGCCAATCAACGTAGAAGTAGCGGTATCCGGCCAGACACGGGTAGCGCAGGGCCTGACCCTGGACCTGGCGCTGCAGTTCCGCCATCCCCAGGCTGGGGTTGAGCACCGGCACCGGCGACCGCCGCCGCCACTGTTGGAGGCGGTCCAGGATGGCCAGGAATTCGCCGGGAGTGAAGGTGACGTCCGCCGCCGCTGCTGAATCCCAGGTGGACAGATGGCCGGCCATGTTGGGATAGGAGAAGGTCACAGCCCTGAACCCCAGCTGGGTCAGAAACCTGCCCAGGGCGGTGAAATCAGACCACAGACGGCTGATGGTCACCGAGGCCACGGGCAGCATCCCCTGCCGGGCAATTGCAGG
>FWPV01003773.1_pt1 | contig 17701 bp, 16 predicted proteins | sample 2228371 | NCBI WGS metagenome assembly FWPV01 (sample SAMEA103939776, study PRJEB20133) | metagenome | reverse complement strand
ATGAAAGCGGCGCCTCATTGAGGCGCCGCTTTCTGTTAACAAAGAAAACTAGATGGCAGAGATTTCTTATGTAAGAGGCAGAACCATCTCTATCTCGTCCTCCATGGGAGGCCACCCCAACCTACTGACGGTATCTAAGGTTTTACCTTCGAGATGCCCTGGCCGCCCTGCGGTGTACGGCCATGATGCGGTAGCCTCGCCTTCGATAGAACTCCACTGCCCTCTGGTTGTCGTTGGTCATCAGCCAAAGGCGACGGGCACCGCATCGTTCGGCTAGCAGGCTAGCGATCCAGGCCGAGTCTTCGGTTTTCAGGGGAGCGATCTCGAACAACTTAACTCCGTTTACTGGCGCTCAAGCTCAGCGATGCGTCGGCCGATGTAAAACAGCTTGGTTTGCTCGTAATACTTTCGGTAATTTTCTAGGGCCTGGGCCTTATGCTTTGGATCTCCGGTCAATCGGAAAAGTTCGGAATATGCTTCGGCCCTGACCTCTTCGTCCTCGGTCCGCTCCAGCACGATCTCGAACATGGCCTTGGCCCGGCTGGGCTCTTCGCTGGCCACTAGCCTGGCCTCTAAAAGTTCGGCCTGAATCTCTAAAGCCCGATTGCCGATGCGCCGAGCGATATCCAAGGCTTCAGCCAGTGCCAGAGCAGGGCGCCTCAAGTCCCCCAGGAGCAAAAGGCACCTGGACTTCAGCAACAGGCTTTTACTTAGGTAGTACCAGACCTGATGGCGTCTGGCGTGATCCTCGGCCCGCTGGTAGAACTTGAGGGCCTGGTCCAGCTCTCCCAGTTCTTCGTGGGCCACTCCGGCATTGTCCAGGGCCTCGTAGACGTTGTAGAAATCTCCCATGGACTCGGAGATCTTAAGTTTCTCCAGGTAGCACTCGATGGCCTCCCGATAGTGCCCCTGCCCGTAGTAGATAAGCCCCCGATCGCCGATGGCATAACTTATCCCCATGCGGTTTCCCATCTCTAAAGCAAGGTCGTATTGCTCTTTGTTGCAGATCTCGGCCTCGGCCCAGCGTCCGGTGTTCAGATAGATGTCGCCCAGGTAGAAGAGGCATAAATTCATAAGAGCCTTATCGCCCGAGAGCCTGGCTTTTATTAAGTACTGTTGAAGCCGATCGCTGGTCTGCTCCGGGCCCAGTTCATATCTTAGAATAAAGATGGCCTTCACCGATAGGTCGTCCTGTCCAGTCTTCTCAGACAATGCCAGCAGATCTTTGGTGATCTCCCTGGCAGGATTGATCATCCCCAGGTCGGCGTAGATTAGGGACAGCCCATAAAGGGCCCTGGCCAGGCCGACTTCATCCTGCAACTCGATGAAAAAGTCTTTAGCCCTTTCGGCATACACCAGGGCAGATGGGGCCTGCCCTAGAAGCATGAGGACATAGGCCAGGTCGGCCGACATCTTTGCCGACCAGTGTTTTTCTTCCGCGGCCTCGGCTTGGGAGACCAGGTCGGAGAGAATATCCTTGACGGCCTGGTAACGGCCCATGGTTAAAAGGATGCGGCACTTTTTAGATATTAACTCCAGGGGCAGGGGCGGCTGGCCGAGAGGCAGCGACCACAGAGGCCGCTTGCGGTAGAGGTGATCTCGCCCGCGTCGGGGCGGGGCGGTGAGGTCGAGGGTCTCTGGGATAGGCATGAGCGGTGGATCAGCGTTTCGGGGGCCGGACGAAAAGGTAGAGGGGCAGGAAGACTATCAGCACCAGAAAGACCAGGACTGCCCAGAGCAGGGGGCGGCCCAGATCCGGGTAGCGGTTGCGGGCGTCGCGGAACACCCAGAGGCAAACGGGCAGCAGGATGGCCAGGGACAACAAGGTTATCAGCAGGTCCTGGGGGCGGTCTGCGGTAGAGATATAAAGAAAGGCTGAGTCTCTTTGGTCCAGCAGCATATGGCATCTGGGTTTGTTAAAAATCCTCTTTACAAGGCCAATAATATGATACGATCCATAGATTATCAAAGGTTGATCTCAGTAATATGGATCGGCAGATGAAGAGATGTTACCGGCAATCACTTTTTCAGACACACCAGCATTCCGTCCACTCCCTTGCCCAGCACCGGGACTATCAACGAGACGAGCCTGGGGTGCGCTGCTGCCAGCCGGTTGCACTCGGCAACCCCATTTCTTCTGACCACTTCACTTATTTCGGCATCTTCTAAACTGACAGGGCGCCTCAAGGCATTGTCGGCTACGATCAGCCCGCCCTTCCGCACCAGCCGGCAGGCCAGCCTCAGGTAGTCTGGATACTCTTCCTTGTCCGCGTCTATGAAGACCAGGTCGAACAGGGGCCGGCGGGACCGCACCATCTCCTGCATCAGTTTCAGGGCGGAACCAGTGAGCACCTCGGCTTTTTTCGCCAGCCCGGCTTTGGCCAGGTTCTTTTTGGCCACGGCCGCATGCGCCGGCTCCATCTCCAAACTCACCAGCCGGCCTCCCGGGGGCAGGGCCCGGGCCAGCCAGATGGCGCTGTAGCCGCCCAGAGTGCCCACCTCCAGAATCCTCTGGGCCGAGACGGTTTTGGCTAAAAGATAGAGCAATTTGCCCCCGGCCCGAGATACCGAGATAGGAGGCAGCCCAGACCGCTGGCTCTGACGCAGGGTTCTTTTGAGGGCGGTGTCCTCGGGGGCGAACAGTCTTTCGATGTAATGCTGGGCGCGTTCCCAGTCCCTGGGATCAAGATGGCTTCGGGACATGGTCGATGACGATCTCTCTTAAAAAAGTTAATATATTTTCTCTTTCCTTGGCATCCGGGGCCTCCTGAGCCAAGCAGAGAAGGCGGCGATAATCCCTATCCGGTTTCTCCAATAGCTCGATCTCTAATAACAGGACTTCTGACTTCCAAGCAACGGCATTGTTGATCGAGGTGCGTGAGAGGTCCCTGGCCTCCATAGCCAGGGCCCGGGCCTGGTCAAGTTTTCTCTGGGCCAACAGGAGTTCCGACCGGGTGGCCAGAAAATCGCAGACATAGAAGTTTAAACCGATGCTCCGGCCCAAGGAGATAGCGGACTCTAAGTATTTCTCGGATCGATCGAACTGGGCTCTCGTTAAATAGATCCGGCCCAACAGCCCATGACTTATGCATTGGCCCTTTCTATCGCCCAATTCCTGGACCAACGGCAGTCTCTGTTGAAGGTAGGACTCGGAGACCTCTAGGTCGCCGGCCTCCATCTCCAATTCCGCCAGAGCCCCCAGGGCCAGACTGACGCTGTGCCGGTAGCCCATGGCCTGGCTTATCTTCAGGACGCTCTGGAGACATTCCCTGGCCCGGGGAAAGTCCTCCTGTTTTTTGTAGACGATGCCGCTGTTGCCCAGAGCCGAGAGCATGCTGTATTTGTCGCCGATGCGCAGAGAGATCTCCAGCGATTTTTTATAGCACTCCAGAGCCCTGTCCGATAGGCCTTGGCGGAAGAAGGTGTTCCCCAGACTGCCGGTGGCCCGGGCGATGTCCTTTATATTGCCCTGGGCCTCAGCGATGCCCAGCCACTGTTGGAAATAATCCCTGGCTTTGAGGAATTCGCCTAAATCAGAGTGCAGATTCCCCAAGAGGTTGTAGGCCTTGGCCAGCAAATCAGGGTCGCCCAGCTGCTGGGCCAGATCCAGCATCTGTTGGTAGTGCTCTCGGGCTTGGGCGAAGTCGCCCTGGAGTGTGTAGATATCGCCGAAGTAACCCAATGTCAGACAGAGTCCGTTTCGATCGTGGGCCGCGTGATAATAATTCCTGTTGGCTTCCAGGAGATCCAGAGCCTGGCCATAGCGTCCCCGCTGGATGTAGATTTGGCCCAGGGCCTGTCGAACTTTGGCCAATGGGGAGGGGAGAGGGGAGACCGGTTCCAGCAGTCTCTCTAAAATATTTTCTATGGTCTGCCATTCGCCGAGGTGGTCTAAGACTTCGTATTTTGAAAAGATGACGTCGAAGGGAAGGTAGTTTCCGCCGCCATCTTTAAGCCAGAGAGATCGTCTGGGTATTTTCATTGCGGGGTCATTTTTCTTCTGAGGAGCCGAAATCGAATATCACCGATTCTACCGTCCGCCTCCGGCGCAGGCGCAGGCGCACCCGGCACAGGCGCAGGCGCAGGCGCACGAGGATCGTCCGCCAGTACCCCCCGAGGATCCGGAACTGACGGGCACCGGGTTGGTGACCTCGGTGACCTTGGAGGTGAACTTGCCTAAGTCGCCCACCAGGCCGGGCGACAGAGTTATCCTGTCCGAGTCTAAGGCCTCGGCCAGGGCCGGGCCAGGCATTTTTACCCGCAGGTTGTCGGATGGAGGCGGTGCCTCTGCCGGCAGGCGCCCGGCTCCATAGTAGGCCGGCCACCAGCGCGGCCGGTAGTATTGCCCGGTGCCGTAGTAATCGCGGACCCGGGTACGGTAGTCGTGGTCCATGGTCATCCAGTCAAAGTTCTCCTCCAGGACTTTGGAGCGCTCCTCGGGCCCGGCCGCCATTTTGGCCTCGTCCCAGGACTGCCGGACGACCTGCTTATAGTATTTCACCGTATCCCGGTGCGAGTAGCCCCGCATCTTCTCCCTGACCGAGTTCACCATATCCACCGCCAGGCGCTGCATGGCATCCAGGGAGACCGAGCCGTCCTTATCGATAGCCTTGATGAAGGCGGTCTCGTAGGACTCGGTGGCCTGGGTGGGATCGAGTACTCTCAGCCTCAGTTTTGGCTGGCGGGCCAGCACGGCCAAGGCTCCTTTTTTTACCAATCCGAACAGGAGCAAGACCATCACCCGGTCCAGGGGCATCTCCAGAAGGATGGCCGCTTCGGGCGGTTTCAGGCCGCGCCTGACGCCGGCCCCCTCGATGGAGACCACCGGGGGCATATACTTCAGGCGACGGTTTCTGGCCGCCCGGATTACCGTGAAGATGAAAATAGCCGGCAGCCAGAAGAAGACGGTGGCCAGCAGGAAAGTGATGACCGCAGCTACCGCGCCGACGATGGCCAGAAAGAATTTGGCTACAGGTCCCGGCGGCCTTGGTATGGAGGAAGCCTCCACATAGCGGGCCGGGAAGGAGGCGCCGAAGTCGTAGCGGCTGTCCGGCCGGGCGTTCTCTATGACCCATCGATAGACCGGGGCGCCCACGGCCGAATCGTACCAGGAGGAGGTAAACTTGATATCGTGGTAGCGGGGCTCCTCCGGCGATACCCCCGGCGGAAAGACGAAGTGGCACTCCAGATGGGTGGCCCCGACCACATAGTCCGATCCGAACCAGGTGGGCGAGAATTTAAAGGAGGCATACTGGGTGTCACGGTCATCGCGGTGGAGCAGCCGCCTGAGTTTGATGGAGAAGGCCAGCGTGGCCGAATCGCCGGGCCCGATGGCCCGTTCGCCCAGATGGACCTCGACTCCGGGCTTGACATATTCTGAGATCCTGATATCCTCCAGCCTCTGGCCGCCTATCGTGGCCTCGGCCGACTCCAGCAGATAACTGTCGTTGGGCAGACCGATGTCCACCACGTCGATGGCCTTGCCCTCGGGCTGGCAGGAGAAGGTCAGCCGGTAGTGGACAGTGGCCTGGCCCTGGAAGTCGATGACCACCCAGGAGAGGTTGCGGGGAACGGCGAAACGGTAATCCTGGGACAGGGACAGAGGGGCCAGGCTCGTCAGCCAGACCAGGAGGAATAATGTCTTCTTCATCTTCCGACCCTCAGCAGGATTGGACTAGGGGCTTTTATGCACTCGAGGTTTGTTGTATAATCAATATTAGCCAGAGGTCAAGCCAGCAGGCGCCCAATATCGGCCTGGGAGTTATCAATCCGTCGGCGCCGGCGACGGTCATTCTGGGGGCACAAGGTTTTGATCTTGAAGTCCCGAGGTGATTTGATTCCATAATTTAATATAAGACCATCGTAAAGTCAAGAGAGATTTCGTTCTGGCACCAGCGCTATGTGCGGCAGGCGGCCTGGACCCAGGAGATAAGGCTTCACCTCTACCGCCGCGTCTGCCTGGCCCGGGGCGGCCGGATCTTGGATCTAGGCTGCGGCACCGGGGTCCTGGCCCTGGAGGCGGCCCGGCGCTCCGGAAGAATGGTGGTGGGGCTGGACCAGGATCTTTCTGCTCTGTGCTATGCCAAGAATCGGGCCGGCACCATGGTCCACTGGGTTTCGGCCGGAGCGTCGAAACTGCCGTTTGCCGACGAGACCTTCGATCTCATCCTCACCCATTACTTTTGGATGTGGTGCCGGGATCCCTGGGCCACGGCGGTGGAGTGCGGCCGCATTCTCCAACCCGGGGGCAGGCTTCTGTCCCTGGCCGAGCCCGATTACGCCCAGAGGCAGGATCGTCCTGTTTCGTTGTCCTTGGTCTACCGACGTCTGGCCGAGCATCTGTGCCGACAGGGAGCCGATCCCGGTGTCGGACCCAGGGTTATCAGTTTCCTGGAGAAGGCCGGTCTGGCGGTCGAGTGGGGCCAAGTCGATAAGGGCTGGGGTCCAGAGAAGCATGGCCGGGAGTACGACGACGAGTGGAGATATCTGGAGAAATCCCTGGGCCGCGGTCCGCTTCTGGAGAGAATAAAAACATTGGAGCGCCGAGCCATCCTCAGTGGACAGAGGCGATCGCACCTGCCCCTCTACTGGGCGATAGGGAAAAAACCGAGAGAAGGATGAAACCAGAAAAGCCGGATAGAACATGACCACAGCCTTGGTGATATTTGTGCTCTCCTATGCCATCATCGCCTTTCAGAGCCTGCCCCGGCTGCACATCACCCGTCCGGCCGGGGCCCTGCTGGGGGCAGTGGCCATGGTGGTCTTCGGGGTACTGTCCCTGGAGGAGGCCTACCGGGCCATAGACCTCAACACCATCGCTTTTCTCTTGGGGGCCATGATCATCGTGGCCTACTTGGAGATATCGGGTTTCCTGGGAATGGTGCGCTCCCTCATTCTGAGCCGGGCCCGGACGCCGCTCCAACTGTTGGCTCTGGTGGTCGTCTCCTCGGGGGCCATGTCGGCCGTCTTCATGAACGACACCATCTGCCTGCTTTTCACGCCGCTGGTGCTCCGCACCGCCCGGGAGCTGGACCTCAACCCGGCCCCCTACCTCATGGCCCTGGCGGCCTCGGCCAATGTGGGCAGCGCCGCCACCATCATCGGCAACCCTCAGAATATGTTGATCGCCATTCACTCCGGCATCGGCTTCAGTCCCTTCCTGGCGGCGCTCTGGCCGGTGTCCCTCTTGGGGCTGGCCGTAGTCTTTCTGGTGGTGAGGACGGTCTATCGAAAGGACTTGGTGCCTAGGAGGTTTGAGCGTCGGCTCGAGATCCACCGGCCCCATCTGAGAAGCGGCATGTTCCTGGCCTCGGCCGCCGTGGTGATTTTGTTCTTGTGTCTCTTGATCCTGGACTATCCGCCGCCGCTGGCCGCCTCCGGCGGCGCCGCCCTGCTGATCATCGCCGGAGCCCGAAGGCCGCGGGCCGCACTGCAGAAGGTGGACTGGGAGTTGCTTCTTTTCTTTTCTGGATTGTTCATCATCATAGCCGGGATCGAGCAGGCCGGAATCACCGATTGGGCCTTCGGCCGGTTCCGAGGGCTCTTCCGGGGAGGGAGCATGTCGCGGCTGCTGTGGCTCTCCGGATTCTCCACCCTGATCTCCAACCTGGCCAGCAATGTGCCGGCCGTCATGCTTTTTCTGAAATTCATTCCCACGCTGGAGAACCCCAAGAGCTACTGGCTGGCCCTGGCCATGTCCTCCACCCTGGCCGGCAACTTGACCGTCATCGGCTCGGTGGCCAATATCATCGTCTTCGAGCAGAGCCGGAGGGAGGTCAGGATCGGCTTCTGGGAGTACTTCCGCTGCGGTCTGCCCATCACCCTGGCCACCCTGGCCATCGGCTGTTTCTTTCTCTATCTCTGGGGAGGCTAGACGATTTCTCTTGCTTTCCCTGGGAGGATGGGTTAAAATGTAAAGGAGATATTATAGCCCGGGCCATAGGAAGACCCCAGTAAATTTTAGGTCCCAAATAAGGAGAGACGCCATGTCTCCGAGGAAGAACACAGCCAGCAGCCGAAAGCCTGTGAGAAGGCCTAAATTGCTTCTGCCCTCGGCCAGCAACGAGCTGGCCAGCCTCAAGATGAAGCTCAAGGTGCTGCAGCGGGTCAACGAGATCGCGGCCAGCACCTTCGAGGCCATGCCCTTGTTGGAGCGCACCATGGACCTGGTGACCGAGATCGCGCCCTCGGAGGCCGGCTCGCTGATGCTGCTCTCGCCCGCCCGCCAGATGCTGCGGTTCACCGTGGTCAAGGGGGCGGCCGCCGGCGCCCTGTCGGGCCTGGAGATACCGGTGGGGCAGGGCATCGCCGGCTGGGTGGCCAAGACCGGCATACCCTTGATCGTCAACAATGTCGAGGCCGAGCCCAAGTGGAAGCGGGAGATAGCCGAACATGCCTCCTTCCCTACCAAACGCATCCTGTGCGTGCCCCTCAAGAGCCGGGCCGAGGTCATCGGGGTCATCGAGCTGGTCAACAAGGTGCGGGATGAGGACTACAACGACGACGATCTGGAGATCATCGAACTGCTGGGGGCCCATCTCTCCACTCTGATCGAGAACAGCAAACTCTATGCCGAGGCCAAGGAGAAGGTGGAGAGGATCAAGGCCATGGCCGACACCGCGGCCGCCATCTCCTCCAGCCTGGAGGTCAGGAGGGTGCTGGAGACGGTGATGACCGTGGCCAAGGACGTCATCGATGCTGAGGCCAGCTCCATCTTCATGTACGATCCGGACAAGAACGATTTCTTCTTCGAGGTGGCCACCGGCCAGGCCGGCGAGGCCGTCAAGCAGATCCGGGTGCCCTGGGGCAAGGGCATGGTGGGCTGGGCGGCCGAGAACATGAAGACCCTGCTGGTGCCCGACGTTACCCAGGACCCCCGCTTCTACTCCAAAGTGGACGAGAAGTCCAAGTTCGTCACCCGCAACGCCATCTCGGTGCCGCTCAAAGCCAAGGACCGGCTGATCGGGGTGGCCCAGGTGCTCAACAAGAAGGGCGGCACCTTCACCGACGAGGATGTGGAACTGTTCGAGACCCTGTCGCGCCAGGCGGCGGTGGCCATCGAGAATGCCCAGCTCTACACCGACCTCCAGGATCTGTTCAAGAGCACCATCCGTACCGTGGTCAGCCTGATCGATGCCAAGGATGACTACACCGCCGGCCATTCGGCCCGGGTCACCCAGTATGCCCTGATGATGGCCGACCAGATAGGCTATTCGCCCTCAGACCGCGACCGCCTGGAGCTGGGGGCGCTGCTCCACGATGTGGGCAAGATCGGCATGCCGGACGCCATCCTCAAGAAGCCCTCGGGGCTGACCGAGGAGGAGTTCGCCGTCGTCAAGTACCATCCGGTCAAGGGGGCCGAGTCGCTGGCGCCCATCAAACAGATGAAGGACATCATTCCCCTGGTGCGCCACCACCACGAGCGACTGGACGGCAAGGGCTATCCCGACGGGCTTTCCGGCAACCAGATCAGCACCGACGCCCAGATCGTCTGCATCGCCGACGCCTACGACGCCATGAACTCGGACCGGCCCTACCGCAAGGGGCTGGGCATGGAGGAGTCGGTGCGGCGCCTGCGCCAGGACGCCGGCACCCAGTTCAACCCCAATCTGGTGGAGGCCTTTGTGCGGGCGCTGGAGGAAGAGGCGCGGAAACAGGCCGAGGAGGTGAAGTGATGACCAGACCGATGCGGGGGCGGAGGACCACCGGGCTTCTGGTGGGTATCATAGTGGCCGCCATCATCATCATCGTGACCACTCCGGGCTTTATTTTCTCCCGGGTATTCGGTTTCTTCCAGATTTTGGAGAACAAGACCTACGATTTCCGCTACTGGTCGAAAGTGGGCGGTGTCGGCGAGCAGGACATTGACCAGGTGGTGATCGTGGCCATCGATGACGAATCCCTGGAGAAATTGGGGAGGTTCCAGAACTGGCCCCGGCTCTATCACGCCAAGGTGGCCGACTATGTGGCCGCGGGCGGAGCGGCGGCCGTGGCCTTCGATATCTTCTTCTCCGAGACCGATAGCCTGATGCCGGACGTCATCCAGCTGTTCGAGGACACCAAGGCCGAGGAGGTCAGGGAACAACTGAGGCTGGCCAGGGTGCCGATCAGACCGGACCAGGTGACGCCGACCATCGACGCCGTCCTCTACACCTGGGGCTACGATCTGGACTTCGCCCGGGCGGCCCGACATCACGGCAATGTCTATTTTCCCTTCTTCTTCACCACCGGCGCGGTCCAGGACAGCAGCGATCTGGCCATAAGGGATCGGGCCTTCCGGTTCGATCCCGAGGTGACCGACAAATACGCCTATCTCTCGGCCATGGGCGATCTCTACCGAGTGGGCCAGATGACCCTGCCGGTTCCCGTCCTGTTGGCCGCGGCCAGGGGCACCGGCTATTACAATGTGGAGTCGGACGAGGATGGGGTCATTCGCCGCATCCCCTTGTTTCTGGCCCTGGCCGACCGCGGCTACCCCTCCATGGACCTGCAGATAGTGATGGATAGGCTGGGAGTGAAACCCGAGGAGGTGTCGGTGGCGCTGGGGCGGCATATCCAACTGGGGGACCGGCTGAAGATTCCGTTGGACGGCGACGGCCGGATGCTGATCACCTATTTCGGCAACTTCAAGAAGTTCCGCTATATCTCCTATGCCGATGTCCTCATGGAGCTGGTGCCGGCCGAATATTTTCAGGATAAGATAGTGATCGTCGGCGCTACCGCCGCCGGCCTGATGGACCTGAGGGTGGTGCCCTTCTCCAACACCTTCCCCGGCCCCGAGATCCATGCCAACATAATACACACCTTGCTCACCGGAAAATTCGTCCAGGTGGTCCCCTGGTGGATCAGCCTGGCGGTCCTAGTGGGCTTTGGTCTGTTGACGGTGATGGTGTCCCTGCGCTTCAAGCCGCTGGTCTCCGGCCTCATCCTGTTGGGGATAGTGGCGGCCTATCTGGCGGCGGCCATCGTGCTCTTCGACCAATGGCTGTTGTGGATGGAGATGGTGCGGCCGCTGTCGGTGCTCATATTCACCAACATGGCCATCCTGGGCTATCGGTTCCTGACCGAGGAGAAGCAGAAGGTCTGGATCAAGAACATGTTCCAGGGCTACATGTCCAAGGACCTGGTGGACAAGATCATCGCCAATCCGGAGCTGCTGCAGATGGGCGGGGAGAAGAAGGAGATCACCGTCTTCTTCTCCGACATCAAGGGCTTCTCCTCTTTCTCCGAGAAGCTGGGCACGCCGGAGAGGCTGATCGCTTTGATCAACGAGTACCTGGGGGCCATGTCCGACGTGGTGCTGGAGCACGGCGGCTACATCTCCAAGTACGAGGGCGACGCCATCATGGCCTTCTGGGGCGCGCCCACCGAAGACCCCAACCATGCCGAGTCCTGCATCCGCTGCGTCTGGGCCATGAAGAAGAGGCTGGAGGTGCTCAACGCCGATCTGGCCCGGCGCCAGATGCCGGATTTGTTCACCCGCTTCGGCATCAACACCGGGCTGGTGACCGTGGGCAACGTGGGCTCGGAGCGCAAGAAGTCCTACACGGCCATGGGCGACTCGGTCAACCTGGGATCCCGCCTGGAGGGGGCCAACAAGGAGTATGGCACGGCCATCATGATCTCCGAATTCACCAACGAAAAGGTCCAGGGAAAATTTCCGGTGCGGGAGTTGGACCTGCTGCGGGTGGTGGGCAAGGAGCAGCCGGTGCGGGTCTACGAACTATTGGGCCTTTCCCCGGCCGACATGCCGGATGTAAAGAAGAAATGCATCGAGGTCTTTCTCAAAGGCCTGGCCCTGTACCGGGAGAAGAGGTGGGACGAGGCCATCGCCGTCTTCCAGCAGGCGCTGGAGATCGACCCCACCGACGGACCCTCCCAGACCTATATCGGGCGCTGTGAGGACTTCAAGGTGCTGCCCCCGCCAGAGAACTGGGACGGGGTATTCGTCATGAAGACCAAGTGACCTGGGAACCCAGGGACAGGGAACGAGGGTGAAGGGTCAAGGCAAAAGGGTCGAGGGGGCAGTGAATAGTGAATTGTGGATCGTGAAGCGTAAATGGTGATTAGAAAACCGGCGCCGCAACAAAGGCTTTCGCTCTTTATATTTCCAAGCCGATGACCGACCGCGGGCCAGATAGCGTCCTGGCCATCCCTGACTACCGTCGCTTCGTGGCCAGCAGATTACTGATGATCGTGGCCATCCAGGCGGCCTCGGTTTCGGTGGGCTGGCAGGTCTACGAGCTGACCAAAGACCCCCTGGCCCTGGGCTTGATCGGACTGGCTGAGGCCCTGGCCTACTTCTCGGCGGCCCTGTTCGGCGGGCACTTTGCCGACACCCATGACCGGCAGCGCACCATGATGGCCTGCGTCGGGGGGCTGGTGCTGTGCCACGCAACCCTGTTGTGGCTGACGTGGTGCTGCCGTGACCAGCGGCAGCGGTCGGTCCTGCCCATCTACGGGGTGATCGCCGCCACCGGCTTGGTCCGGGCCTTCCTGGGGCCGTCCACCATGGCCCTGGGCGCGCAGATCGTGCCCCGGCGCCTCTACTCCAACATGGCGGCCTACAACAGCCTGACTTTCCAGATCGGCTCCATAGGTGGTCCCGCAGCCGCGGGGTTGATCTACGGATTCTGGGGGGCCAGGGCGGCCTATGCCACGGCCATGGCCCTGGGCTTGGCGGCACTGGCCTCGGCGGCCACCATTCGTTCCTATGGGATACCCCAGAGGAACGGGGAGGAGCCTATTTTTACCAGCCTGGCGGCCGGGTTCAAATTCGTCTTCGGAAGCAAGGTGCTGTTGCCGGCCATGAGCCTGGACATGCTGGCCGTGCTCTTCGGCGGGGCCACCGCGGTGTTGCCCATGGTGGCCGACACCATCCTGCACGTTGGGCCCAAGGGCTTGGGCTTCCTGCGGGCGGCGCCGGCCCTGGGTGCCGGCCTGATGGCCCTGACTTTAGCCCGCCGTCCGCCGCTGTCCCGGGCCGGGCAGAAACTTTTCCTGGCGGTGGCCGGCTACGGACTGTGCATGGCGGTCTTTGCCCTGTCGCGCAATTTCTGGCTGTCGCTGCTGGCCCTGGCCTTCTCCGGCGCGGCCGACAACATCAGCGTGGTCATCCGCCAGACCATTGTACAACTATACACCCCGGACGAGATGCGGGGCCGGGTGTCGTCGGTCAACGGCATTTTCATCGGATCGTCCAACGAGATCGGGGCCTTCGAGTCGGGCATGGCCGCCAAGGTGCTGGGCCTGGTGCCCTCCCTGCTGTTCAACAGCGGCATGACTCTGCTGGTGACCGGGGCGGTGGCCCGGCTGGCGGGGACGCTGCGTAGGCTGGATCTCGACAGAGGCTCGATGCACCCATAACCAAGCCTTCGAGAGCAAACATTCGATTCATTCATTATTAACACTGAAAAAAATGCCCTCTGCCCCCTACAAAGTCAAACTGGAGATCTTCGAAGGTCCGCTGGACCTGCTGCTGTACCTGATCAAGCAGGAGGAGATCGACATCTACGACATCCCCATCGCCCGCATCACCCAGCAGTACCTGGAGTACCTGGACTTCATGAAGTCGCTGGACATCGAGATCGCCGGCGAGTTCCTGGTGATGGCCGCCACCCTGCTCAAGATCAAGTCCCGGATGCTGCTGCCGCGGCACGAGGAATTGGGCGAGGAGATCGAGGACCCCAGGAAGGACCTGGTCCAGCAGCTGCTGGAGTACCGCAAGTTCAAGGAGATCGCCGAGCGGCTGGGGGAGAGGGAATACCAGCAGCGCCGCATGTTCCCCCGGCCCAAGGGCGGCTTCGACCACGCCGCCGAGATCGTGCCCCCCGAGCCCCCGGCTCCGGAGGTGGGCATGTTCGAACTGCTGAACGCCTTCAAACAGGTGTTGGAGCGCATCGACAAGCTCAAACTCTACGAGATTGTGGGCGAGGACATCTCCATCGAAGAGAGGATCGACTTCGTGCTGAAGACCCTCTTCCAGAAGAAGCGGATGGAGTTCATGGAACTTTTCGAGGACGAGCGACGGCGGCTGGTGATGGTGGTCACTTTCTTTGCCCTGTTGGAACTGGTGCGGCTGGGCAGGGTGTCGGTGCGGCAGGAGAGGCTCTTCGGAGAGATATGGCTGGAGTATGTGGAACAGTCCCCCTCAGGAACGATGGTCGAAACGGCCGGCTGAGTCCGCCCCGGATAGGGCCAGCCGGTTTATCCGCCTGCTGCTGGCGACGGCGACCCTGGGGCTGGGCCCGGCCCTCTGGGCCGGAGTGGTCCAGGAGATCGACGAGCAGGAGCAGGCGCTGAAGAACATCCGGAGAAAGTTGGCCGAGGCCAGGGAGCGGGCCGCCGAACTGGGCAGCCAGGAGAAGAACATATTGGCCCAGCTGGAGCATACTTCAGAACAGGTCTCCCTCACCCGTCAGATTTTGGAGGAGTTGCGCCACAAGGAGAGGCGGCTGGAACGGGAGATCGCCGAATTGGACAGAAGACTGCTGGCGGCCGAATCCCGGCTGGCCAAGCAGAATGTGGTGATGGAGGCCAGGATCCGGGAGATCTACAAACGAGGGGGGCTCAACGATTGGGAGGTGCTGGTATCCTCCAGCTCCGTTGCCGACGTGGCCAAACGCTATAAATACCTCAATCTGATCTCGGAGCAGGACGAGCGGCTCTGCCGCAGCATCAAGGGGGAGAGGGAGGAGATCCTCAGAGACCGGGCGGACCGGGAGCAGAAGCTGGTGATCCTGGCCCAGGTGCGGGGCGAGACCGAGCGCGAGGCCGAGAACCTGAAGCGGGAGGAGGAAAAGCAGAAAAGGCTGTTGGACAAGGTCCGCCGGGAGAAGAAGGCCAAAGAGGATCTGGCGAACCAGCTGGCGGCCTCGGCCAAGAAGATGCAGAAACTCCTGGACGAATTGGAGAGAAGGCGCAAGGCCGAGCTCCAGGCCAGAAGGGAGCCGGCGCCCCTGCCCGGCACCACCTATATCGAACAGAACCGCGGCGGCCTGGGTTGGCCGGTGGAGGGGACGCTCTACTCGGAGTTCGGCCCCAAGATGCACCCCCGCTACAACACGGTCATCCAGAACAACGGCATCGATATCAAAGGCCAGATGGGGGCGCCGGTGAGGACGGTGGCCGCTGGGAGGGTGGCCTACGCCGACCGCTTTGTGGGCTACGGCAAGATGGTGCTCATCGACCATCTCTCCGGATTCTACACTCTCTACGGCAACCTCTCCGATATCCTGGTGACGGCCGGGTCCTCGGTGGTCAACAACCAGGTCATCGGCACTCTGGGTTCGACCATAGACGGTCCCATCCTGCACTTCGAGGTGCGCAAGGGAGGCAAGCCGGTGGATCCGCTGGAGTGGCTGGGCAAGCGAAGATAGCCTCCAGGCTTAAGAAAATTCAGAGGAGATAGATCCCAGAGGAAGTGCCCCGGTCCTAGGGCCGGGGTATTTTATTCCATCTTTCAGCGGTAGGAGGCTATCAGGAAGTAGGCCATCACCACTGCCCGCCATAGATACCAGGCGGCCACCAGGGCCGAGGCCGCCACGGCGGCCAGGCGGAACCACTTCCGTTTTGAGGCCAGGGACAGCAGGGCCAGCGGCAGCAGATAGAGGGGAGTGCCGAAGAAGAAGCCGAGGAACAGGGAGAGCCCGCCGAAGGCTCCGCTGGCCTCGAATCCACGGGCCAGCGCCAGCAGAAAGGCCGGGCAGATCGAAGAGCCGGTGAGGATGCCCACCAGAAAGGGATTGCCGGAGAATCGTTCCAGGCGGCGGAAGGCGCAGGCGTTCTGTTCCCGGCGCAGTTGGACGAAGGCGGTGAACAGCAGATAGAGAGAGAGACCGGCATAGGAGAGGATCAGCAGGACATGTCTGGCCAGGGCTTGGTCCGCAAGCAGCCGGCCGGCCTGGCCTGCGGCCAGGCCGAAGGCGGCGCCATGCTGACGGTGTCGAAGTCGCGCGAGCAGCAGGCGAAAACGTCCGGCAGAGAGCGCCAGGATGATCCAGAGCCCTAAGCGCCAGTCGCTCTGTCTGAGCGCTAACAGCGGCGCATACACCGGTGCGCAGGTGGCCAGGCAGCTGACGCCTACGGCCAGGCCCAGCAGCAAGCCCTCGGCTAAAAGAGGGGGGAACATCTTACATCAAGACGGCGCCCCCCTCTCATCTTGAGAGGGGGGCGCTGATCGGGGCCTATTTCCTGACCGCCAGCACTAACTTTCGGGTGTAGGGGATCAAACCGCCGGCGTCGATGATGGCCTGGCGAGCCTTGGGCAGGGGCACGGTTTCGAACTCCCGGCCCGTGGTGAGGTTTTTGATCTTGCCGTTGGTCAGTTCCAGCTCATCTCCCTCGTCGGCCTCGATGTCGGGGCAGATGACCATATTCAGGCCCACGTTTATAGAATTCTGCAGGAAGATGCGGGCGAAGTTCTTAGCCACCACCTTGAGCCCCCAGCCGGTGAGGCAGGAGGCTGCCTGCTCGCGCGAGCTGCCGCAGCCGAAGTTCTTGCCGGCCACGATCCAGCTGCCGGGCTCGACCTCTTTGTTCTTCAGCCGCTTGTTGAACTCGGCATTGTCGGCGAAGGCGAACTGGGGGGTCTCGGTGGGAAGCACCGTGGCCATATAGCGGCCGGGATAGATAATGTCTGTGGAGACGTCGTCGCCTAATTTAAGCACTACTTTAGCCATGGCTACTTCCTCCCTTTATTCTTTCCCGCCTTGGGACGTTTGACGTTCAACCTTGAACGTTTAGCGGGGCTGGATTTCCGTTTTCTGTGGGCTGGCCTGTTTTCTTGGCTGCCCCTCTTGGCTTCGCTCCAAGTGCGGTTAGGGTGCGGGGGTCGGTGATCTCGCCGGTGAGGGCCGAGGCCGCGGCCGTGGCCGGAGAGCAGAGGTAGACCTCGGCGTTGGGGTTGCCCATCCGTCCCTTGAAGTTTCGGTTGGTGGTGGCCAGGGCCTTGTCGCCGTCGGCCAGGGCACCCTGGTGCACCCCCAGGCAGGGGCCGCAGCCCGGGTTCATCACCACGGCTCCGGCTGCGGTGAGGTCGGCGATATATCCGGCCTTGAGGGCCCGGGAATAGATGCGATACGATGCTGGGAACACCAGCATCCTCACGCCCCGGGCCACCTTCCGGCTCTTGAGGATCCGGGCCGCCGTGGCCAGGTCGTCCAGACGGCCGTTGGTGCAGGAGCCGATGACGATCTGTTGGACTTTTATGCCCTGGGCTTGGCCCACCGGCTTGACGTTGTCCACGGTGTGGGGGAAGGCGATCTGGGGCTCGAGTTTGGAGGCGTCGATCTCGATCACCTGGTCATAGACGGCGTCGGGATCTGGTCCGAATAGTTCGGGTATCTGTTTAACCCCGGCCTCCTGTTTGAGATAGCGCACCGTCTCGGCGTCCGGAGGCACGATGCCCGAGGTGGCGCCGGCCTCGACCGTCATGTTGCAGATGACCAGCCGACCCTGGGCTCGACCACGTCCCCCACCTTGACGGAGGGCAGGCCGGCGGCCCTGGCCAGGATCTTCTGGACCATTGTCATGCCCATGAGGTATAATCCATTTTGAAATGCAACTCTGAGTGATATACTCAGGGTTGCTATGAGAAGATTCAAACAGCTAACGCCCCAAGACCGGGACAGAATTTACCAGCTCTACCAGGAAGGCAAGACCCAGACGGCCATAGCCCAGGAGCTGTGACGAAACAAAAGCA
>FWPV01008636.1_pt1 | contig 17702 bp, 13 predicted proteins | sample 2228371 | NCBI WGS metagenome assembly FWPV01 (sample SAMEA103939776, study PRJEB20133) | metagenome | reverse complement strand
CTCCTTCTTGCTCAATCTGAATCGCTGTTCCACCTAAACGGTCAACCTCTTCCTCCCCTTTGTTCTCCTTCGTTTCAAAACCTTCCTCCCGCTCTTGGTGCCCATCCTCTCGAGAAACCCATGGGTCCTTTTGCGTCTCAATTGACTCGGTTGGTAAGTCCGCTTCACTTCTCCCTCTCTTTTCAACCATCTTTGAATTTGAAATTATTAAATTTTTTATTTAAACCATATTTCTCATCCATTGTCAAGTTCGGCTCCAATTCTTATTGACAGACCAACTCGTTTTGTATTAAGTTTCTTAAGAAAATTAGGCGATTATTTGAGGAGAACCTATGGAGATTGCCTACGAAAGCATACCCGTCAATATCGAAGACGAGATGAAACGTTCCTACATCGATTATGCCATGAGCGTCATCATTGGCCGGGCACTTCCAGACGTAAGAGATGGTCTGAAACCGGTTCACCGTCGCATCCTTTATGCGATGAATGAATTAAACAACGACTGGGATAAACCTTACAAAAAGTCAGCCCGAATCGTGGGGGATGTGATAGGAAAATACCATCCTCATGGAGACATGGCGGTTTACGACGCAATCGTGAGGATGGCTCAGGATTTTTCCCTCCGTTACCCGCTGATCGATGGACAAGGGAATTTCGGCTCTATCGATGACCCGCCGGCGGCCATGAGATACACAGAGGTCAGGATGGCCAAGCTGACGGGAGAATTGCTCGCAGATATTGATAAAGAGACAGTCGATTTCGTCCCCAACTATGACGACTCTCTCGTTGAACCCTCTGTCCTGCCGTCGAGATTCCCCAACCTGATCGTCAACGGATCTTCTGGAATTGCCGTTGGAATGGCAACCAATATCCCTCCTCATAACCTGGTCGAGGCGATCAACGCCGTCATCGCCCTGATCGAAAACCCCGAGATCACAATTCCCGAACTCATGGAGCACCTCCCCGGACCTGATTTTCCCACCGGGGGTTTTATCTATGGAAGGGAAGGGATCCGAGCGGCCTATGAGACGGGAAGGGGCCTCATCCAGCTCAGGGCGAAAGCGCTCATCGAGAGGGACCGAAAGGGCGAAAGAGAAAGCATCGTCGTCACGGAACTACCGTATCAAGTCAGCAAGGCCAAACTCATTGAAAAAATAGCTGAATTGATCGAAGAAAAAACGATCGAAGGGATTTCAAACATACGGGATGAATCAGATCGCGACGGAATGAGGATTGTAATCGAGCTGCGGCGAAATGAAGTTCCTGATGTGATCATGAACCAGCTCTATAAGCATACTCAAATGCAAACCTCTTTCGGCATGATCCTTCTCGCCATCCATCAAAATCAGCCGAAACTCCTCTCCTTGAAGGAGATGCTTCAGCTCTTTATTCAGCATCGGCAGGAAGTCGTCATCCGCAGATCTCGCTTCGAATTGGGAAAAGCAGAAGCCCGCGCCCATATTCTCGAGGGACTGAAAAAGGCCATTGATCATATTGATGCTGTGATCGCAACCATCAAGGCCTCGAAGACGCCCAAAGAGGCCAAAGACCGTCTGATGGACCGGTTCGCATTGTCGGATGATCAGGCGCAGGCGATTCTGGATATGCGGCTGCAGCGGTTGACCAATCTTGAGCAACGAAAGATCGTCGAGGAATATGAGGAAACGATCAAAGTGATCAACCGCTTGAAGGCCATCCTGGCCAGCGACCGATTGGTGCGCAACTTGATCAAAGAGGAACTACTTTCGATTAGAGAGGCTTATGGAGACGAGAGAAAAACAGAAATCGTCGAGACGGCCCCGGAAATTAAGGTTGAAGATCTCATCGCGGAGGAGGATATGGTGGTGACGATCACCCACACCGGGTATATTAAGCGAAACCCCATCAGCCTCTATCGGAGCCAGCATCGAGGAGGAAAGGGAAAGACCGGCATCAACGTAAAGGAAGAGGATTTCGTTGAGGACCTCTTTATCGCCTCCACCCATGATTACATCCTTTTCTTAACAGATGAGGGGAAGATCCATTGGAAGAAGGTCCACGAACTTCCTCAAGCCGGCCGACTCACCCGCGGAAAAGCGATTGTGAATCTCCTCAATCTCGGCTCCCAAGAGAAGGTGACGACCATCCTTCCGCTGAAAGACTTTGCCAAAGGGAAATTTATCACGTTTATCACGAAAAGTGGGGTGATCAAGAAAACAGCTCTCGAGGCTTATAGCAACCCCCGCTCCGGTGGGATCATCGCCATTAGCCTTGGTGAAGGGGACGAACTTATTTCGACAAAATTGACGGATGGGCAACAACATCTCTTCATCGGAACAAAACTGGGAAAGGCGATCCATTTTCCAGAATCGCAGGTTCGCGAAATGGGGCGCACGGCACGGGGTATTCGAGGGATCCGCCTCTCAAAAGGGGACGAAGTGGTAGGAATGGAAGCCGTCGCTCCTCATACGCAAATCCTGACCGTCACGCAGAATGGTTACGGAAAGAGGTCTCCAGCCTCCGATTACCGTATTCAGAATCGAGGAGGCACGGGTATCTTTACTGTCAAACGGACGGAAAAGACGGGAGATGTCATAGGCATCAAAACAGTCACGGATGAAGACGAATTGATGGTCATCTCCGACAGGGGGAAGATCATTCGCCTCCGAACAGGGGATATCCCAGTTCAAGGAAGAAGCACCCAAGGGGTGAGGCTCATCGCTCTCGAAAAAGGTGAGCGGGTGGTTGCGGTTGCCAAACTGGCAGAGAAGGAGTAATCCAAAAGTCCACGTAAACCAGCGCTGCCCCATGGCTCGCTTCGACGGGGCAGGGACCGTGCAAGCGCTCCTGGATAGAAGAAGTCAGTTCTTTAAAATATGTTTCTAAGTTTGGTGAAGCCACTCTCAGTGCCTTAAAAAAAAGCTTGAAAAAATTTTTTTATAGAGCTAATATGTGTATTGTGGCTGAGATCGCTTTGATCCTCAAAACACTTCCCCTCGTTTCAGATTGGTTTCAGTTATCCACAAATGTGGAAACAGTGTGAAAAAGATTCCGTAACTAATTAAAATTAAAAAGCTTTTCTTCTCGGAGAGGCCTTGACCATTCCGTAAATTGCCTTCATTTTGCACACCGAGATTCCAAGGTTCTTTCAATGGAAGACACCTGGGCAAATGTGATTAACTCCCTAAGAGAGAGAGTTGGTCAACAGAATTTTGACATCTGGATTAAACCGATTCACTTCCTATCTTTCGACGGAGAAAAAGTGGAATTGGAGGTTCCCAACCGTTTCTTCAAAGAGTGGATTAATGAACATTACTCCCTCCAAATCAAAGAAGCTGTCTCTTTCCTTACGCAGAAGCCGTGCCACCTCCAATTTCGAATTCGAAATGAAAGGGTCGGACAAAGGGATACCATTTCCCTGGGCTCAACGGCCCATCCGGCCCCTGCAAGCACCTCCCACCCCCCGATCTTTAACCCCAAATATACCTTCGATCACTTTGTCGTGGGGGCGAGCAACCAATTCGCCAACGCAGCTTCCCTCGCCGTCGCTAATTTACCAGCGAAGAACTATAATCCCCTGTTCATTTACGGAGGGGTGGGGCTGGGGAAGACACATCTTCTCCATGCCATTGGCAATCATATTCTCAAGCACCACATTCTTCCCGATACGAGAAAGATCTGCTACATCTCCTCAGAAGAGTTCACGAATGAACTCATCAATTCGCTCCGCTATGAGAAGATGGATGAGTTTCGAAATAAGTTTCGAAGAATGGACATCCTCTTGATTGACGACATCCAGTTTATTTCTGGAAAGGAGAGGACCCAAGCCGAATTCTTCCATACCTTTAATGCACTTTACGAAGCCAGGAAACAGATCGTCGTCACCAGCGATAAATTCCCAAAAGATATTCCGAATTTCGAAGAACGTCTCCGCTCAAGGTTTGAATGGGGATTGATCGCCGATATCCAACCTCCCGACATCGAAACGAAGGTGGCAATTCTCAGAAAGAAGGCTGAAATTGAGAACATTCCCTTGCCCAATGAGGTCGCCTTCTTCCTCGCGCAACAAATCGATTCCAACATCCGCATGCTGGAGGGGTCTCTGATTCGAATCGGTGCCTTCGCCTCTCTAACAAAGACACCGATCGATATTCCTTTGGCCAAAGAGGTTTTAAAAAACATCATTAAGCCAAAGGATGATTTAGTCTCCATCGATCTTATCCAAAAAGTGGTCTCCGGCTATTTCAATATGAAGATCTCCGATTTGAAAGTAAGACGAAAGTATAAGGGTTACGTGATTCCTCGCCAGATCGCCATGTACTTGTGCCGTAAACTGACCAACGCCTCTCTTCTCGAAATTGGAGAAAAATTTGGCGGCAAGGATCACTCGACGGTTCTTCACTCTATTAAGAAAGTCGAAGAGAAGATGGCAAAAGAGATACCTTTTAGAGAGATGGTTGAAAATCTGCAGGGTCGAATTAAATCCTAAATCACGTGGAAATGCTGTGGATCGAGGAATAAAATCGAAATAGAAGGGGTTTTTCCGAACAAAAAAGACAATTTCCACTTTCTCTTACAAGAACTTCAACATTAAATTTCACTTCCAATTTTCGCATATTGGCACCTTTTTCATCAATTGAACAGGGATAGAAGACGACGATGTAAATAATATAAAGAGTCTTCTTAGGAGGGAAAGAGAATGAATTTTGAAATTGAGAAACGCGAATTTCTGAACGGTTTGGGATTAATGCAAAGTGTTGCAGGAAGGAAGACAACCCTTCCCATCCTGTCGCATATCCTTCTTGAAGCGGAAAGGGGCTGCCTCTATTTGACGGGAACGGATTTAGAGACAGGAATCAGAGAGCAGCTCACGGCTAAAACTCACCAAGAAGGAAAAGCCTCTGTTTCTGCCAAGAAAATGTTTGAAATTATCAAAGAGTTACCGGAAGGGGGAATTCATATTCAGAAAAAGGAAAACCAGTGGCTAACGATCCAATGTGGTAAATCGGTCTTCAATCTGGCTGGCTTAGATCCGGAAGAGTTCCCTTCTCTTCCCCAACACAGCGATGAATTTTTTTCACGCCTCCCCACCCATCTCATGAAAGAAATGATTGAAAAAACAGTCTTTGCTGCCTCCAATGAGGAATCTCGTTATCATCTGAATGGGGTGCTCATCTGCCAGAACAAGAGGGGGGATGCGCAAACCTTGAGAATGGTTGCAACGGATGGCCACCGTCTTTCGTTGCTCGATCGGGAAAGCCAAGGGATTCGGGGAGTCGAGAAAGGGATTATCATCCCCAAGAAAGGGGTTTTGGAAATAAGGAAGATTATGGGAGATCGGGATGGACAGGAAGAGATGCAGGTCTATTTCAATCAAACACATGGCTTTTTTAAGATGGGAAAATCGTTAATGGTTGTCCGCTTGATTGAGGGTGAATTTCCAGAGTATGAGCAGGTGATTCCGAAGGGAAACGATAAGAAGATCTCTCTGGCCCGGGACAAGATGTACGCTTCATTGAGACGTGTTTCGATCATGGCGAGTGAGAGGGTTGAAGGAATAAAGCTTTCGATCAAAAAGGACCTCGTCGAGCTCTCCGCATATCATCAAGATTTTGGAGATGCCAGAGAGGAAGTCGATGTTTCTTACGACGGCCCTTCTCTTGAAATTGGGTTTAATGCGCGATATTTGATGGAGGCCCTTAGTGTGATGGACACAGATGAAGTCATGATGGAATTGAAGGATGAAGGTAGTCCGGGCGTGATTAAGCCGAAATCCGTCGCAGAACCTTCCAATCAGTTGTGTATCGTCATGCCGATGAGAATCTGAGCAGGGGGGGGAAGAGACGAGATGACAGAGAAATATACAGCAGAGCAAATCAAGATTCTGGAAGGATTGTCAGCCGTCCGGAAGAGGCCTGCGATGTATATCGGAAATACGGGGATCGAGGGACTTCACCATCTGGTTCAGGAATTGGTGGACAACAGCATCGATGAGGCATTGGCCGGATATTGTCACCGCATCGAAGTCATAATTCATATCGACAATAGCGTCACGGTCCGCGATGATGGCCGTGGCATCCCAGTGGATATCCACGAAAAAGAGAAGCGTCCTGCCGTTGAGGTCGTTATGACCAAACTCCATTCTGGAGGGAAGTTTGACAACAAGAGCTATCGGATATCGGGAGGGCTCCACGGCGTCGGACTATCTGTTGTCAATGCCCTTTCAGAGTACGTAGAGTTGGAAATCCGGAGGGAAGGGAAGGTTTATCATCAGCGGTATGAGCGAGGAGACGCCAAGACGAAACTCGAGGTCATCGGCAAAACGAAACATACCGGGACACAGGTTCATTTCAAACCCGACAGCAGCATCTTTGAGACCATCCAGTTCAGCTTCGATACCCTCTCGCAACGGTTGCGAGAGCTGGCCTTCTTAAACAAAGGACTTTCGATCAGCATCGAAGATGAGCGGAGCGATAAGAAGCACGAGTTCTATTATAAGGGAGGCATCATCTCTTTCATTGAGTATATGAATAAAAATAGGAACTGCATTCATCCCAAACCCATCTACATCGAAGGAGTGAAAAACGGCATCGAAGTAGAAATTGCCTTTCAGTATAACGATGGGTATAGTGAAAACCTCTTCTCTTTTGCGAATAACATTAATACGGTGGAGGGAGGTACCCATTTGGTTGGATTCAAGGCGGCGCTTACCCGGACGATTAATCAATACGCAGCGAATGCTAATCTTCTCAAGGGCGTGAAAGAGAATCTGACAGGAGAGGATATTCGCGAGGGACTTGCGGGAGTGATCAGCGTTAAACTTCCCGAGCCTCAATTCGAGGGACAGACCAAGGCGAAACTGGGCAATAGCGAGGTCAAGGGATTGGTGGAAGCCTTGGTCAATGAAAAATTGGGGAATTATTTTGAGGAGAATCCCTCTGTTGCAAGAAAGATCATCTCGAAGGTTCTCGAAGCAGCCCGCGCGAGAGAAGCAGCTCGAAAAGCACGGGAACTGAGTCGGCGAAAAGGGGCGTTAGAAGGGGATTCGCTTCCCGGAAAACTGGCCGATTGTCAGGAGAAAGATCCCCAGTTGAGTGAACTGTTCATCGTGGAAGGCGATTCGGCGGGAGGCTCGGCCAAACAGGGCCGAGACCGATCCTTTCAAGCTGTGCTTCCCATCAAAGGAAAGATCTTGAACGTCGAGAAAGCTCGGTTTGACAAGATGCTGGCCAACGAAGAGATTCGCGTCCTCATTTCGGCGCTGGGAGCGGGCATTGGAAAAGAGGATTATGACATCCATCGCCTTCGGTACCACCGCATCATTATCATGAGTGATGCCGATGTCGACGGATCTCACATCCGGACGTTGCTCCTTACCTTTTTCTATCGGCATATGCCGGAGCTAATCGAAAGGGGATATCTCTACATTGCCCAGCCGCCGCTCTTCAAAGTTGCTGAAGGAAAAAACGAGATCTATATAAAAAATGAAGAGGCATTCAGTCGCTATCTCATGGATCGGGCCGTTGCGAAGAGCGAGCTCATTGTCCAGAGCACAGGCAAGAAACTCAGTGGGAAGAGGCTGGGAATGCTTCTGGAAAAGATGGGCGCCTATTCCGACCTCATGAAGCGGGTTCAACGAAAGGGATATCCAACCTCCCTCCTCAACGCCCTTCTGGAGCATGGGATCCGAAACAAGGCGACGTTCGAGGATAAGGCGAAGGTGACGGATCTTCAGAAACGATTAAGAAAAGAGGGGTTTGAAGTCTTCGATCTGGAGTGGGACGAAGAGCACAACCTCTACGGGTTTGAAATCCAAGAATCAAACGGGAGAAGAGACCAACGGGCGAAAGTGGATTGGGAGCTCATTGCCTCTGTGGAATACCGGAATATCTTCCAGATTTATCAGGAGATGAAGGAGATGGCGCCCCCTCCCTATCTGCTCATGGAAAAGGGAAAGCAGGTTCCTTTCGATCAGGCGGAGGCCCTGCTCCAATCCGTCCATCAATTGGGAAGGGAAGGGCTTACCATCCAGAGGTATAAAGGGTTGGGCGAAATGAATCCGGACCAGCTCTGGGAGACGACGATGAATCCAGAGAAACGGACCCTCCTTAAAGTGAAGATCGAGGATGCGATCGAAGCCGATGAAATCTTCAGCATCCTGATGGGAGATGAGGTGGAACAGAGACGGCAATTCATCGAGGAGAATGCCCTTTTCGTGCAACGGCTCGATATTTAGGAGACCTCCGGGCCCATGTTGATTGTTGGATTGACCGGAGGCGTAGCAAGTGGAAAGTCGGTCGTTTCCCAGGTCTGGAGAGAGGAGGGGGCGACTGTCATTGATGCCGACCAGATCGCCAGAGAACTGGTTCAACCGCAGACACCTGGCTGGAAAGCATTGATCAAGGCTTTCGGGAAGGAAATCCTACAAGAGGACGATTCTGTTGATCGGAAAAAATTGGCCGCAAGGGTTTTTTCCGATAACGAAGCAAGAAAGAGGCTGAATCGCACGCTTCATCCAAGGATCACAAGGGAGATCGATCGGCGCATCAAAGAGATTGGCCGGAAGACCCCCGGGGCCATCGTTGTGATCGACGCGGCTCTCTTGATTGAGACGGGGTTCTATCGAAAGGTTGATCAGGTGGTGGTGGTCACGTCAACGAAGAAACAACAGATGGCACGCCTCAAAAAGAGGGATGCAACTGGTCAAAAAATGGCCCAGAGGATCATCGCTTCGCAAATCCGTGGACCGGAAAGAGCCAAGGTGGCCGATTTGATCATTCGGAATGAGGGTTCCCGCCAGGAGGTGGAAAGCAAGGCAAGGGAAATCTTTGAGGAATTGAAAAAGGCTGCGCTTCGAAGAAGAGACTAACCCAGCCGACAGGCAAAACAATGAGGAGGACACGAAGGAAATCATATGAATATCAAAGAATTGAAACAGAAGAAGATCAATGAATTGGCGAAAATTGCCAGAGAACTCAATGTGGAAGGGGCAAGCGGATTGAGGAAGCAAGAGTTGATCCTTCAGGCCCAAACCGAGAAGAATGGTTTGATCTTTGGAGAAGGCGTCCTCGAAATCCTTCCTGATGGGTTCGGATTTCTGAGGGCACCCGACTATAATTATCTGCCGGGACCGGACGATATCTATATTTCTCCCTCACAAATCCGAAGGTTCAACCTTCGAACGGGTGATACGGTTTCAGGGCAGATTCGCCCCCCCAAGGATACCGAGCGGTATTTTGCGATGCTGAAGGTCGAGCTGGTTAATTACGAGGATCCGGAGGTGGCGCGGGATAAAATCCTCTTCGACAATCTGACACCGCTTTATCCCAACGAGAGGATTCGTCTCGAAACGGACGGCGATTCGAACAATTATTCGGCGCGAGTGATGGACCTTCTCACGCCCATTGGGAAGGGACAGCGCGGACTCATCGTCGCCGCTCCACGAACGGGAAAGACGATGCTTCTTCAGACCATCGCCCACAGCATTACAAGAAACCATAAGGAGATCACACTGATCGTCTTGCTCATCGATGAGCGACCAGAAGAAGTCACCGATATGGAACGGTCCGTGGACGCCGAAGTGATCAGCTCCACATTCGACGAACCCGCCCAGCGACATGTTCAGGTGGCGGAAATGGTCATCGAAAAGGCGAAGCGACTGGCGGAACATCAAAGGGATGTTGTTATTCTTCTCGATAGTATTACGCGCCTGGCCAGGGCATACAATACCGTTGTCCCCCCCAGTGGGAAAGTCCTTTCAGGAGGTATCGATGCCAATGCACTTCAGAAGCCAAAACGGTTTTTCGGAGCAGCCAGAAACATAGAAGAAGGGGGCAGTCTGACCATCATCGGCACCGCTCTCATCGACACGGGTAGTAGGATGGATGAGGTTATCTTTGAAGAATTCAAAGGCACCGGAAATATGGAGATTCACCTGGACCGCCGCCTGGTTGATCGGAGAGTCTATCCTTCCATCGATATTCAGCGATCCGGAACCCGGAAGGAAGAGTTGCTCTTGGAACAGAACGACCTGAACCGTATCTGGCTTCTCAGAAAAGTTCTCCAGCCGATGAACACCGTGGAAAGCATGGAATTCCTTCTGGAAAAGATGCGGGCAACGAAAAATAATCGCGAGTTCCTCGATTCCATGAACCAGTAGGAATGGTGATAGTGGGTTGTGATAGGATAGTGAAGATGAATTCCTGAAACCGTCACTATCGCTGAGCACTGTCACTTTTTCTAAAAAAGGTTGAAAATTAGAAAGAAATCAGTAAAATAGAGGCTTGGAGGGTAAGATGAAAAAGGATATCCATCCTAAGGTTTTTGACACGATTATCAAATGTGCCTGTGGGGCGACCTTTGAGACGAAAAGCACTGAAAAAGAGATCCATGTTGAAATTTGCTCCAACTGTCATCCCTTTTTCACCGGAAAACAGAAATTCTTGGATACTGCAGGAAGAATTGAACGGTTTAGGAAGAAATATGGTGAAAAGACTGAAAAAAGGGATTGATGTCATTTTTTCGAAATGTTCCCCTTATGTCTTTTCATGGAACGGGCAAATGAAACACTGTCCCCCGCCTACCTCTTCCATGATTTCTTTCCCTGTGAGTCGTAACCAACATTAGTTCTCGCGGAGGTTTTTATGGTTTTTGGGAGAAAAAGTCCTGGTCAGGGCTCTTCTCTACCGAATGAATCCGTCCCTCGAAAAAAAGAGAAACGCCTCCGTGTTGGAGGACAGGCGGTCCTCGAGGGGGTCATGATCAGATCTCCCCAATCGATGGCGATTGCGGTTCGACGGCCCAATGGCGAAATTGTCGTCAAGCAAGAGGGGTTAACGTTCTTTTCCGAAGAGAACTTCTTTTTTAAGATCCCGCTGCTTAGAGGGGTAATCACCTTAGCGGGAGCCCTCATCTTGGGGATTGAGGCACTTAACTATTCGGCGAATCAAGCCCTATCAGAAGAAGAGAAAGCCCTCCATCCCTGGGCCATGGGCCTCACCCTGAGCGCAGCCCTTGGCTTCGGTGTCGTCCTCTTTTTCTTATTCCCCCTCTATTTAACGAAATGGCTGCGATTCGCGATACCGATGGTATCTGAGAGCGGGGTCATCTTCAATCTGGTCGATGGTCTCATTCGATTGATGGTCTTTCTGGCTTATCTCTGGATCATCTCCTTTTTCAAAGAGATTCGTAGGGTCTTCGAATACCATGGAGCGGAACACAAATCGATCTTTGCCTTCGAAGCAGGAGAGAGGTTGACCGCCGATCGGGTGAAGGATTTCGGTTATCTCCATCCCCGGTGTGGGACGAACTTTCTGCTCATCGTTATGTTGGTGAGCATTCTTGTCTTTGCAATGATCCCCCACGGCCTTCCCTTCGGATATAAGGTGGCGTCTCGAATTATCTTCATCCCATTTATTGCAGGGCTCTCTTACGAGATCATTCGATTCGCCGACCAAAAACGAGAGAACAGAGGCGTCCAATATTTCATCAAGCCTGGCCTCTGGCTCCAGCGCCTGACAGCCCGCGAGCCCTCGGAAGCTCAAATTGAGGTGGCCCTGTGCGCCCTGAAGGGTGTGTTGGAACTGGAGGGTCATGGGAATTAAAGGAAGAAGAGGGCAACGCCCTCACATGCGGGCGTTGCGAAATGATAAGGCAAGGTGATAGAATGTTTGAGAAATTTGAAGAGGTTGAACGGCGGTACGAGACCCTTTCTCATCTTTTGAGCCAACCGGAGGTGATTAGCAAGCAGGAGGAGTTTCAAAAGGTTGCCAAGGAATATGCGGAGCTGGGGAAGATTGTCGATCTCTACCGCAGAATGAAGCGGTTGGACGAGGAGATCAAAGAGAGCCAGGATCTCCTGATGAGCGAAGAGGACGAGGAGATAAAGCGGCTAGCCAGGGAAGAGCTCAACCGGCTTACGGGTGAGCGAGGGAAAACGGAACAGGACCTGAGATTGGCTCTTCTCCCAAGAGATCCGAACGACGAAAAAAATATTCTCCTTGAGATCCGAGCAGGAACAGGTGGAGATGAGGCAGGTCTCTTCGCCGCCGACCTTTTCCGAATGTATTCTAAGTTTGCAGAGAAGCAAGGTTGGCGGATGGAGGTGCTGAATCGTCATTACACGGGTGTAGGAGGGTTTAAAGAAATTATTGCCTTGATAGAAGGGAAGGGGGTCTACAGCCGCCTGAAGTACGAAAGCGGGGTCCACCGCGTTCAAAGGGTTCCCACAACGGAATCTCAAGGCCGGATTCACACTTCGACGGTCACTGTTGCTATCCTTCCCGAAGCGGAAGAGGTCGATGTCCAAATCGACCCAAATGACTTGCGGATTGATATCTTTCGTTCGTCAGGGCCGGGCGGACAGAGCGTGAATACAACGGACTCTGCGGTCCGGATTACCCATCTTCCCACCGGAATGGTGGTCTCCTGCCAGGATGAAAAATCTCAGCATAAGAACAAGGCGAAGGCCCTTAAGATCCTTCGGGCGAGACTCTTAGAAAGGGCCAGACAGGAGAAGCAGATAGAGATTTCGGAGAGGAGAAGGACTCAGGTTGGTACAGGCGAGCGGAGCGAGCGGATTCGAACCTATAACTTCCCACAGGGAAGGGTAACGGACCATCGAATCGGTTTGACCCTCTATCGGCTCGAAGGAATTCTTGAGGGAGATTTGGATGAGATTCTTAATGCCCTGACGACCTACTATCAGGCGGAGGCTTTGAAGAATAACGCCTTAGGAGAAGGAGTTAAGGCATCGAGTTCGCCTATCGGCACCAGTGCCGACAGAGGACGGGGGAGGCAGGGAGTTAAGGAATGAGGGGAGTCCAACGAACCCCGATACGAACATGCCCGGGGCCCGAGAGCGTTGAAGCCTTCAAGCCAGGAACCGTGTCCGGTGGGACCGAGATGACTCTCTTAGACCTTCTGAACTGGTCCACAAATTATCTGCGAGAACGGGGTGTGGAGAACCCTCGGCTGAACGCAGAATTGCTTTTGGCATCTTCGTTGAACCTTAAGCGGGAGGGCCTCTATGCCCGCCTCCGGGAGCCATTCGAAAGAGAAGCGCAACAGCGTCTGGAGGATCTGATTCAGAGGAGGGTTTCCGGAGAGCCGCTCCAATATATTTTGGGTTACCAAGAATTTTGGTCCATTCCGCTTAGAGTGGACCCTCGCGTTCTCATCCCTCGACCGGAGACGGAACTTCTGGTTGAGCAAAGCCTCTCCATCCTTTCGCAGGGTGCTCTGACAGGGACGCCTTATATCTTAGAATTAGGAACAGGGAGTGGTGCGATTGCCATTTCGTTGGCGAAGGAAGTGAGAAACCTCTTGATTGTGGCGACCGATATCTCTGGGGAGGCCTTGCGCGTGGCCCGAGAAAACGCCATCTCTGCGGGTGTTCTTGATCAGATTAGATTTGTTGCAGGAGATCTTTTCGACCCGTTTCGATTGATGAAGGGACGAGGACCTTTTCATTTGATTCTTTCAAATCCCCCTTACATCCCCTATTTAGACATCCCGAAACTGGCCAGAGAGGTGAGGGATTATGAGCCTATCTTGGGACTAAACGGGGGGACAGACGGAATGGTGTTTTATCGGAGCATTGTCTCTGAGGCCTCTTCATATCTGTTCCAAGGGGGCTGGCTCCTCTTGGAGGTTGGAAAGGGCCAGGGAGCATTGGTTTCTGCCATGATCGCGGAGGAAGGTTCGTTCAGCAGGCCTAAACGGATCAAAGATTTTTCAGGAATCGACCGAGTGGTGAAAGCGCAGAGAAGAGAATAAATGCCGAAATCCCTGCCTACCGGCGGGCAGGCGAAGCACGAAATTCGACAGAAACACAAATGTCCAAAATACAAATGACCGCCAGAAGGCCAAAGTCATTTTACTCAATTTTGAAATCTGATGAATTCGTAAAAAGTCTAATCCGGTGTCATTGCGAGGAGCGAAGCGACGTGGGTCGTAACGACCTTCGCTGCGCTCGCAACGGCCACTTTGAGGACTTTTTACGAGACCGGCAAATCTGGATTTATTGTCTCACTCGGGGAGAAAAACCCTCGCCTTCAGGCGAAGACTTTCGTATGCACTCGGAGTGCAGGTTTTTCAGATTTCCCCTCGTGAGAATTTCTGTGCCGATTGTTTTTCTTCAGCTGACTTTAGTCAGTAGAGAATCCACCCGCTTGTAGCTGGTGGTAGTTCAATTCAGATTTCGGATTTCAGGGACCAAGATGGATAAGATCGTCATCAGAGGAGGGGAACGGTTGGTTGGCGACGTGGAGGTGAGTGGCTCGAAGAATGCCACGCTTCCCGTTTTCGCTGCATGCCTGCTCACAGAGGGAACGAATCTGTTTCACAACATCCCCCGCCTCATGGATGTGCGGACGATCCTCAAGGTTCTCAGAAATCTGGGCGTGAGAATCGAGGAGGATGGGAGGACCTATCGAATCGATGCGACAGAGATCTCCAACCACGAGGCACCTTATGACCTCGTCAAGACCATGAGGGCATCGATCCTTGTATTGGGCCCACTCGTGGCGCGAATGAGGAAGGCGAGAGTTTCCCTCCCCGGGGGATGCGCGATCGGCGCACGTCCCATCAATCTGCATCTAATAGGCCTGGAGGCCATGGGGGCCAAGATTGACTTGCGTCACGGCTATATCGAAGCCAAAGCCGATCGGCTCAAAGGAGCTGATATTTCCTTTGACACAACCACCGTGACCGGAACGGAAAACCTGATGATGGCAGCCGCTCTCGCAAAAGGCAGGACGACGCTGAAAAACGCTGCCATGGAGCCAGAGGTAGTTGATCTGGCCAATGTGCTGAACAAGATGGGTGCCAAGATCTCCGGAGCGGGGACGAACTTTATTGAGATTGAGGGTGTTGAATCACTTCATGCGGTTGAACACTCGGTCATTCCTGACCGGATCGAAGCAGGCACGCTTATGGTTGCAGCCGGCGTAACGCGCGGGAACATCAGAATTCTGAACTGTCCCTTTCACCATATGGAGATGATCATCCATAAGCTAAGAGAAGCGGGGATGGAGATTGAGACGGATGGACAAGAAGTAAGGGCTGTGGGAAATAGACGCATCAAGAGCGTGGATGTTAAGACGCAGCCGTATCCGGGTTTTCCAACCGACATGCAGGCACAGTTTATGGTTCTGATGAGCTTGGCAAGGGGCTTAAGCGTCATTGCTGAAACCATCTTCGAGAATCGTTTCATCCATGTAAGCGAGTTAAGGCGCATGGGTGCGGATATCCGCATTCAGGGAAACACCGCCATCATCCAGGGCACCGGAAATTTGAGCGGTGCCCCGGTGATGGCTACCGATTTAAGAGCCAGCGCCTCCCTCATTCTGGCAGGACTGGCCGCAACGGGCGTGACAGAGGTGTCGAGGGTCTATCATCTGGACAGAGGATACGAAGGCCTCGACAAGAAATTGGCCCAATTGGGGGCTGACATTAAACGGATCAGGGAAGAAGGCTAAGAAGTCAGTGGGGATTAAGGAGAAAGAGCGGGTGAGCCTTTGAAGCTTCTCAGAGCAGGGGAGAAAGAATTTGAGAAATACCTTTCCCGAATGGATCATCGGGAACTTGAGGAAGACCCTCGGCTCGTGAAGAGAGTCCGGTCTATCCTCAATGATGTGAGGAAGAGGGGAGACAAAGCGCTCGTTTATTACGCGCGGGTTTTTGACGGCATCGCCCTTCCGATTGAGCGGCTGCGAGTCAGCCAGATGGAGATCGAGAGGGCCTACCAAAAGATTCCGGCACCGTTCTTAAAGACCTTGAAGAAGGCGGTTCTTCGGATCAAAAAGTTTCACCAACTGGCGACTCCAAAATCGACCTCCGCCAGAGAAAAGGGGATCCGGGTCGGGCAGGAAATCCGACCTCTCGATCGGATAGGCATCTATGTGCCTGGAGGGAAGGCATCTTATCCTTCCACGGTCCTCATGGCAGCGATTCCAGCCAAAATCGCAGGCGTGAAGCAGATCGTGATGTCTACCCCACCTCATCAAGACGGGATTAGCCCTGCTGCTCTGGTCGCTGCTGATCTGGCGGGTGTTGACCAAATCTATCGCGTGGGCGGAGCCCAGGCCATTGGCGCGTTTGCGTTTGGAACGGAATCGATTCCCAAGGTGGATAAAATTGTTGGCCCCGGGAATCGATACGTGGCCACAGCAAAACGATTGGTTTTTGGAGTGGTGGATGTGGACATGGTCGCAGGGCCGAGCGAGATTCTGGTCATCTCTGATGGCAGGGGTTCGCCAGCTTGTGTGGCCGCAGATTTGATCTCCCAGGCCGAACATGATGAGATGGCGCTTGCCATTCTCTTGACGACCTCTGAGGCGTTTGGCAGAAGAGTGAAGAGCGAGATCGAGGCTCAACTCCTTTCTTTGAAACGCAGAAAGATTGCAAGCACCAGCCTCGATAAGAGAGGGGCCATCCTTGTTGTCAAAGATTTGGAGCAGGCCGTCGTGGTGGCCAATCGGATTGCTCCTGAGCATCTCGAACTCTCCCTTTCCCATCCTTTCCCGTATTTGAAAAAGGTGAAGAACGCAGGGGCGGTCTTTCTGGGTCACCAGACACCGGAGGCCGTCGGGGATTATCTGGCCGGACCGAACCATATCCTCCCAACGGCTGGCACGGCTCGTTTCTCATCTCCTCTGGGGGTGGAGGACTTTGTAAAAAGGATGAACTGGATGGGTTTCACAAAGCAGGCCCTGAAGGGGTTTGAAAGGGATGTAAAGCGATTCACCGACTGGGAGGGATTGGAAGGCCATTATCGGGCGGTTCAGATGAGACTGGCGCCCTGAAGCCTACGCGGTCAGGGATAAGGAGAAAGGATGAAAAAAGATCGGAAGGCAGAGGTGAAGCGAAAGACGAAAGAGACAGACATTTCCCTTCGGATCGACTTGGACGGATCTGGGAAATACGTCATCCATACCGGCGTTCCTTTCTTTGACCACATGCTCAGCCTCTTCGCTCATCACGGCAAGATCGATCTTTCCCTTAAAGCCAAAGGGGATATTGGCGTCGATGCCCACCATACAGTAGAAGATGTGGGGATCTGTCTGGGCGAGGGGATCCGAAAGGCGTTAGGGGACGCCAAAGGAATCGAGCGGTATGGAATGGCTCTGATGCCAATGGACGAGACCTTAGTCTCGGTTGCTTTGGATGTCTCAATGAGACCCTGGTTGGTTTTCCATGTGAAACTGAGAAGGTCGAAGATCGGGATCTTCGACCTTGAACTGGTGGAAGAGTTCTTCAAGGCGGTGTGCAACCATGCGAGAATAGCCGTTCATATCAATCTTCTTTACGGAAGAAACAGTCATCACATGGTAGAGGCGGTCTTCAAGGGGTTTGGAAGGGCGCTCCGGCAAGCCATCGCCATCGGTGAGCGATCGTCAGGGGTGCCCTCGACCAAAGGAATCCTTTAAGCCGAGAGGGTTCAAGGGGGCCAGGGGTCAAGTGGTATGGGAAACAAATTATTTACTATGAAACTTGAACCCTTGCGCCCTCGAATCCTTGATCCCTAAAAAAATGAAATCGAAAATTGTCATCATTGATTACGGAATGGGAAATCTCCGGAACGTTCAGAAGGGCTTCGAAAGGGTTGGCTTCGAAGCCAGCGTGACCCGGAACAAAAGGGAAATTGAACAAGCCCCCGCGCTTGTCCTTCCTGGCGTAGGAGCCTTCAAGGACTGCATGTCAAATTTAGATAGATTCGGACT
>FWPV01008635.1_pt1 | contig 17703 bp, 14 predicted proteins | sample 2228371 | NCBI WGS metagenome assembly FWPV01 (sample SAMEA103939776, study PRJEB20133) | metagenome | reverse complement strand
GATTTGCATGTTCGGGTCGCAGACCCGCCAAACGGAGCAACGGCATCCTGAGGATCATCTGCCGGGAGATTGCTTCGTCGCTGCGTTGTCAGTGTCACTGCGAGCGCAGCGACACCCACAAATGTGGGTGCAGGCGCAGTCTCCACCCCCCAGCCGGGAGATTGCGCTCCCGCCCCCACAGAGTGGGGGTGCGCCCACGGGGGTGAGTGTCGACGCCGGGCTCAGCTCGATATGCAGGTCCCATAAGCGGCTGGTGAGAAAGCCGTTCGCCGCTGGCCAGGTAATCGGTATATAATATCGGGCAAGGTTCTCGATTGAGAAACCCTTCACCAGATCAGCAGATTAAGGATTACGGATGACCAGCTTGGACGGACTTTCATCGACCGAGGTGGTAGAGCGCCGGGCTCGTTTTGGTCCCAATGCATTGCCTGAGCCGCGCCACCGCCTGCTGCGGCTGATCCTGCGGCAATTCCGCGGCATCTTCAACCTGCTGCTGCTCGCGGCGGCCGGCGTGACCTTCGCCCTCGGCGAACCGATTGACGGCTCATTCATCTTGTTCTTTGTCTTCCTGGGAACCGGCCTCAATGTGTTTCAGGAATACAAGTCAAACGCAGCGGTGGAGAAACTCAAAACCTACCTGGTGCGCACGATCACCGTCCGGCGCGAGGGCCGGGACCAGGAGATCCCCACCGCTGAGATCGTCCCCGGCGATCTCTTGAAGCTTGAGTCCGGTGACATCGTCCCGGCGGATGCCGTTATCCGCGAAAGCCGCAATCTGCTGGTGGATGAAACGACGTTTACCGGCGAGAGCATCCCGGTATCCAAGTGGGCTCTCGCTGACGAAACCCAGGAGATCCGTGACGAGAATCACCTCCTGCAAGGGGTGGTCATCGTCCGCGGCAATGCGCTTGCGGAGGTCACCGCCACCGGTACGCGGACGCGCTTTGCTACCATCGCGTCAACCGCCTCAACGGTCCAGGCTGAGAGTGAGCTCGTCAAGGGCATTGACCGCATCAGCAACTTTATCCTGATGGCGACGCTGATCACCCTCCTATTCGTGATCCTGGCGAACATCCTGATCGAGGGCGGCCGCGCAGATATTCCTCACTTGCTGATCTTCGCCATTGCCCTCGCGGTATCGGTCATTCCTGAAGCGCTGCCGCTCGTCCTCACGTTTTCCCTCTCGCGCGGCGCGCTGCGGTTCGCCGAGAAAAGCGTGATCGTTAAGCGGCTTTCTTCCGTGCAGGATCTTGGATCGGTGAACCTGCTCTGCACGGACAAGACCGGCACGATCACCGAGAACCGCCTGGTCTACCAAAACAGCTACCTGGCGCCGGAGATTCGCTTCCATCCGCTCGTGCTTGGGCGGCTGGCGGGGTACCATTTCGATAAGCGCGTGCCGGAACCTTTCGACCTCGCCATTGATGAGGCGCTCACCCCCGAGCAGCGCGCTGAGGTGGAAACCTTTGAACTCCTGGAAGAGGAGGCGTTCGACCCGGCGCTGCGCAGCAATGGGGCCGTGGTCCGCCGGAAGGACGGCCTCCAGCTACACATCCGCCGCGGCAGCCCTGAATACTTTTTTGAGCAGGGATTGGTCACGCAGGACCAAGCCGCCGGCTGGCTGGCGGAAGAGGAACGGCAGGGCCGCCGCGTTCTGGGGCTGAGCTACAATGACGGCAGCGGGGCTCGGTTCGCTGGATTCATCTCCTTTGTTGACCGGCTGAAAGACACCACGCTGGCAACCGTCGAGGAAGCCCTGCGAGCGACGTATGCGAGTTCGATGCTCAGGCGGTTGGACGAGAGGCCGGGTTGGTCACCCATGACGACGAGGTCGTGGAGGCAGCCACGTTCCTCTCCTTGCCCCTCCAGGAGCAGCATAAGCGGATCGGCTCCATTCGCGTATTCGCGCGCACCACGCCCGAACAAAAGCTGGAGCTGATCGAGCTTCTCAAAGAGCAATACACGGTCGGCTTTTTGGGGGAGGGAATCAACGATGCGCCAGCGCTTAAAGCGGCCCACGTTTCGATGGTCGTACAATCGGCGGCCGACGTGGCGCGGGAGACATCCGATATTGTCCTCCTGGAGAACGATCTGCGGGTGATCGTTGAAGGCATTCGCCTGGGACGCGAAACCCACGCCAACACCCTGAAATACATCCGCGCCACGCTTGTCTCCAACTTTGGCAACTTCTATGCTGTGGCGATTGGATCGCTCTTCATCGACTTCCTGCCGATGCTGCCCAAGCAGTTGTTGCTGCTCAACCTTCTTTCGGATTTCCCGATGATGGCGATTGCTTTTGACCACGTTTCAGACCGTGAAGTGGCTCAACCACGGCGATATGATTTTCGCGCCCTCTATATCATCTTCATCTCATTGGGGCTCGTCAGCACCGTCTTTGATTTTATCTACTTCGGGCTATTCTACCGCATCTCGCCAGAGGTGCTGCAGACGAACTGGTTTATCGCCAGCGTGATCACCGAGCTCCTGCTGCTGGCATCGATTCGGTCGATGCTGCCTGTCGAAAAAGCCGGCTGGCCGGCGCCGATCGTGATTTTCCTCTCAGTGGGGGCTTTTATCCTCACCCTGGCTCTGCCGATGGTTCCGTGGACCGCCGCCTTTTTTGAATTTACCCGGCCTACGCCCGCGCACCTGGCTCTCATCGTGGCGCTCGCAGTTCTTTATCTCATCGTCTCCGAGCTGGTGAAACGCCCGCTCGCCCACTTCTTGAGCAGAAACTAGCGCGCCCGGATAAGAGGATTCCAGAGGGATTCCGGCCGCCGTGCATAACCGGTTAAGGCGGTCAGGGACCGCGCCCTTCACGCGGTCGCTCCTTCAGGCAGGCGCGGCTGCGTGGCGGGTGCCCGTCAACCGGCTCTTTCCAGCGCCTTTCCCAGCGCCTCGATCAGCTCGACGCGTTCCCGCGTCCGCCGCTCGACCTCGCGGAGGAAATCCTCGTCCCGGCCGAAGCGGGCGGTCTCGGCCGGCACGCCGCGGTAATACCCGCTCAGCTTTTCCAGCAGCGGAAGCAGCCGTCCGCCCAGGGCCGCCAGCTCTTCCCCCTGCCCCACCTCAGCCGCCCGAAGCAGCTCCTCCGCCGCCCGGCGCCAGTCGGCCAGGCTCATCCCCGCCTTGCTCTTGAAACCCTGGCGGGCTATCGGCCGGACGAAGACCGGCAGCCGCTCGAACTCGGCCGCGGTCTCAGCCAGCACGGCGCTGAACCGGTGGGCCAGCTCCAGAAATCCCCTGGGCGCCTGCCCGCTCCCGCGGGTCGGCCTCTCGCCGATGGCGGGCTGTAGCCGGCTCTCCGCCCGCGGGATCAGCCCGGCTCGCTCGAGCACCTCGTAGCCGCTGATCATCTCCCCGTGGACCTCATCCGCCATCCGGGCGATCAGGTAAGCTGCGGCCGCGCCGGCGTGTTCGGCCGGCATCAGGCACTCGTAAGCCGGGTGGAGCGACATTCCCAGGAATTGCTCCTGGCTCATCCCGAGCTGCGCCGAGACCCCCCGCGCCGCCGCCCGCAGGCCTGGGGTGTCGACCATGCCGGGAGCGAAGGCCACCACCCGCACCCCGCGCCCGCCGACCTCGGCGGCAAGCGACTGCGAAAAGCCGACCAGCCCCTGCTTGGAAGCGATGTAAGCCGCCAGCCCTGGCATCGCTTCGGTCGAGACCATGTTGATCACCATCCCCCGTCCGCGGGCGAGCATCTCCGGCAGCAGCGCCTTGACGGTCAGGAACGCGCCGGTCAGGTTGACCGCCAGGGTGTGCGTCCAGGTCCCGGCGTCCAGCTCTTCTACCGGTGCGGCGTAGATCTTGATCGCGTTGTTGACCAGAATTTCCGCCGGACCGAACTCCAGCCGGGTCGCCGCCGCCATCCGCTCGACGCTGGGCTGGCTGGCCACGTCGGTCAGCACGAACAGCGCCCGTCCGCCCTCGGCGCGGATGATCTCTTCCGTCTCACATCCGCGCTCGGAGATTTCGGCGATCACCACCGCCGCGCCCAGCGCCGCGAGGGCGCGGGCGGCCTCGCGGCCGATGCCCCCGCCCGCCCCGGTGACCACCGCAGCCCGCCCGCTCAACTCACCCGGGCGCAGGCCGATGGATTCCAGCAGCGGCAGGATAGATTCACTCACAGGAACTCCCCGCGGGTTTCAAGGCGCCGCTTCTTGGGAGCAGCCGTCCAGGAGATCCCGGAACACGGCTCAAATCGCGTCACGAACCGCTGCATTCGCAAACCGACGAAATATGGCTATGCGCAATTCTGGCGCTCAAATTCTTTACGCCTTGCGGGTGTTCTCCTCCATATCCATCATCACGTAGATCCCTTCGGACAACACCTGCAGGATGACCGTCACGAACAGCCCGGCGAACAGGATCACCAGCGGAGATACGAACGCCGGCGCAATGTCCATCAGACTGTACTGACCGATGACCTGAACGACCTGGCGAATCAATGAGTACATTTGCACGACAAAGATGAGGACGACAAAAATCAAAACAACCCAGGACAGGATGTTGGCCATCGAAGCGATGCGCATCAGGCGGGCCGGGCGGTGGAAAAGGTCTGCTTCGGCGTAAGGGGTTTTTCCTTCTTCGGTTTCCATTCGGTACTCCTTTGGATGAAATGGCTCAGGCCGCCCTCGCCAGGCCGCCTGACGGATGTTACCTATTGTATCCGACTTTCTCGTTTTTTGGCTGAATTCACACCTCCCCCCTCTGGCGCAGATCCGCCCTGTATCCATATCGAAACTTGCTACCGCTCGCGTCAGCCCATCCGGGCAACGCGACACGTTCCGGCCCGCCGTTAGCAACTCCCCCCCATGGTTCCTCGCTGGATCCCCCCATCGCATCAACCGTCCTCCGGGGTCAATATTTTAACCTGTAATCAAGCCGGCCCGTTTCCAACTGACCTATTGACATTTCTCAACCGCGGTCTATAATGATAACAACTGGTCAGACCACTTACCAGTTTTCTTTCTCCCCTTCGAGGAAATTCCTATGAACTGGCAAGCCCCCGAAAAACCGTCCGAGCTGGCCGAATCGCGCCTGATCGAGGCCATCCTCAGCGGCCAATTCCCACCCGAATCGACCCTGCCCGCCGAGCGCGAGCTGGCCGGACTGCTCGGCGTCACCCGGCCGACCCTGCGCGAAGCCCTCCAGCGCCTGGCCCGCGACGGCTGGGTCGAAATCCGCCAGGGCCACCCGACCCGCGTCCGTGACTATTGGCGCGAAGGCCAGCTCGCTGTACTGGTCTCCATCGTCTCCCGGCCGGAAAAAATGCCAGCACACGTCGTGCCCAGCCTGCTCGAAGTCCGCCGGGTGATGGCCCCGGCCTACACCGCCCAGGCTATCCGCCGCGCGCCGCAGGAGACCGCCACCCTGATCGAGAAGCTGACCGGCCTGCCCGACACGCCCGCCGACTACACCGCCGCCGACTGGCGGCTCCACCACGAGCTGACCGTCCTCTCCGGCAATCCGGTCTATACCCTGATCCTCAACGGTTTCAGCGGGCTGTATTCGGTCATGGGATTGCGCTATTTCGCCCTGCCGGAAGCCCGCCAGGCGTCGCTGGCCTTCTACCTGGCCCTTCTCGAAGCTGCCCGCCGGCGCGATCCGGAGCTTGGCGAGGAGATCACCCGCCAGGTGATGATCCAGTCGATCGCGTTCTGGAATCAGGCTGCCCGCGGGATGAGCGGTTAAGCGGTGAAGGAGAGAAATATGTGGCAGACGGGATGGCGCGACCAAATCTGGGCTGAGCTAGACCAGCCCTGGGACCTGATCGTGATCGGCGGGGGGATCACCGGCGCAGGGGTGCTGCGCGAAGCCAGTCTTCGCGGCCTGCGCGCCCTGCTGCTCGAGGCCAACGATTTCGCCTTTGGCACCTCCAGCCGCTCCTCCAAGCTGGTTCACGGAGGATTTCGCTACCTGCGCGAACGCCAGTTCGACGTCACCCGCGAGTCGGTCCGCGAGCGGGAATGGCTGCTGCGAGCCGCGCCGCACCTGGTCAACCGCCTGCCCTTTCTGATGCCCCATTACGCTGACGCGCGCACCCCGGCCTGGCAGTTCGCCGTCGGGGTAGTGATCTACGACCTGATGGCGCCCAAATGGGATCACCGACGCCTTTCCGGTCCGCAGCTGCGCCAGCGAAACCCGTTTTTACGCGTAGAAGGGCTGAAAAGCGGGCAGCGCTACATCGACGCCTCGGTGGACGACGCAGCCCTGGTGTTCCGGGTGCTCCGCGCCGCCGTCGCCGGCGGGGCGCGCGCGCTGAATTACGCCCGGGTGGAGGGCCTGCTGCGCAAGGCAGGCGGTCAGGTCTGCGGGGTGCGCCTGCGCGACGCCGCCTCCGGACGCGAAGCCGAGGTACAGGCCCGGGCGGTCATCAACGCCGCCGGCCCCTGGTCGGACGACCTGCGCGCGCAGGTGGAAGCCCCGGCACGGCTGCGCAAATGCCGCGGCAGCCACCTGGTCTTTTCCCGTTCGCGTCTGCCGCTCGACGAAGCGCTGACCCTGCTCCACCCGCGCGACAACCGGGCCATGTTCATCATCCCCTGGGAAACGACCACCCTCATTGGCACGACCGACCTGGACCACCCTCGCGAGTGGGAGGTCGGCGAGCCTTTCGCCGCCCAGGCCGAGATCGAATATATGCTGGAGGGGCTGCAGCACACCCTTCCCGCGGCCGGCATCCGCCCAGAAGACATTCTCTCGACCTTTTCCGGCCTGCGTCCGCTGGTCCGTCCCGAGGGCAGCTTGCTCCCCTCTCAGGTCTCCCGCCGGGCGGTGGTCTGGGACGAGAGCGGGCTGATCACGGTCACCGGCGGCAAGCTGACCATCTTCCGGGTCATGGCGGTCCAGGCGCTGCAGGCCGCCGCCCCTCACCTGGGCCGAGAGTTGGATCTGCGCGGACGGTCGCCTGTTTTCGATCCGCTGCCGGAGCTGGAGGTCCCGCCTGGAATCGCGCCGGAAACCCTGGCATACCTGCTCGGCCGTCACGGCAGCCAGACGCCCGCCCTGCTCGCATCGGCTCTCCCGGGCGAGCTGGATCTCATCCCCGGCACAATGAATCCCTGGGCGGAGCTGCGCTACGCCGCCCGCGCCGGCGGCGTGCTCCACCTCGACGATCTGCTCCTCCGCCGGCTGCGCCTGGGGATCCTCCTCCCCCGCGGCGGGCTGGACCTGATCGGCCAGATACGGTCTGTCGCTCAAGCGGAGCTCGGCTGGGACGACGCTCGCTGGCAGGCCGAGGTGCAGCGCTACAGCGAGATCTGGCGGCGCTATTACAGCCCCGCGCCGGTGGGGGTGGGAGAAGGGATCGCCGCATGAATCGGGCGGTCTGCCCCACCCTTCCTCCTCCATTTTCAAATGCGGAAAATGGGGGAGGAGAATCCGAGCGTTTCCCTGGATTCCCCTCCCCCAAAATCCAGCAAGTTTTAGGGGGAGGCCAGGGAGGGGGTTTACAGCGGCCAGCACAATTACCCCAAACCGTCCAGATCTTATTACAAAAAAAATGACTCGATGATCGATGATCCAGCCTGATGCATGTTCTCGGAACGAAAGGCAACCATGAGCGCAGCGAACAAATCCACCCCCGCCTGGTATGAGGGAGAGATACCGGAAAATTCTTACCGCGCCCTGTTTAAATGGGGCGATCCGCTGGCCTATAAACACCCCAACCGCGGTCTGGTCCGGCTGATGCGCGAGGTTTTCGAATTAAGCGATGAGGAGCTGGCCCGGCCGCGCTGGCTCGGACTGGAGCCGCTGGACGTTGAGGCCCCCTCGCGCCTGTCTCCGGGTCAGATCGCTGTGCTGGAACAAATTTGCGGCGCGGAGAACCTCCGCCTGGACCCCCTCTCGCGGCTGCGCGCCTCCTACGGCAAGGGCATGATCGACGAACTGCGCCTGCGGCTGAAGATCGTCGAGAACCTGCCCGAGGCAGTCGTCTGCCCGCGCTCCGCGGAGGATGTCCGCGAGCTGGTCGCCTGGTGCGTGCAGGAGCGCATGCCGCTTTACATGTTCAGCGGCGGTTCGTCGGTCACCCGCGGCATGGAGGCGGTTAAAGGCGGGATCGCCCTCGACCTGTCGGTCCACCTCAACCGGGTGCTGGCCTTCAACGAGACCGACCAGACGATCACCGTCGAGCCGGGCATCACCGGCCCGGCCCTGGAAGAAGCGCTTAACCAGGCCCCGGAACGCTTCGGGGCGCAGCGCCGTTACACCTGCGGGCACTTCCCGCAATCCTTTGAGTATTCGACCGTCGGCGGCTGGGTGGTTACCCGCGGCGCCGGGCAGAACTCGACCTATTACGGCAAGATCGAGGACATCGTCCTCGCCCAGGAGATGGTCACCCCGGCCGGTGTGCTGCGCACTCTGCCCCACCCGCGCGCGGCGACCGGTCCCGATTTCGACCAGATTCTGATGGGCTCGGAGGGAGCTTTCGGCGTGCTGACCAGCGTCACCCTGAGAATTTTCCGTCTGCTGCCGCGCAGCCGGCGCAGCTTCAGCTTTTTCTTCAAGACCTGGGAGCAGGCGCTGGACGCCTGCCGTGAAATCATGCAATGCGAAGCCGGCTTGCCCTCCGTCTTCCGCCTTTCAGACCCCGAGGAAACCGACGTCGCCCTGCGGATGTACGGGCTGCATGCCACCCCTGCCGACAGCGCCCTCCAGGCGCTGGGATACAAGCCCATGCAGCGCTGCCTGTTGCTCGGAACAGCCGACGGAGCGGCGAGCTACACCGCCAGCGTCGTCCGGGCGGCGCGGCGCATCGCCCGCAGCCGCGGCGCGCTGGACGTATCCTTCCTGCCCATCGTCCGCAAGTGGGAGGAATCGCGTTTCCGCGATCCCTACCTGCGCGAGGATCTGATGGATTACGGCGTGCTGATCGACACGCTCGAATGCGGGGTGACCTGGTCGCAGATGCCCGAGGTGCACGCACGGGTTCGTGCGGTGGTGAAAGCCCGCCCGCGGACGGTCTGCATGACCCACCTTTCCCACGCTTATCCCCAGGGCGGCAACCTGTATTTCATCTTCATCGCCCGCATCGAGGACCTGCGCGAATACCTGGAATTGCAGTACGCGGTTTTAGACGCCATCTGCAAATCCGGGGCGGCGATCAGCCACCACCACGGCGTCGGCAAGCAGACCGCGCCCTGGCTCGAGGAGCAGATCGGCGCGCCGGCGATGGAGGTAATCCGCGCCCTCAAGCGGCACTTCGACCCGGAAAACGTGATGAACCCGGGCGGCACGCTCGGACTGGACATGAGCCCCGAGCAGGCCCGCCGGCGGTGGGGCCTGGAATAGCATTGGGGCGTCCCTGCCTGCTGGATTTACGGGGCCATCCAACTCCAGGCGGAACGAAATGCGGCTGACAGCGTCTTAATATAATAACCGGCTGACGCAGCCGGCCGCCTGGAGTAGCCCGCCCGGCGTGACCGTCGCGCCAGCCGGTTCTATTCTTCCGCCTGAATTTATTTCGCCGCGGCTGGTCTTCTGCCCGTGTACAGCAGCCGCGGTTTCTGTATCCCGCGGCACACGCGGAATTAAAATGAATTCAAACCCCAGGAAGGAGCAACTACGAGCAGCTGCCCCCGCAGTCCTCAGCCGAGCCGCAGCCTGCGCAGGCGCCGCCCACCCTTCCGGCGGCCAGCTCGTCCAGCGTACCCTCGCGCAGCCCGACGATCTTGGCGCGGAAGAACAGCTCCTTGCCTGCCAGCGGATGGTTGAGATCGAGTTTGACGTTCTGCTCGTCGAGCGCCTGAATGTAGGCGGTCATCACCTGCCCTTCGTCGGTGCGGACACGCACCGGCGCGCCGACCTCGATTGGATACCCGGCGGGGAACTGCGCGCGGGGGATGTCGAAAACGGCGCCGGCGTCATAATCGCCGTAGGCATCCTCGGGAGCAACCACGACTTCCTTGCTCTCGCCGAGCGCCATCCCGGAAAGCATGCGCTCCAGTCCGGAAATGATGTTGTGATAGCCGTGCAGGTATTCCAGCGGCGTTTCACCGGAGGCGTCGATCAATTTACCGTCGACGATCAGCGTATAATCCAGGCTGACGACCAGCCCGTCCCTGACGATAGGGGATGGTTCTGTCATTTGCACCTTTTTAATGATGAGTGAGATACTCCGCCCGTTGAAACGTCCACTGCTCGCGAAAAACGAATTATACCCCGAACCTTGCTGAGAAAAAACAGGCTTGCCCGCCCGGTCAACGGCTGGATTTTAATCCCCTTGATTTCCGTCCGCAGGGACCCCGGCGGCTGGCAGGCGAAACCAGAATACCGCCCCTTCCCCCGGCTGCCCGCTGCTGTCCACCCCTACCGTTCCGCCCAGTTTGGTGATGATCCGCCGGGTGATCGACAACCCCAGCCCGTGACCGTCGGTCCGCCGCTTCGCAAGCCGGGAAAAATCCTGGAATAATCTGCTTTGATCCTGCGGACTGATGCCGTTGCCGTTATCCTTAATCCAGTAGCGGATGAAGCCATCCGAGGGAGGATCTGCGCCGATTTCGATTTTTGGCGGGTCACCGCCGTAGTTAATTGCATTGGAGATCAAATTGACCAGCGCTTCGATCAGCCAGGGTGCGTGGCCGAGCGCGCGGGGAAATTCCGTGGTCTGGGCGATTTCCGCCTTTCGTTCTTCAACCATCAGTTTCAGGCGGGCGAGAGCCTCCTGAACCACCGCATGCATATCAACCGGCGTATACACGACGTCGGCGCTGCGCAGGCTGGCCAGGGTGAGCAGTTCGTTGATGATCGAGCCGGCTTTCATTCCGGTTTGCTGGATCTGATCGACCAGGTTGAGCGCCGCTTCCGGGTTCGGGTATCCCACCAGCTCGCGGCGCAAAAGGTAGGAAAGGAGCGATAGGCTCTGCAGGGGAGTTTTCAGGTCATGGGCGACCATCCGGGCAAAAGCGTCCAGGTCGGCGATCAAAGCCTCGCGCTCGCGGATTTCCTCCTGGAGCTGCTCGTTGGCCGCCTGCAGCGCCTGCTCGATCTGGATACGCTCCCGGATTTCCTGCTCAAGGGCGATATTCTTTTGCTGCTCCAGCTCCGCCTCCCGGCGGACAGCCTCAACCTGGAAGAGGACCTCCAGGCTGCTGATCCGGCTCTCGGCCTCGGCGTTGACGATCTGATCCTGGCTGGTGTGATAACACTCGTAATGAAAAAGGGCTTTCTGGAAGTTCTCCATCAGCCGGTACGCGTTCGAGAGCGCCCTGTGAATCTCGCCTACGTGTCCTTTCAACCCGATTCCAGCGGCGATTTTGAGCGCCTCCTGAAGCGTCTCGACCGCAAGGCTGTACTCTTCTCGCTGGCTGTGGAGCGAGCCTGTGAATATTTTTGCGCGGACCCTTTCATAAGGCAGCTCGATCTCGCCGGCGGTCCGCTCTGCCTGCTGGTAGCTCTCCAGCGCGTCCGGGAATTCCAGAAGCGCCTGGCGGGCCAGCCCCACGCTGATGAGGGCTGCCGCCTCCCCTCCGCGGTCTTCAATTTCACGATAGATCTCAAGACTTTTCCGAGCCGAATCCAGCGCGGCCTGAGGATTGTTCAGCCGGGCGTAGACCTCGCTGATCAATTTGAGCGCGCCTGCCTCCGCCTCCCGGCTGCCGGCGTCCTGAGCCAGCTGTTGAGACTTGAACAGGTAGGGAAGCGCGCGCCCGAAATCCTCGCGCTGGACGTAAATCGCCCCAAGGTGGTTGAGAAGGGTAGCCTCGAGTTCCTTATCACTGCCGGTGCCGAATAATTCGAACCCTTCCAGGGTGTGCTGCAGGGCCTGGGCATAATTCGACAGGCGCAGGTTCACCTCGCCCAGCAGCGCGTGGGTGAGGATCACATCCCTCCGGCTGCCGGATTGATCAAATAAGGATAAAGCGTCCTGAAGCGGTTGGAGCGCAGAGGCGTACTCCCCTGCCTGAGCCAGAAACTGCCCCAGGTTACGGTGAGACTGGGCCAGCGCAGCGGCCACCCCTGGGTCGAAGAGCTTCTCGCGGTCGATCTTCTCGCAGACCTCTCGGGTTATCGCGATCGCCTGACGGACATTTTTATACCGCAACCCCCAGGCGAGCGAATTCACGGTCTGAACCTTCTCTAGGATTTCGCCTGCTTCCGTGATCTTTGTTTCCATATCCTGATTCAGCACAATCAAAGTATACCTCTAATCACGATGCGGAGGAAAGGGGCGGAAATGCTGCCAGCAACCGCGCCAGCACCCATGATGATAATGATGGAATGAAAGACCGAACCTTTCATTTTTGTAAGGAATGTGCAAGGTTAGTGCCACGCCCGGGTGCCCGCCCGGTGGATTTTTAGAAAGCGCCAAGCAACCTGATCGCCTATACGCATTACCACTTTTTCCATGTCAGCCGGAGTGCAATTTCTGCATCCTGGCCGGGTTCTCCCTCCCTCCTGGATGCAATTTCCGCACTCTGCCCAGGGTGAATCTTTTTCCGGCAGGCCAACCCGAAAATTTTGCATTCAGGCCTCCAGAGTGCAATGATTGCCTTCCAGCAGCGTGCAAGTCCTGCACGCCTTGAGAGTGCAAAATTTGCACGTGATTCCTATTAACGACTCTTTTAACGACTCAAACTACTTAAAACCGCAACCTTCATTTATCGCGTTGCCCCTCATTTCCCCTTTTTGCCTCGTCAACCAGGTAGATCGTTCCGCAGCGGGGGCATTGAAAATAAAATTCATAATAATAGCTCTGATTGGACTTAACCTTGCGAGCCGGGATCCGTTTCTCGACCGGCGCACCGCATTTACGGCAGGCCTGCCCGGTGCGGGTTATCCTGCGGCTAGGGCCAGCCTGGCCCGGGGTGGAATCGTTACTCTTCTCCTCGCCTTCCCCCGCTTGATGCTCCGCCAGGTCGAAAAGACCCGCCTGAGCCGCTTCTTCACCTGCGGCGCGCTCGTAACCTTCGTCAACGGGCAGATCTGCGCCAAGAAGGGCGCGCTGCGCCAGCCAGTTAGCCCGTTCGTTGAGCGGATCGCCGGCGTGGCCTTCGACCCATTCGAAGGTCACCCGGTGTTTTTCCATCAGAGTGAGCAGGCGTTTCCACAGGTCGGCGTTGGGGATTCGCGATTTTTGGGTCTTGCGCCAGCCTTTCGCCTTCCAGGTCTGTACCCAGCCTTGCCTGAGGCTTTCCACTAGATATTGGGAATCAGAGTATAGCCGAACTGCGCTGCCTGCAGGCAGCGCTTCCAGGCCGGCGATCGCCGCGTAAAGCTCCATGCGGTTGTTGGTGGTCAGGCGAAACCCGCCGGAAATCTCCCGCAGACGGCGCCCGTCGACGATCACCGCGGCATAGCCGCCCGGCCCGGGGTTGCCCGAGCTGGCGCCGTCGGTGTAGATGGTCAGCGTGTTCACTAGGGTTTATTCTTGATAGGACTTGTCATCCCTGGGTTCGAACACACCTTGGAACAATCCAGGCGTCTCGGATCTGGTCGAATAAGAATTCTTCAATGGCTCATATTCCCCCGACTGGTCACCCCAGCAGACCCAGCCCTCTCTCGGGACTCGGTTAAACAATTCGAGATACGGTCCTGGCGAGCATTTTTCGATGATCGTGTATAACTGCTCCGGTTTCCTGGAATGTTCCCTTTTCATTGAGACGATGATGTTAGGCATGGATCTACCAGCTTCCAAAGTACGTAAGTTTCCCCTTACGCCAAATAAAACAATCTCAGTGACATTACGGAAGTAAAAACCTACACCCCGTCGATCTGGTCCTCCATCCCTTCTCACTTTATACCAGATTATATTGGTCTTATAAGTAAAACCCCATGCTTCCATTACTTTCAAGCCAACAGCTATCAAAGCATTGGGAACCCATAAGTAAAGATGAGATTGAGGTAATGCAAGTTGCTTGACCGGTAAGTTAATGATTTCCTCATTGGACATAGTTTGGTACCGGAATAGCCGTTTATGTTCAGGAGCCATCTTACCGGTTCGATTATCGAACTTCCAAGGAGGATCAGCCAGAATTGTGCCAAATTTACCTTGTGGGAGATCGATCATACATCCTCCACATATAACTTCTTCGTTATCCCAAACACTAGAACAGGACAGCCCCCTCCACCCCCACCTTCTAGCTTTGGTAGTAATTTGCTCATATGAGTAGTTGCCTGACCATAAGCAGAACCTCGACCAAGCATATTAAAAATTGATTGTAGTTCATCTGTTCTGGTAATTATAATACCTATTGAAATAACTCTCAAATCAAATAACAAGCGAAAATTATTCAGATCTCGATCAAAAAATGGATCCTTATTATTCCATTCGACCTCGATAGCGACTTTATTTTTATATTCATCGACTTGATGAGTTGGAGAATGTATCTCGTCTTGGTCAACCACAATCTTTGTGTCAAAATGTTTTTCTTCCCAACCTTTTGCGCGGAAAGATGTATCGATCAGTTCAGCTACACGAGATTTATTCCCCCCACCAACCATGATATGCGATTTGTATAAACGAAATTCCTGGAGGACCGCCATGATATCTTCCCATTCTTGCGGGAAGTCTTTGTAGAGTATCGCAGAAGCGTGCCGCCATTCGTAAATCTCATAGTTATTTTGGACAAACAATGGCATATCGTTGATTGCCATCAATCCCTCCGTATAATTATTTGGCTAATTTATTCTACCATGATGGAATACACCCGGGATAGAAAACATCAACAGCGGTGACCTTGTATAGCAGACAGCAAAGTACCATCGTTCTCGTTGCTGTTATAATGATCATCCAAATATGGAACGAGCTATGAATCTCGATCCCAACCGCGAACTGATTCAATTTCCAACCGAATTCCGCCTGCGGGTCTTTGGCCTGGACGCGGACGATTTCGCGATCTTCGTCATGTTGATCGTCCGCCGCCATGTGCCGGAGCTGAACGAGGACGGGATCGATTCCCGTCCCAGCCAGCAGGGCAAGTATCTGGCCGTACGAGTCTCGTTCGTCGCCGAAAGCCGCGAACAGCTGGACGCCATTTACCGCGATCTGAACGCCGAAGAACGGGTCCTGTTTGTGCTGTAAAAATTATAGGGTGAAGCTGCCGGGGGAACGCAACCTCACCCTACATCCGGAGATCAATAGATGCCTTGCCACTCTCGGCCTGAAGCGGTAAAGCGACCGATGGTGCTGCAAGGAAACCCTCACCTGCGAGGTTTCATGACAGGCTGTAGATTCCACCGCTTGATAAACGACAAACCTGTCTCTTGGATCATTGTAGCACAAATAAGCCTGGAGTGCGCAACGATTTGAGGATCCGTTAAAGCTCAAAATACCGCGTTATAATGAAACCCCAACTTGGATGTTCCAACGGAGGCAGGTAGTGGATGAAAAAGCTGTTCAACGGATGCTTCGCAGTCTGGATGGGCTCTCGACCGGCGACGCGTTCGGGCAGACCTTCTTCGGCCCGGACAGCCTGCGCTGCATTACCAGCCGCGAAACCGCGCCGTGCCCCTGGCGGTGGACGGACGACACCCACATGGCAATGTCCATCGTGAGGATTTTGATGACCCACGGCCGCATTCTGCAGGACGAGTTGGCCCATTCTTTTGCGCGCCACTTCGTTGAAGACCGGCGTCTGGGCTATGCTGGCGGCGCTGCCGAGGTTCTCCGCAAAATTTACGCCGGCGAGGACTGGCGAGCTGTCGCGCCCAATATTTTCCCGGGCGGATCGTACGGCAACGGCGGGGCGATGCGGGCGGCTCCAATCGGCGGTTTCTTCTACTCCCAACCAGAAATCGCCGCAGGTCAGGCTCGTCTGGCTGCCGAGATCACCCACGCCCACCCAGAAGGCCAGGCCGGGGCGATGGCGGTCGCTGCGGCGGCGGCTTTGGCAGCCTCGGACCAGCCCCAGCGCGGCAGCGAGTTCCTCTCTGCGGTGATTGACCATACCCCCGCCGGCGCAACCCGGGACGGAATCCGCCTCGCCCTGGACATTCCGGCCGGCGATGTCGAGCGGGCTGCCCGGGAGCTCGGCACCGGCAGACGGGTGAGCGCGCAGGATACAGTGCCTTTCTGCCTGTGGGCAGCCGCCCATCATCTGGACGATTATGAAGAGGCGCTCTGGCTGACCGTCAGCGGGCTGGGCGACCGCGACACGACCTGCGCCATCGTCGGCGGGATCGTCGCGCTCTCTGCGGCGGAGATTCCGGCCCAATGGCTGGCCTGCCGGGAACCCCTCCCCTCTTTGACAGACTTCTAAGACAGAGGGCGGTTCGCATAGAGAGTTTTTTCTACCCTCTTGTCGGATTTATTTCTTCCAATAAATCAACATACCCTGCGAGCCGTAAATATCGGTGGGGAGGATTTGTTCGAGCCGGTAAGCGGACCTGAAGCGCTCGTCTCGCAGCAGACCCAGCCGTCCGTACACTTCCGGGATCACCAGGGCGTCGGGCAGCAGGTCGAGGACCATCTCCGGGGCGACGGCGTAATTGATGGCATAATATTTCTCGTCTAGCGGGTAGTATTGCAGCGCTTCGGGCGAGTTCAGCCCGACCAGGTCTAGGATCCGCGCCGGGGTGTAATAGCCCAGCACGCCAACGTCCCCCGCCGCCAGGACCGAATGACTGCTCAGGCGAGGCGCGATCTGCTCCGCGGCCTGGCGGTAGAGCAACTCGAGCTTGATAAAGGCCATTTCAGGGGCGGGCCGCTGAGGGCCGTGATCGAGCCGCGGGCGCCAATCGCTGATCAGACCGCCGATCATGGACGCAAAGAGGAGAAAGCCGAGTAAACCGCGCAGCCAGCCAGGGGCTAATTTCCGCTTTCGCAGCCCTTCGAGCCGCCGGAGGATATCTTCCAACCCAACAAAGATGAAAAAGAAATAGGCCGGCAGCGGCGGGGTCAGATACCAGCGGAAGATCAGCGGGTTGGCCGCGGCGAAGACGATCAGATACAGCCAGGGATAGACCGCCCAGGCCGCCAGCCGGCTTTCAGCTTGGAGTACGCGGAAAATGCCCAGCAGGAAGAGGAAAGAAAACAGAACGGCTCCCAGCCCAACCGCTGCGGCTGTGGGAAGCCAGTTTTGCCATTGGAACGGCGTCGCGTAGTGCTGGACGAGACGGACCAAACCTTCCTCGGGTCCCAGACGGTAGGCGCCGAGCTTGGCCTGGATCGAATGCGGCACTGGGCTGCCGAAGTATAGCGTGGCGAAGACCAGCCAGGCCGCCACCGGGAGGGCGGCGATGAGGATCTCGCGAAGGCGCACACGCTCGGCCTGATTTCGAAAGCCGCGGATCAGCCAGTCGAGGGCCAGCGGTCCGAGCAGGATCAGGGCGTCTGGGCGGGTAAGGAGGGAAAGCGCCGCCGCCAGAGCGGTCAGCCAACCGCGCCGGGTGAGATAGGCCCAGACAGCCAGGGTGAGCAGGAAGACGTACAGGCTGGTTTCCAGCCCGCCGATGGCGAAGGTGACCGAGAAAGGCGCGACACCCCAGGCCAGCCCGGCGGCGGCGCCGGCCAGCTTAAAGCCGGCGCGCTTGCCGATGCGCCAGAACAGCAGGGCGGTGGCGGCGTCGGCCAGCGCGTTGACCGCCAGCGCGATCCAGGGGAAGTCGGCCTGCGGACCGCCGGCGACCGCGCCCAGGCCGGCCATCAGTAGCGTGTACAGCTCGGTGGTGGTGCCCATCACCCGCTGGCCGGGGTTGAAGACAAAACCCTCGCCGGAGAGAATATTGCGCGCGTAGCGGAAGGTGATGAAGGCGTCG
>FWPV01008634.1_pt1 | contig 17706 bp, 18 predicted proteins | sample 2228371 | NCBI WGS metagenome assembly FWPV01 (sample SAMEA103939776, study PRJEB20133) | metagenome | reverse complement strand
CGCTATCATGACCATTTCTTTTAAGATCAAGCAATTTCGCTTAACGAGAACTCTCTATCGGCAATTTTGGGGATGACTTGCAATCGGCCGAGAAATCAATATGATATTCCCTCATCGTTTTTCCGTTTCCCTGAGCTAAATCCTTTTAAGGAGATGCACTCATGAAACTCCTCACCCGGATGGCCAGAAGCTTCGTGGCCGGCGAAACGATTGACGAGGCGCTCAAAGTCGTCAAAAATCTCAACGCCAAAGGAGTCATGGCGACGATGGATGTCCTCGGCGAAGGTGTCAAAGACAGAGAGACGGCCGAGCGGGCCGTCCAGAGCTATCTTGACCTCCTCGATGCAATCCATGACTCGGGGGTAGATTCCAATGTTTCCCTTAAGCTAACTCAAATGGGGCTTGATATCGACCCGGAGTATTGTTACCAGAACATGGTCAAAATCGTCAGCCGAGCGGCGGAACGGGGCAACTTCGTCCGGATTGACATGGAAGGCTCGCCCCACACCCAGCGGACCCTCGACCTCTTCCACCGGCTCAGGGAGAAGTTCAACAACGTCGGGATTGTCATCCAGGCTTACCTCCATCGGTCGGAGCGGGATGTCCAGGACCTCTGCCGGATTAAAGCCAAAGTCCGCATCTGTAAAGGGGCTTATAAAGAACCCAAAGAAATCGCTTTCAAGAAGATGAAGGACATCCGAGCCAATTTCATCAAGCTTGCGGAAATGCTTTTCCGCGACAGCCCCTATCCTGCCATTGCCACCCACGATGATAAACTTATCCAATGGACCAAAGACTTTACCGTCGCCAACCACATTCCGCCTGACCGGTTCGAGTTCCAGTATCTGTTCGGAATCAGGAACAAAACCTTCCAGAAGTTAGCCCGGGAGGGCTACCGGGTACGCTGCTACGTCCCCTTCGGTACCCACTGGTTGCCCTATTTTTACAGGCGTTTGCGCGAGAGGAAAGAGAACATTTTCTTCGTCATCAAGAATTTCTTCAAAAGATAATAAAGGCTCAGTCGGCGTCGGACTCCTTCTTCCCGATGCTAACTTGAGCAGCGGCCAGCCGGGCAATCGGGACCTGGTAAGCAGAACAGCTGACATAATTCAAACCAACCCGGTGGCAGAAGGCAATCGACCGCGGCTCGCCGCCGTGCACACCGCAGATGCCGACTTTGAGGGTCGGACGAACCTTTCTCCCCCTTTCGACGGCAATCCTCATCAATTCACCGACGCCCTCGGTGTCGATGGTCTCGAAGGGGTCATCCTGCCAGATGTCGTGGGCAAGGTAATAATTGAGGAACTTGCCGCTGTCATCGCGGGAAATCCCGTAGACGGTCTGGGTCAGGTCGTTTGTCCCGAAGGAAAAGAATTCGGCTTCCTGAGCAATCTTGTCAGCGGTGAGCGCTGCCCGTGGGATTTCAATCATTGTCCCAACCGAATAATCTACTTTAACTCCGTATTTCTCCATCACTTCTTTGGCCACTCGGTCGACGATTTTTTTCTGGTGAGTGAGCTCGGCCACGTGGCCGACGAGCGGAATCATGATTTCTGGATAAACCTTGTCTCCTTCCTGGATGACCTGGCAAACTGCTTCGAAGATTGCCGTGGCCTGCATTTCAATAATTTCCGGGTAGGAAATGCCCAGGCGGCAACCCCGGTGCCCGAGCATTGGGTTGAACTCAGCAAGCTGGTTGACCCGCGAAAGGAGCTTCTCGAGCTCTTTTATCTTTTTCTTGTTTTTCCACAGTTTTGCCCGCAGCTCGGCCAACTCGACCATGAGGTCCTCCCGCCGCGGCAGGAACTCATGGAGGGGTGGGTCGATGGTCCGGATGGTGACCGGATGGCCGTGCATCTCCTTGAAAAGCTCGTAGAAATCCTTCCTTTGGAAAGGAAGAAGCTTGGCCAGGGCTTCCTTTCTTTTTTCCTCTGAGTCGGAAAGAATCATCTCTTTGATAAAAGGAAGCCTCTCCTTCTCGAAGAACATGTGTTCGGTCCTGGCCAGCCCGATTCCCTCGGCGCCAAAGGCAAAAGCGGTGCGGGCATCAGCGGGGGTATCGGCATTGGCCCGGACCCCGAGTTTCCGGAACTCGTCGGCCCAGGAAAGGAGCTTGGTGAAATTTTGATATATCTCGGACTCTTCCGGCTTCTTTTCACCGCGGATGACCTGGATGATCTCGGAAGGCTGGGTCTTGATTTCGCCAGCCAAGACCTCGCCCGTGCCGCCGTCGATGGAGACCCATTCACCCTCCTCATATTTTTTTCCTTTGATAAAGAAACAGCGCTCTTCTTCCTCGATGCGCAGAGCCCCGCAACCGACAACAGCCGGCTTCCCCATCTGACGACCGACAACGGCGGCATGGGAGGTCATCCCTCCGGTGGCGGTCAGGATGCCCTGGGAAGCGCTCATCCCGTGGATGTCATCAGGGGAAGTCTCGGCCCGGACCAGGATAACCTTCCGGCCAGCATTCTTCCATTCGACGGCGTCCTCGGCGGTAAAAACAGCTTGCCCGGACGCTGCTCCAGGTGAAGCAGCCAGGCCTCTGGCCAGGACTTCATGCTTTGCCTTTTCTTCAGCCACAAAAACCGGGTGGAGAAGCTGGTTGAGAGCCGCTGGCTCCACTTGAAGCAGTGCTTTTTCCTTTGTCGTCAATCCTTCCTCGACCATGTCGATCGCAATTTTCACGGCCGCCATTCCAGTCCGCTTCCCGTTTCGGGTCTGGAGCATGAAGAGCTTCCCATTCTGAATGGTGAACTCAAAATCCTGGACATCGCCGTAATGGCGCTCGAGGTTAGTCGTGATTTGCTTGAGCTGATGGTAAGCTTCGGGCATTTCGGACTCCAGCCGGGCAAGCGGGGAAGGCGTCCGAATGCCAGCGACAACGTCTTCGCCCTGAGCGTTCAGCAGATACTCTCCATAGAGCTCCTTTTTCCCCGTCGCCGGATTCCGGGTGAAACCCACTCCGGTACCCGACTTCTCGCCGATATTCCCAAAGACCATGAGCTGGATGTTCACGGCCGTCCCGAGGTCATCGGGAATATGGTTGAGGCGCCGGTAGGTCACCGCCCGCGGGTTGTTCCAGGATTTGAACACTGCACCAATGGCCATGGCCAGTTGCTCGTTGACATCCTGAGGGAAATCGCGGCCGGTTTCATTCCGGATGAGCTCTTTATAATCCTGGATGATTTCCTCGAGCATCGACTCGGTCAACTCAAAGTCGTCGGAAATTCCGTGCTCGGCCTTGCGACGATTGAGGATATCATCGAACTTTTTCTTGGGCACTTCCATGACCACATCGCCAAACATGTGGAGCAGCCGCCGGTAGCAGTCGAGTGCGAACCTTCGGTGGCCGCTTTTTCTGGCGAGGCCCTCGACTGTGCGGTCGTTCAATCCAAGGTTGAGAACGGTGTCCATCATCCCGGGCATGGAAAATTTAGCTCCCGAGCGCACGGAGACAAGGAGGGGGTTTTCGGGGTCACCGAACTTTTGATCTGCCAGTTGCTCGAGCCTGGCCATGTTTCTCTGAATTTCTTGCTCCACTTCGGGCGGAAGCTTCTCTTGAGCCCGAGCGAAAAGGTTGCAGACTTCGGTCGTGATGGTAAAACCAGGGGGAACCGGCAGACCAATCCCGGCCATCTCGGCCAGGTTGGCTCCCTTACCGCCGAGCAAGTCTTTCATGTCCTTGTTGCCGTCGGTATGTTCAGGCGAAAAGAAATAAACGTACTTGGTTGGCATCGAACATCTCCTTTTCGAATAGCCAATCAATATACCTGGAAGGGGCCAAAAATGCAACGCCCTTTCTTGCTTATGGAAGCGGAAAGAGCTCTCATTTTTGTGCTATAATTGTTGCCATCTTAAGTCAAAAGGAGGCAAAGCATGAAGGCAAAGAAGAGAAAGAGAAAAAAATGTTCTCTCGGCTTATTGCCTGTTTTCATGCTCATCCTGGTCGTCCTCTCGGCCTGCAAAAAACCTGCCCAGACCGAAATCGAGCAAGAGCTAAAAAATTCTTTCCGCCAGGACACAAACGGCTGGATACTTGTTCACCTTGAAGGCCAACCCGGTCAGGTCGGCTTTCAGCATGGCTACCACCTGGCCGCGGAAATCGATGACGCTCTGCGCATGTTCGCCGCTTTTCTCCCGAAATCGTCTGGCCGGGACTGGGCGTTTTTCCGCGAGGCTTCGTCCCGCCTTTTCTGGCCGAAGATTGACCCTGAATATCAGGAGGAAATAGAAGGAATTGTCCGGGGGATGAAAGCCCGCCTTCCGGGGCTGCAATATGACGTCTACGATATTGTTGCCCTCAATGGCTGGATTGAGCTTGCCTGGTATTACATCCCTTACCTTGACGCCAAATCTAAATCCGAGTCCCAGGACAGCAAGGCGCCAGCCTATTGCAGCGCTTTTATCGCTACCGGGAGCTATACAGAAGATGGTAAGATTGTGATGGCTCATAACGCCTGGGTCGACTACATCGTCGGTGAACGCTGGAATATCATCACCGACCTCGTGCCGTCAAAAGGCCATCGCATCTTCATGGATTCCTATCCCGGGTTCCTCCACAGCGGCGATGATTTCGTTATCAACAGCGCCGGCATCCTCTATACCGAGACGACAATGTCCATGTACTCTGGTTTTGATGAGAACGGCACACCCGAGTTTGTCCGGGCCCGCCGGGCTGCTCAGTACGCCAGCTCCATCGACGACTTTGTTCGTCTGATGACGACCGACAATAACGGCGCCTACGCTAATGACTGGCTGGTTGGCGACTTGAAGACGAACGAAATCGCCCGGCTCGAACTCGGCCTGAAAAACCAGCGCGTGTGGCGGACGACCGATGGCTATTTTGTGGGTGCTAATTTTCCCTGCGACGAAAAAGTCATCGCGGAAGAGACAACGTACAAGCCGGACGACCCCACGCTGACGGTGAATGTCAGAAAAGCCCGCTGGGAGCAACTCATGGAGGAGTTCAAGGGGAGAATTAACGCTGAGACTGCCAAGCTCTTTGTGGCTGACCATCTGGATGTAACTAAGGGAGTAGAGACAATGAACAATCAGGTTCTCTGCGGGCACGTGGATGAAGACCCGAGGGGGCTTCCTGAGTTTATCTGGCCAGCCTTCTATCCAGCCGGGTCAGTCCAGGGCAAAGTGACGACAGCCGCGCTGGCAAGTGAGCTAAGGATGTGGGCCCGGATGGGCCATCCTTGCGGACAGGACTTCATCGCCGCTGATTTTTTAGCGAAACACCCGGAGTATTCCTGGCAAGCCAGTTTCTTAAAAGATATGAAAAGCCATCCCTGGACTCTTTTCCAGGCGAAAAAATAGCCCGCCGGCCTAAAATTTTCCCAGGAACAAGCCCTTGAGCTCGGCGTAAATGGAGCAGCCGGGGTTGGCTTGAAAATAGACCCTGCCCTCTGCCTGGCGCCGCAAGACGATTCCTGCCTCGGCTAAGCGCTCGGTGATTCAACCGGAAGCGAAAGCTTTATTTCCCTTTAACTGCCTTGACGGAGAGGCTAATGACTGAACCGAGGACATCAACAAGCTCCTCGGGAGAAACCTTCACCTCCCGAGCCAGGGGTGATAATTTTGCCGCGTCCATTCCAGATCCAGCCGGAAGGGCCGACTCATGCACGACCTCGACGTAGCGAAACCCCGCCAACTCGATCTGCCGGAGATAATCATCCTTGAGCACCGCACCCGCGATGCAGGCGGTGTAGAGGTCGATGTTCTCCCGGATCGCTTGAGAGAGCGGCCTGCTCAAGACGAGGTCAGAGACAAGCAATCGGCCGCCTGGTTTTAGAACTCTGAATGCTTCTCGAAAAACGCGGGCTTTGTCGAGGGAAAGGTTGATCACGCAGTTGGAAATAACGACATCCACAGAGTTGTCGGCAGCGGGTAGGTTTTCTATCTCGCCCCAGCGAAACTCAACGTTGGAGTAGCCATACAGGCGGGCATTTTCTCGAGCCCGCTCAACCATCTCGGGCGTCATGTCGACCCCTATGACTCGGCCAGAAGGCCCAACCTTGCTGGAGGCAAGAAAACAATCGACCCCGGCGCCGGCACCAAGGTCGAGGACGATTTCGCCTTCATTCAAATCAGCCAACGCTGTCGGGTTGCCGCATCCGAGGCCGAGGTTGCTCTCAGCCGGAATTTTAGCCAGCTCCTCAGGGCTGTATCCAGTTTTCAAGCTCCCTTTTTCTTCAATAAGGTTGGAATCGCGGTTTGCGCAGCAGGATAGGTCGCAACACCGACTCCCAGAAGCAACCGCCCCCGCATATCTTTCCCTAATCTTCTTTTTAATTTCTTCATTTTTGTTTATTTTCATGTTCCTAACCTTCCGATCATATAATTTCTTTCATTAAGGGGCTGAGCATCTCCTTGACCATGCCGCTGAGTGCATCGACCTTGATAAGAGTCAGGCAACAGACTTCTTCGCCTTTCTTCCACAAGACAAGAGCCAGCTTGTCTCCAGGCCTGATCCCGGCAGCTTCGCGGACTTCCTTGGGCAGCACCGTCTGGCCTCTTTCGTCCACGCTAATGATGGACTGGACTTTGCAGCATCCGCTGCGGCTAATTTTTTCTTCCGGACTCATTCTGAATTTCCTTATTAGTCATATTTATCTTATTCTTCAGATAGTCATAATAATCCTGAAAAAGCATCTTGTCAAATACTTTATTTGTTTTTTTCGTTTAAAGGTTATTTTATTTATTTTCCAATTATTGATCGAGGATAAAGCCACGTTTACCTCAAAACAAAGAGGCGCCGCCGACGCTATGCAGCGCGAAGGAACCCATCAGGCCTTAAATATGAAAAGCCATCCCTGGACTCTTTTCCAGGCGAAAAAATAGCCCGCCGGCCTAAAATTTTCCCAGGAACAAGCCCTTGAGCTCAGCGTAAATAGAGCAGGCAGGATTGGCTTGAAAATAGACCCTACCCTCTGCCTGGCGCCGCGAGACGATTCCTGCCTCGGCTAAGCGCTTCAGCTCGCGCTGCCCGGCTCCGGGTGCTACTCTGGCTAAGCGGCAAATTTTCCTTAAATAGAAAGATTCGTCCGGATGAGAATAGAGCAGAGCCAAGATCGAACGCCTGGTTTTCCCAAATAAAGCCTCTAAAGGCTCAATAAAATAGGATATCGCACTCATAATGAGTACAATTGTACTCAAATTTAGAACAGAATTCAAATGAAGTCAAGATAAGGCTCCTTTTTTGCTTATCTTAACCCTAGATATAAAGCAATGTTTGCCTTGGGGTCAATTTTCGTCTTAATTCTTCCAGGCAAAGCGCTCAGAATTGGGTTTAATCCTGGCCCATGCCCGGCCAAATTACTGAATCCGTGGACACAGACGCCAATCGTCACTGCTCCTTCGTATCTTCCTCGGCCATAAAAATCATAGTGGTCTCGAATAGCCACAACATCGCCCAGCCTCAATTTTTTTAGGCCAAGCTCTTCAACCGTTTCTGGACATGTTGTCTGGATGTCATAATCCACCGTCTCGATAAAAGAACCGCCAATCCCTGAACCCATGATATGACCGGGCACTTCCATCACCACAGGCACAACGAGGCTGTCTCCCGCGATGGAGATGCCCATCTTCTCCAGAAGCTCGGGAGCAATTTTGTTCACCCTTACGTCCTCAAACCCATCAATTTTAAGCCCGACCCCTTTGGCCTTGATTTGAATCCGGTCATTTATGGCCAGCTTCTCGACCGTTTTTTTTGGGAACCAGACGAGGTCGTCGGCGCCCGCGTGGCGGCCAATATAAAAACCTTTCCCTCCTCTGGCCTCACCGCTCACGACCTCAGCTTCGTTGCCGATACACGCCAGAATGGCCAGGGCGCACTCGCTGGGCGAGGGACGGTCCCGCCCCTGAATCGTCACGTCGGGCTCCACATGGTCAGCTTGAGCCCAACCATAGGTTAGGTCGCCAACAGAGACGGTATAATTGATTGAAGCCATGCCGATCCCGATCGACGGCTGGCCATCAAACCCCGTCGAGTATTCCCGGCTGGCCGGGGGTTGGACCACGCCTTCGACTGCGGTCACAATGAGGGCATCCCTGTTGGTTTTGAGAGGGCTTCGAGAAACCTTTTTTGTCGAAGTCTCTCCCGAACTTTTCTTTTTCATCCTGATTCCAAGATACCTCCCGATGTTCGCCTCTCGGTCAATCCGGCTGACGAGCTTGCCGGAACGCGTCGAGAGGATGGGCGTCACCCCAATGCCGAGGCCCGAGACATCGCTCGGTCCGCTGCAGACAACTCCGACCGTCGCTCCTCCCTTGAAGTACCCTCGGCCAAAGTCGGTCTGGATGTCCTTGAGCAGAACCAGGTCGCCAAATCGAAGTTCGGAAAGGCCATATTTTTCGATGTCCGGGGGATAGCAGGTCTGAATATGCCAGTTGCCGGAAAGGCTGGAACCGCCTGCACCCTGGCCGACAATCTCGGCCGGAATCTCTTTGACGACCGGCACCTCAATCTTTCCATCAACCACCTTCAGGCCGAGCTTCTCCAGAAGCCCAGGGGAAAGGCTATGGATAAAGACATCCTTAAAGCCATCAATCTCCAGCCCGATGCCACAAGCCTTTACCTGGATGACATCGCCGATGGTCAGTTTCTCAAGGACGCTGTCTTCAAAGTGGAGCAGGACGAAAGAGCCGAACTTACCAACCACAAGGCCGGTGGCCCCGCGCGCTTCGCCGCTCACCACTCGAGCTTCGTTGCCGATGGCGGGATATACCGTCCAGGCAGAACTGAAACGTTCCTCCCCCATCCCTTCGGCAGCCACGCCGACAGTGGCTCTGTCGCTGTTAGCCCAGCCAAAAACCCTGTCCCCAATTTTAAGGTTGTAGTTGATACCGCCGGTCCCGATGGCCATCTTCGGCTTCCCGTCCCAGGTGGTCACATAGGACCTCGCCGGCTGAGCGGGCGCAATTCTACCCTGGACAGCAAGGGTGAGAATCCTATCCTTGTTCGTCTGGATGGCCGGAGCCTTTTCTTGCTGAGTGGATTCAGCCACCAGACTCAAAACGGTAAAGACAACAAGAACAAAAACGGCCATTCCTTTTTTCATCCTTACGCCTCCTTAAAAAACGAAAAGAATTTATTCGGTCGGGCTTGGAATGTCAACTCAGGTTTGAGAAGTCACGTCAAGAGAGACGCCGGCAGTTGAAAACTTCTCGAGCAACCTCGGGGGACTATTCCAGGTAGCGCACGACCTCAGCTAGCGATTTCCGCTTTTTAGGTCGCCATGAATCTGCCGGATAGCCGAGTGGGGTAAAGGCCAGGGGTTCAAGGTCCTTGCCCAGACCAAGTACCCTCCTGGCCGCATCCGGGTCAAATGCAGCCACCCAGCAGGTCCCCAGACCCTGCGCCGCTGCAGCCAGGATGAGATGGTCCATGGCGATGGTGGCGTCGATTTCAGCGTAATTTTTCCCATCTCGCCTCACCCAGCCCTCAGATTTTACGGCACACATGCCAATGACGAGCGGAGCCTGGACAAACCAGTCTCGGGGGTAGATTGCTTTCAGCTCTTTTTCCCGGCCCCTTGTCGGGATGACCATCACCTGGAATGGCTGGCGGTTCGCTGCCGTCGGGGCGAGGTTCGCCGCTTCAAGAATATGCTTGAGTTTTTCTTCCTCGACCGGCTTCGCCTGGTAAGCGCGAACGCTATAACGCTTCTCGATGACTTCAAAAAAATCCATCTTTCACTCCTCCCGTTGTCCTGGTATCGAAAACTGTTTCGGTTCTCTCGTTGACCATTATAAAAAAATTCACGGCCTCTTGACAAAACGCCTCTTTTTGTATAAATATTCAAAAAAATGAAAGATAATACAAAAAAAAGGCGGCAGCAGGCCTTACGAGCCATCATCCTTGAAAAGGGAGTTGGCGATCAGCAGCACCTGCTCGACGCCATGATCAAGAAAGGCTTCCCCACCACCCAGGCGACCATCTCGAGGGACCTCCAAGAGATGGGCTTTGTCAAAATCCGCGTCGGCCCCAAGAAATATAAATACCAGCTCCTCGAGAAAACGGCTAAAGAAATTCTCTGGGACCGACTTCAGGTTCTGTTCCATAACTTCGTCACCGAGGTCAAGGGCACCCAAAACCTTGTCCTCGTCAAGACAACTCCTGGAAACGCCAACGGCGTAGCCAGCCTGATTGATGGCCTGGCGCGGCCAGAAATTCTCGGGACAATCGCTGGCGACGACACCATCCTTGTGGTCGTCGACTCAGAAAAAAACCGGGCTAAAGTCGAAAACACCTTCAGGCGCCTCTTTTGAGCCCGCGCTGAAGAGAAAAATCTGGACGGCGCGGGAAACCCAGAACGGAACCCAAGCCGTAAAACCAGGCTTGACCTGGTCGATAGAGGAGGAAGGATGTCAAAAATTGTGCTCGCTTATTCGGGAGGACTCGACACCTCGGTCATTCTGAAATGGTTGATCGAGAAAGGTCACCAGGTCATCGCTTATATAGCCAACGTCGGGCAGGACGATGACCTCGAGGAAGCTAAGGAGAAAGCAGAGAAAATCGGCGCCTCCACCGTCTACATCGAAGACTTGAGAGAAGAATTTGTGACCGATTTCATCTTTCCGGCGCTCAAAGCCAACGCTATCTACGAAGGGAGGTACCTGCTCGGAACAGCGCTTGCCCGGCCGCTGATTGCCAAAAAGCAGGTCGAGGTCGCCAACAAGGAAAGATGCAATTGCGTAGCCCACGGCGCTACGGGCAAAGGGAACGACCAGGTCCGCTTTGAGCTCGCCTACTACGCCCTGAAGCCTGATATCCAGGTCATCTCGCCGTGGAAAGACCCAGAGTTTCTGGCTGAATTCAAAGGACGCTCCGACATGATCAAATACGCTCGCCGCCACCGGATCCCCATCAAAGCTACCGCGGCCAAGCCTTACAGCGAAGACTCCAACCTGATGCACATCAGCCACGAAGCCGGCATCCTGGAAGACCCCAAAAAGGCGCCTGACGAAACCGTCTTTAGCTTCACCAAATCTCCCCGGGAGGCGCCTGACCGGGAAACTCATATCGAAATCCACTTTAAGGACGGAATCCCGGTCCGAGTTGTCAATACCGACGATGGCACGGTCAAAGAGCGCCCTCTCGACCTTTTCCTTTATCTGAACCAACTCGGCCGTGAAAACGGCATCGGCCGGGTCGATATGGTGGAAAACCGGTTCGTCGGTATCAAGTCACGAGGCGTTTATGAAACCCCAGGCGCAACCATCCTCCGCATAGCTCATATGGACATCGAAGGAATCGCCATGGACAAAGAGGTCATGCGGCTGAGGGATATGCTCACTCCCAAATTCTCCGAGCTCGTTTACAACGGATTCTGGTTTAGCCCGGAGATGGACTTCCTGATGGCTGCCTTCAATAAAAGCCAGGAAGTCATCGACGGAGTTGTCTATTTATCCCTTTATAAAGGGAATGTGACCGTGCTCGGAAGAGAATCTCCGAGCTCCCTCTATGACCAGGAGCTTTCCAGCATGGACATTGAAGGCGGGTTCAACCAGCTGGATTCCCTGGGGTTCATCCACATCCATGCGATCCGGCTTAAAGCCCATCACGCAATCCTGAAAAAACAGGGCGTTTGGCCGATGCCCTTCATGAAAAAATAAAAGGAGGAAAAAAAAATGGACCCAGAGCCAAAAAAAAGAATGCTTTTGGATTTCCTCGAAGAGAAATTGAGACCCGACGGGACGCATCCTGACTTTCCCCAGCAAAAGTTTTTCCGGGAACAAGACTGGGCCAAAATTCCCTGGTCAGACCTTGTCTTCGACCTTCCGGCACTCGTCGTCTACGAACAAAAAGAACCGAACGCAAGGCCCGCGAAGCCCGCGCTGGGCCTGGTCATTGCCTTGAGTCACCAAGTCGGGAAGACCGAGCTGCTGGTGCTCTCTAAACACGACGGCAAAATCATCTGCCATCCCGCCGAGAAAGCTCCCTCCGGTCTTAAACCGTCCTACCTTCTCTTGAGAAAGCATGTGCCGATGACCGGACTCCCCTGACCCGTGATGAAACTCTGGACGAAAAATACAAAAATAGACCCCCGAGTGGAGAAATTTACTGTCGGAAACGACCCTGAGCTGGACCTGGAGCTTCTCGAGTACGACTGTCGGGCAAGCATCGCGCATGCCATGATGCTTTGTTCCATCGGTATCCTCAGCGCCCGGGAGGCAAGAAGCCTGAAACGGGAACTCAAGGGAATCATCACTCTTCATCGCCAAAAGAAATTCCGGATCAGAGTCGAAGAGGAGGATGGCCATACGGCCATCGAAAATTACCTCACCCGAAAGCTTGGAGCAACCGGCAAAAAAATCCACACCGGAAGGTCAAGAAACGACCAGGTTTTGGTGGCTCTCAGGCTGTACAGCAAGGACAAGCTCGCTTTGCTCGAGGCTTCAGTCCGGGCCTTAGCTGGTCGATTAAGCCAGTTGGCCACAAAATACAGGAGGACGGCAATGCCCGGATATACCCATTCGCGACGAGCGATGCCTTTTTCAGTAGGAAGGTATTTTGCCGCCTTTAAGGAGGCGCTGGCGGATGACCTCCAGCTACTTCGCTGCGCCTTCCGGCTGATTGACCAGAACCCTCTGGGGAGCGCGGCGGGCTATGGCACGAATCTTCCCCTGGATAGAAATATGACGACCAGGCTCCTGGGTTTCCGGAAAACCCAGCTCAGCGAGCTTTATGCTCAAAACAGTCGGGGAAAATTCGAAAGCATCATTCTCTTCGCCTTAAGCCAAATCATGCTCGACCTCGGCCGGCTAGCCACCGACTTAATCCTTTTCAGCCGGGAGGAGTTCGGGTTTTTTCGTTGGCCAGACCGCTTCACAACCGGAAGCTCGATCATGCCCCAGAAGAAGAACCCCGATGTTCTGGAAATCGTGCGCGCAAACTTCGCCCTTGTCCACGCGGGTTATCTCCAGGTCGTCGAAACAATCAAGGGGCTCTCTTCCGGCTACCATCGCGATTTGCAATTGACTAAAGAGCCTCTCTTCCGGGGGTTTGAAAAAACCATCGAGTCAACCCGCATCATGGGTCTGATCCTCAACCATCTGCAAGTTGATAAAGAAAGATGCCAGAAGGCCTGCTCGAAAGATATTTATGCGGCGGACAGAGTTCACGAGCTGGCACGAAAAGGCATCCCCTTCCGGGATGCCTACAGGCAAATATCCCATAAATTTCAATAAAAAAATTTTCTGGCCACGTTTTATCATTCACGAATTTTTTGTAAAATTTATGTCAAATGAGCAGCAACCTCGTGGTAATTCTGATTTTCGGCATTTACATGCTGGTTATGGTTCTCATCGGCGAAATCTGTGCGCGCTATAAAATAAAAAGCCTCAAAGATTACCTCTTGGCAGGAGGAAGACAGGGAATCCTGATTACTTCGGGTTCTCTTTCGGCTACTGTTCTCGGGGCCGGTTCGACCATTGGGGCTTCAGGTGTTGCCTATTACGTCGGGATTTCTGCGGGATGGTATATTGTGTCGGCGGTCATTGCTTTAAATATTCTTGCCTTCACTTTCGCTCCGGCCATCAAAGCCCTCTCCCTCTACACAGTTCCTGAATACATGGAAACAAGGTACGGAAAATCGTCAAGACTTCTGACCGCAATTTTAGGCTTGGCCGGACTGACTCTTTTCCTTTCGGCTCAATTTTATGCTCTCGGAATAGCTGGGCAATACCTTCTTAATTGGCCATTAAAACTGTCAATCCTCATTTTAGGTTTGGCATTAACCCTTTACACATGGAGAGGAGGAAATTGGGGAGTTCAACTCACCGATAATCTCCAGTACATTCTCATTCTGGCTGGAATTGTTTTCTTCACTCTCTTTTTGCTTAATTCTATTTCTTTTTCTGATTTTCAATCTCCTCCACCGGCTAAAGGATTTGAGGAGCTTGGTAAAACCTGGTTTAACCCAACAACTAGAAAAATAACAAAAGGATGGGACATTTTCGCCCTGGGAAACACGATTTTGGCCTGGATAATCATGTCCACAAGCTGGCATTTCTCTATGCAGAGCACAGCCCAGAGAATTCTTTCTTCAAGGGACCCAAAAACAGCAAAAATTTCGTGTATCTTTTCCTCCTTTTTCCTCCTTCCCATTTCTTTCGGCATAGGGATTATAGGAATGGGTTCAAGAATTCTCTTCCCTGACTTGCCTCCGACAGGAGATATATCCCAGAGTGGTGCTCTCTCCTTGCTCATAAGGGAGCATCTTCCCCCTGTACTTTCAGGATTGATGGTCTCAGCCCTTGTGGCCGTAATTATGTCAACATGTGATAGTGCCCTCCTTGGGGCTAGCACTTTGATTGTTAAAGATATTTTTCACCGATTCATAAAGCCTGAGGCCGAAGAGAAGGAATTGATAAGGCTTTCCAAAAATTCTACCCTTCTCATAGGTTTTTTGGGAGTGGTAGGAGGGCTTACTTTTTTGAAGCTTATTCAACTTCTCGAAACAGTTGCCGCTATCTACTGTGTGTCTCTTTTTGTCCCCATATTGTTGGGTTTGTACTGGAAGAAGCCAAAAGAGCCAGGTGCTATAGCAGCTATGGGAGCCAGTTTTCTCACAGGTCTTATCTGGAGGCTTTCCGGATTAGAAAAAGCTACTGGAATACATATGTTAAATTTATGCCTATCCCTTTCCCTGGTTGCTATCATTCTTGCCACCTTCATAAAAAGAAACACAAAGAGGATGGATAAGTTTCCTGGAAGGCAGGGCCACCCCGGCAGCATCAAGTCGAACCTGGGTTCAGGATGACCTCGGTTGCTCCCCAGCCGCCGCCGCTGACATCAGCGGTCTTAAAGCTCAGGACATGGGGATTTTTCGCCAGCAAGCTGTGGACCGTGCGGCGAAGCGCGCCTGTGCCCTTGCCGTGGATGATCCGGACATGGTAGATGCCCCGGCGCCGGCATTCCTCCAGGTATTCTGGAACTAAATCCTTAACCTCTTCGGCGCGAAAGGCGTGAAGGTCGAGAATGCCGTCGATGGGAATGCGAACTGGCTCGTCGTCCCTCATCCTCTTATGATACTTCTATTCTTCGTTTAATTTCAATCTTATCCCGGGTCATTAAAATTGTTTGTTCAAGGACAAGATAAATGGAAACAGCTTAGCTGATGATTCCACCTCCCCAAAGTTCCTCCAAGAACATTCGCCATGCCAGAATTCTAACGTTACCCACAACGCACTCTTCTCTCTCATTACAAACAACGAGCGCCTTCTTTGGTCGGTATTCTTCTATGAACGCTGCTAACGGTCGAAGATCCTTCGTTTCAACACGACTCTGTCCCTTGATTTCAATCGCCACTTCTCCTCCCCCAAAATGAAGTCTACTTCCAGCCCGGATTTGGTCCTCGAGTAATGGATGGCGTAGTTAAGTCCGCTGTAAGAAGCATGAGCAATAATTTCCATAAGAATGAAATGCTCGAAAGCTCGGCCAAAAGCCTCTCCCCCTTCCTCTGATAAATGTCGTTTGACGATGGCACCGGCCACGCCCACATCAAAAAGATAGAAGGATAAAACTTAATTTTTTATTCTCAATCAGCCAATAAAGTTCATTTAATATCTGAGGCACCTTCTGAACCTCATCAAGAATGAAGGGACGTTTGAGAAAGGATTCTTCCTTGGCCAGCAAATGCTCCCGCAACAGAGAAGGCTTCTTGATGAACTCGAGAGCGATAGCAGTTTTCGAGGACCCTTGCGATCCGCTCTTCATGCCGACTATTTATGACGACCTTTCCTTTGGCCTGTTCAATATGGGATTAGAGAGAGCCGAGATTTAAACACGGATTAGGGCCATCTTAAAAGAGCTGAAGCTCGAAGGCTGTGAGAGCCGGCCCTCCCATCGCCTGAGCGCGGGGGAGAAGAAAAAGGCCAGCCTGGCGACCGTCCTCGTACTCAAGCTGGAAGTGTTCGTTCTGGATGAGCCCCCTGCCAACCTTGATCCATGGACCAAAAAATCCTTCCTGGCTGTTCTTGAAAAATTGGGGACAACAAAGGTTATCGCCGCCCACGATCTCAGCCTTGTCCATAGACTCTGTTCTCGGATTATTCTCCTGGACCAGGGAAGGATTATAGCTCAGGGGAGCGTGCAAGAAATTCAGGAAATTTTATTTTCTGCAGCCGAGTATCAATAATAGCCTCTTTCCCCGTTTTTAGCTAAGCCAGAAATGAGCAGAGAAGAAAGTAGCCATTCAAGATTTAAGCCTGCCCTGGGATTATTCGACGCTACGGCCATAAGCGTGGGTGCTATAATCGGGGCAGGAATATTCGTCATAACCGGCATCGCCGCACGTTTGGCAGGCGGAGCTCTGGTAATTTCGATGCTCATAGCGGCCGTCGTTTCCTTGTTCACCGCCTTGAGCTTCTCCGAACTTGCAGCTTGGCAGCCAAAAGAAGGCAGCATCTACGAATATACATACCAACTCATCTCTCCCTTGGCGGGCTTTTTGGTCGGATGGGTCTGGATGCTATCGAACATTTTTGCCGGAGCCGCAGTCTCGCTGAGCTTTGCTCATTATCTGACGGCCTTACTTCCAATTCTTCCGGTCACCTGGGTTGCTGCGGTTCTCTGCCTCGCTTTTGCTGCGCTTAACTTCTTCGGCATCCAGCAATCAGCCCGGTTAAACAACGTCATCGTCATCGCAAAACTTCTTGTTCTAGGGTTCTTTGTGGTTTATGGTCTTGTCCACCTAAGAATGACAAATTTCGTTCCGTTTGCTCCTTTCAAAGTCGGCGTGCTTTATGGCGCCTGCTTCATTTTCTTTGCCTTCGGCGGCTTCGCCAGGGTGGCCATCGTGGCGGAGGAAGTCAAAGACGCCAAACGCAACGTGCCCAGGGCCATATTGCTGTCGCTGGCCATATCGACGGCAGTCTATATCCTCGTTGGCGCTGTGGCTGTCGGTCTCGTCGGGGCCTCCGAACTCGCCGGCTCGAATTCGCCGCTGACGACAGCAATGAAAAGCACTCATAGCGCTTTGGCCTCCTCGATAACCTCTGCCGGGGCGTTAGTGGCAACAGCAAGTGTCCTGCTGACTTCCATTTTAGGAGTATCTCGGATGGCCTTTGCCATGGCCAAAAGAAAAAACTTTCCCCACGTCCTGGGCAAACTCCACCCTAAACACAACACCCCCTATTACTCGGTTTGGATATCCGGGGGGTTGATGGCGCTCTTAGTTTTGATTGCGGATCTCTCCAAGGTTGTGGCCATCAGCACGTTCGCCTTGCTCTTCTATTATTCCTTTGCCAATATCTCAGCTCTAAAATTGAGGGTTGAGAAAAGGGTCTACCCGCGCTTCGTCCCCATTTTAGGGACGGCCTCGTGCCTCGCATTACTAGTCTTCATATTCTTCGCCTCGAGACAAGCGTGGATCATCGGCCTGGCAGGATTGGCAGCAGGCGCGATTTATTATACTGCTAAAAAGAACTTTTTTTAAAAATCGGTTTTTCTGCTTTTCGGGAAAGGATGATAAGCGATCGCTGCGAGCTCAACCTTAAGTTTCATGAACCTCGAGCTTCTCAAAAATAAGTCCTTTCCTCAATTTCTCCAGGTCTTTTGCCTCAGGCAAATAGAGAAGATGCCCCGGACAAAGTATAAGTAGTTCCTTTTTGCGCTCGGAGCTTGGGACGCGTCCGGAATCGGCTTGAATACCCATCTTGACTTCGTCAACGAGTGTATTCCGGCCCGCGGGC
>FWPV01008631.1_pt1 | contig 17710 bp, 17 predicted proteins | sample 2228371 | NCBI WGS metagenome assembly FWPV01 (sample SAMEA103939776, study PRJEB20133) | metagenome | reverse complement strand
CTGCCGCAGGACCTGGAGTAAACGGGATTCGCTGCCGGCGGCCGGCGGTTGAACCCCCAAATAACCAAATCCAAGAGAGGAGATACGTGAGCATGTGCACCTGTGGCTGTTCCAGCAAACCCCAAGAGCAGAAAGGGGAGCAGGAGAACAAAACCTACGTCTGCATCCAGTGCAATACCTTCAAGTCCGTGCCCGCCGACGCGCCGGTGCCGGATTGCTGCAACAAGAAGATGAATGAATTGGACTAACCTCACCTCCTGACCCGGGGGGCGGCGGCTGGAACCCCCGAACCGCCCCCTTCCTCACTTCCGTATCCCGCCCCGCCTGCCGGGGCGTTTTTTTTAAGATTCGAAAGGAGGGCCGGAGGGGCCTGGGTTCCCTTCCCCTCAGTGCCACTCAATGACATGGCGGTAGCGAATGATGATGAACAAGAGATAGAGCCCCACCGCCAGGGCGGTGTACCCGAAGACCAAATACAGGGTCCGATACCACCGCGGCGGCCCCGGGACGATAACTTGCTCCAGCCTCCCATTTTTCTTCAACCGGGCGATCCACAAAGGCTTTTCCTGCATCTCCTTTTCCAACTCCACGCTGCCGGCGAACATCGCCTCGTTCATGGGAAACACGCCCGGACGCAGGTGGCCGATGGTAAAGTGGATAATGAAGATATACAGCATGGCCAGAAGGGCTTCGGCCCGGTGGAGTAAAACCAGGATATTCAAAACCCAGCCGGGCATGATGCGACTGGTAGCCAGCGGATACATAAGCATCAGCCCGGTGATTCCCAGGAGGGGCAGCCCCCAGAAAACCGCCCAATAATCAAACTTCTCCCAGTAAGTCCACCGGTCGAAGGCCGGGGGCGGTCCCAGGCCGAAGAACCAGCGCACCTTCTGCCCGAAGTGGATCACATCCGCAGGCCGCGGCACCAACGAATCCTCATTAAACAGGCTTTTCCGCCAAGTCTTCCATTCCACCTTGGCAAAAACGTAAATGATGTGAACCACAAAGCCGATGATCATCAGGACCCCCACCGTATTGTGGACGGTGGTGGCCCCTTCATAACCGCCGAAGAGGTTTATGACAGACTTTCCCCAAGTGGTGGTGTACAGCAAACGTCCCAGGCCGGTGACCGCCTGGATCAGGAAAGTCACCATAATGAAGACGTGAAAGAGGCGATCGAAGATATTGAACCGGAGTATTCGCACCTGGTCATTCATTTTCCGGTTCCTCAGGTTTTGGTTCTCTATGAGGCGTCTCTTCCTCGGGTTCCGGCTTTCCCTTTTCGATGATGGCGTGGTATGTCTCCCTCCCCACCCAGAACAAGGTATGCAGGCCGAAAAAGCCCAAGGTACCCACGATGAGCAGGTACATAAACCAGTTGGTGTAATAGAGAGAGGGGAAAGTCTTCCGGGTGCCGGGTGACCCCGGCTCGCGCTCATGTACCTCATAGGTAGCAAAGGATAGCGTGGCCCCCTCGTGGCACTTGGCGCAGACGTAGGCGTGGCGACGGATGGGGTTCAGGGGGGAATAGTAGTAATTGATCCCGGCGATGGGTTCGCCCCCATGGCACTGGCGGCAGGTGAGGTTGCCCCGGATGGTGTGAGCTTGCTTCGCCTCCTTGACGTGGCATTCTTCGCAGCGGCGCAATTCGTAGAACTCGATGCCGGCATGGGCGTCTTCCATCCGGGAGCGGACCCCGGGCGTCACCGCGGCCCCGGGCCGGTAAGGAGTAACCGGGGTGAACCGGCGGATCACTTCCGGAACCCCCACTAGGGGGCGCTGGCGGCGGGGCTTGACCTCATATTCCTCATAATAACCGGTGCTCAGTTCCCGGTCCCGGTAGCGGCGGATGGACGAAGTAACCTCCTCCTGGGCCGGGGCGGCCGGGGGCCACAGGACCAGGGCCCCCAACAGTCCCAGGGATGCCTGGAGAGTGGCTTTGCGAAGCAGTCTCCGGAAGCGCATGGCCGCTCTCCTTATTTTTTGGCGCCTTCTTTGGGAGGTGCCTGGGGGTGTTCGGAGCCCTTGGGAGCCGCCGGAGCTGACGGCTTCGGAGCTTCTCCTGGTTTAGCTGCGGCTTTGGGCGCAGCCGGGGGCATGTCCACCTTGACAGCCGTGCCCACCGGCTTGGGGAGCGCCGTCAAGGCGTCGAACGCGGCCTGGAGTTTCTGAAGGTCCTGGCCCTTGTGCTTGTGACAGGTCTCGCAGGAGTTGGGGATGACCGGGTTGGCCAGCGTGTCTCTGGGCAGCAAAGCCATGAACACGTGGCTGTGGATATCCCCGGATTCGGCGCTGGTGGCGATTCTCGGCATGTGGCAGCCCACGCAGTTGGCAAAGGAATGGATGGAGTGGGCCTGGTTGTTGTTCACCAGCACGTGGCAGGTGAGGCATTGCTTGGAGCCCGCGGCCACGGTTTGGGACCGGGTGGGCGGCATGCCGATCTGGTGGACAAAATGGCAGGAGGTGCAGGTCACCCCTTCCCGGGCATGGACCGACAGGGACCAGTCGATGTACTGCTGATGGTGCCCCTTGGAAAACTCGTTGGCATAGAAATGGCGAACATCCCCCTCGGCAAAGGAGGTGGATTTGAAATAGGCCTCCAGGGCCTTACCCGGCTCATAGCCCACCGGCCATTCCGCGGTCTGGTGTTTGGTGGCTTTGCCCCGATTGTGGCAGGCGCCGCAGATCTGCACCGCCACCCCCATGGTGAGCTTGGCGGGGTTGATGATGGTGGCCCGCTTCTCAAAGACCTCGGTTTTGGGCAAAGCGGCGTGCCAGGAACCCTTGCCGTGGCAGGCCTCGCAGCCCACCCCGGGCTCCACAAAGGTCTTCTTCTCTAAATCCACCCCGGTGGCGTGGCAGCCGCCGCAGTCGTTGAACCAGAGCTTTTTCTCCCACTTGTCTTCGTTGTAGTTCACCCAGCGGTGGGTCTCCACGTTGTACTGAATGGGCGCAAAGACCAGGTTGCCGTCCTTTTCCACCAGGTAGCGCTGCTTCCACTGGCTGCCGACGGTGTATTTGATGTCCTCCACTTTGGGGATGTAGAACTTGTCGGGTGGGAGCTTGAGCTTGTCCTTGATTTTCTCCAGGTCCGCCCGGATGACTTTGGGGTCGATTTCGGTGACGATGACGTCCCGGTTTTTTTGGGCGTCCTGCATCATCCGGCTGTGCAGGGTCATCTTCCAGGAGTCGTAGTGCTCCAGGTGGCACATCTTGCAGGTCTCGGAGCCCACATATTCCTTAGGTTTTTCTTTCAACGCCGCCACGTCGATGGGCCGCTCGCCGCAGCCCAGGACTGCCAGGGCCAGAATGGCCAGCCCTGGCGCCAGGAACCTGGTTGAAACTTTGCCCTGCATCCGACCTCCCTTTGTCTATTATTTCGATATAGATAATAACTTATCAGAAAAGCTTCGCCACCTCAAAAATATTTTCTTCACCCGGTTATCACCCCGGACCCGCGGCGCCGCCGCCTCCCCCGGCCTCCCGCCAGACCGCAGGTGGTCATGGGCGCCAGGAGAGCCGCTATTCCCGCAAACCCGCGTATACCAGGGGAATCAGGGCCAGGCTCAGGGCCCCGGAGATGATGAGGGGGTAGGCGTAGCCCAGGGAGGCCCCCAGGGGGCCGAAGATGAGGGAGCCGGTCAGCACCCCCAGGGTGGTGGTGAGGGAGATGAGCCCGGAGTTGCCGCCCACCCGGTCCACGTGGAAGAGTTTGGCGATGGTGCTGTACGTGAGCATGAGGATGAGGCCGTCGCCCACCCCGTGCACCGCCCGCCAGGCAAAGGACCAAGCCAGGGACGGATAGGTCATGAAGATGTGACCCAGGCCTGAGGTGGCCAGCCCCAGGACGAGAAAGGCCAGAGGCGGCAGCCGGCCTTCCAGGAAGCGGCCGTAGGTATAAGCGGAGAGGGCCACGATGGCGAACTCCCCGGCCAGATAGAGGCCCATGCCCAGAGGCGTGAGGCCCAGCCGGGTCTGGAGAAAGAGGCCCAGGCTGGTGCCTTCGGCCCCCCAGTGCAGGGTGAAGAGAAAGAGCCAGGCCGCGAAGAACAGCACCGGCCGGCTGGCAAAGTCCCGGCCGTATTGGCTCAAAGGGCTGCGCCGGCCGCGTAAGCGGGGCAGCCACAGGGTGAGGGGCAGGAGGGCTGCCAACCCCAGGCCCAGCAGCCGGAACATGGCAGGGAAACTGAAGGCGTAGAGGAGAGCCCCGCCCAGGAGGATGCCCGCAGTCATGCCGCCCATGCGCCAGGCGTTGAAATGGCCGAAGCGCCGGCTGTTGCCGTCGGGGTTGTCCTTGAAGAGGAGAATGTCCAGGGATTGCCGGAAGAGCTGGAGGCTCAGGCCGAACAGCCAGAAGACCAGGAGAAAGGGCCAAAAGCGTTGGGCCGCGGCCAACCCCCAGAGGGTGGCGGCGGTGGCCGAAAGTCCCAGCTGGGTCAGCACTCGGGCCGGATAGCGGTCGCCGGTGACCCCCACCGGGAAGGACACCATCAGCGCGGTGAGGCTCAGGACCGCGTAGAGCAGGCCGATCTGGGCGCCGCTGAACCCCAAGGCGCCCTTCAGGTAGAGGGGCAGGAAGAAATAAAGGGCCGCAATAATCAGCGCATAGGCGCCGATGAAGAAATTCAGCAGCAAGTCTAACGCTCGAGGGCCTTCTGGTTCAGCCGCACTTCCATGGCCCGGGCCGGGCAGACCACGCAGCACATCTCGCAGGCGCTGCACTTGCCGGCGTCAAAGCCCACCGACATCTCCGGCCGCTCCAGGTAGAGGGCCCCGGAGGGACAGATGGCGGTGCAGGTGCCGCACTGGTAGCAGCGCTCCTCGTTGCGCCGCACTTCATGGGCCATCCGCTGGACCTTGACCCCGGAGTCCTTCAGATACTTGATGCCCCGGCGAAAGTTCTTGGGATGACCCTTGAGCTCCATGACGATCAGCCCCTCCTGGCGGGGGGTGATGGTGGCCTTGAGCAGGTTGAACTCCAGGTCATAGTCCTTCACCAGCCGGTAAATGATGGGCTGGTCCACCACTTCCTTGGAAAACCGCAAAATCAGCATCTCCGCATGCATGGCAGATTCCTTGAGGAAAGTCCTTTCAGGGGAGGGCCGGGGGAGCAGGCGCTCCCCCCTTACCCAATCACGCATCTTAATCTCACACCAAACAGCCGAAGCGGCGCTGCCAGGCCGCGGCCAGTTGGCTGGTGCTGATGTCTATTAATTTACTAGACTTGCGCGCAATGTGAAAGTCCTGATCCGGCCGCACCGTGCCGATGTAGGTCAGAGGGTGCCCCTGGAACAGGGCCTCCACCCGGGCCCGGTTTTCCGGGGCGACGCTGAGGAGGAAGCGGCCGGCGGATTCGCCGTACAGGGCGGCGTAAGCCGGGCCCTCCGGGAGAATGGCGTCCAGATTCACTTCCACCCCCAGGCCCGCGGCCAGGCTCACCAAGGCCAGATGCAGCCCCAAGCCGCCCCGGCCCAGGGCCCGGCAGGAGGCCACCAGCCCTTGGTGCATGGCTTCTGCCAGCCGGCGGTAAGTCGGCAGGAAGGCGTCGGGCCGCACCTGGGGAACGCTGAGGCCGGTGTAGCCGAACATCTCGTAGAGCTCGGACCCCCCCAGTTCGGGCCGGGTTTCCCCCAGCACATAGAGGAGGTCGCCGGGGACTTTCAGTTCCGGGGTCACCGTCCGGGCCAGGTCGTCCATCACGCCCACCGCCGTGAAAAACAGGGTGGGGAGGCCGGATACCCGGTGGGTTTCCCCGAAGGCGCCGGGGAGCACCCCGTCCACGTACATGCTGTCCTTGCCGGAGAGCAGCGGCAGGCCGTAGGCCAGACAGACGTCCTTCAGGGCCCGGCAGGCCCGCACCAACTGGGCGGCTTTGAATTTGCCGTCGGGATTTTTCTCCGGGTGGTATTCCACGCTGGGCCAGCAGAAGTTATCCACCCCGCCGATGGCGTCGAGTGGGGCGCCCACGGCCAGCAGGCGGCGCACCGCCTCATCCACCGTCACGGCGACCATGTGGTAGGCGTCGATCTTGGCGTAGGCCGGGTTCAGGGCCAGGCTGACGGCCAACCCCCGCTTCGAGTCCAGGCGGGGCCGGAGCACCGCGGCGTCCGCCGGGATGGGGCAGGCCCGGCCCACCAGGGGCTTGATCACGCTGGTGCCCTGCACCTCGTGATCGTACTGCCGGGGAATCCACTCCCGGGAGCAGAGGTTGGGGCGGTCCAACAGGGCCAACAGCAGCGCTCCGTGATCCCGGGGTTCGCCCAGCACCGGCTCGCTCAGGCGCAGCTCGGGTGGAGTCCACTCGGCCTCGAACTCCCAGGCGGGGAAGTCCGCTTCCAGGAAAGAGAGCTCCACCGCGGCGCAGGGCCTACCGCCGTAGCTCACGTGCAACACCCCATTATCAGTGAAGCGGCCGATGGCCGAGACCTCCACTTCGTGCCGGGCGGCCAACTCCCGGAAGGCGGCCTCGTTTTCGGGGGCCACGCCCACCACCATGCGCTCCTGGGACTCGGAAACCCAGATCTCCCAAGGGTCCAGGCCGGCGTACTTCAGGGGCACCTGATCCAGCCAAACTTCCGCACCGCCCGCCAGCCGGGCCGACTCCCCCACCGCGCTGGACAAGCCCCCGCCGCCGCAGTCGGTGATGAAGTTGATGAAACCGGCGTCCCGGGCCTCCAGGAGGAAGTCGTGCATCTTCTTCTGGGTGTACGGGTCGCCGATCTGCACGTGGCCCGCGGGGGTGCCGGCGCTGGCCACCTCCGAGGAGGCGGTGACCCCGTGGATGCCGTCGGCGCCCACCCGGCCGCCGCACATGAGGATGAGGTCGCCGGGCCGGGCGGCCTTGGTGTGCCCGGGCCGGCCCGCCACCTCCCGGGGGAGAATCCCCAGGGCGCCCACAAACACCAGACATTTCCCCAAATAGCTGCCGTCGAAATACAAGGTCCCGGCCACGGTGGGGATGCCGCTCTTATTGCCGCCGTCCTTGACCCCCTCCACCACGCCGTCCAGCAGACGCCGGGGGTGGAGCCGGGGCTGCAACGGTCCGGCGTAGTCCCGGGGCCCGACACAGAAGCCGTAGAGCCCGGCGATGAGCTTGGCGGCCTGGCCGGTGCCCAGGGGGTCCCGATAGACGCCCACAATGCCGGTGAGGGAGCCGCCGTAAGCCTCCAGGTTTGACGGGGAATTGTGCGTCTCGCCCTTGATAACGTAGCAGAACTCCTCATCGAAGGCGCCCACCCCGGCGTTGTCCCACAGCACCGACACCACCCAGGGCTTTTCCCGGGCGATGGCCAGGGTGGGGGCCTTGATGCAGTGTTCGAAGGGGTTGTCCAGGGTGAAACGCTCACCGCTGGCCAGGTCCGTATAAAAAAACCGGCCCCGGAAGGTGTTGTGGTTGCAGTGGTCGCTGCGGGCCTGGGCGATGTACTCCAACTCCACGTCGGTGAGGGGCCCCAGACCCAAGGCGGCACGCCGGGTCTGAACTTCGGGCCGGGAAAAATAGGCCTGGATGATGGGCAGGTCCTGGTCGCGGAGGGCCAGATTGCGGGCTTCGCTCAACGCCTTGAGGGCCTCCGGGGAGTCGGCGGCAATGGCCGCCACCCGGGGCTCATGGGCCAGGTGCACCTTGGGGAGAATGAGGCCCACGCCCGTGTCCGGATCCCACTCCTCCCGGGAATAGACCCGGTATTCCTGGATGAGGTCGTTGGCCAGGAGCTCCCGGGCCAGGCGCTCCATGGCGGCCCGGCTGAGGTCCGGCCCCTGGACGAGAAAGAGCCGGGAGGTATAGACCTGACCCTCCGGGGCCAGGCTGCGCCGCAGGAAGGCGGCGATGGCCTCCCGGGCCACGGCGCCGGCGTTGTCCCGCACCCCGGGGCGGAAGCCCACCCACACGGCCCAATCAAAGTCCCGGGCCAGGGGCTGATAGCTGCTGACCTGGGTCACCGGATTGGTGAACACCTCCGTGCGCACCTGTTCCAGTTCGGCCGGGGTCAAATCCAGGTCCAGGGTGAGGAGGTGCAGGGTGCGCACCTGCGCCAGGGCCAGGCCGAAGTATTCCAGGGCCCGGCGGCGCAGCGACTCTCCTTCGGCGTCCGGCAGGTCCGGGCGCCAGGCGATCTCCAGGCGGACTGCCATAGCTGCCTTTTCAGAATGGGGTGATTTTCCGAATATACCCCAAAGGCAGGACGCGGCAAAGACAAAGATGGGCCCAAACGGGCCCGGAGGCCAAAGGGGGCGGAAGCCGCCCCCTGGAGGGCGGGCGGGTCTTACGAGAAGAGCTTCTGGGCGTTGGCGTAAAAGTTGCTCATGACCGTCTGTCCCAACAACATGATGGAGGCGAAAATGACAAAGGCGATGCCGGCGATGAGCAGGCCGTATTCCACCGCCGAGGCAGCCTCTTCAGACCGGATAATATGGGGCAGGGACATTTTTCACTCCAGAAAGTGAATTGGGTTTCTGCTGGCCTAGTCATCGGCAGCTAGGACGGAATACTTTAAAGATGGGCCCGCCGGGGAAGAGGTTGGATTGGAGAGGGGAGGGGAGGCACGCTGAGGTGCCGGAGGGCTCAGGTTTCCCGGCGGAGGCGCGCCAACAGCTCCGTGGTGGAGTACCCGGGGACGAAGGGGATGACCTCCACCCGGCCACCCCGGGCCAGGACCTCTTCCCGGCCGGCGATGTCCTCCAGCCGATAGTCCCCCCCCTTCACCAGGATGTCGGGCTGAAGCTCGGTGATGAGCTCCCGGGGCGTGTCCTCGGGGAAGAGCACCACCCGGTCCACGCAGGCCAGGGCCGCCAGCACCCGGGCCCGGTCCGCCTCGGCATTCACCGGCCGGCCGCCGCCTTTTCCCAGGCGGCGCACCGAGGCATCGGTGTTCACCGCCACGATGAGGGCGTCGCCCAAGGCCCGGGCCGCCTCCAGGTACTCCACGTGGCCCCGGTGCAGCAGGTCGAAGCAGCCGTTAGTGAACACCACCCGCCGGCCCTGGGCCTGCTGCTCTGTCACCCAGCGGGCCGCCTCGCCCCGGCTGGCCAGCTTGTGCTCGGTCATCGCTGATCCTTTCCAGGGAATTGAGGGGAGGGCCGGGAAGGCCACTCCCTGCCTTTAGCCGCCTCCCCCGCCGCTCTTCGGCCCCACCCGGGTCACGGTGAGGACATGGACTTCCCGGGCGCCGGCGGCGCGCAGCGACCGGGCGCATTCCCGCACCGTGGCCCCGGTGGTATAGACGTCGTCCACCAGGAGCACGGTCTTTCCCTGGACGTCCCGGGGCCGGCTCACCGCAAAGGCCCGGTGGACGTTTTCCTGCCGGGCCTTGGGGGGCAGCCCGGTCTGGGGCTGGGTGTAACGGATGCGCCTGAGGGTGTCCCGCAGGATGAGGCCGGGCAGAGTCTGGGCCAGGAGGAGGGCCTGGTTGAAGCCCCGCTCCTTGAGGCGCTTGACATGCAGGGGCACGGGCAGGATGGCGTCCGCGGCGGCCGCCAGTTCCTGGCAGGCCGGGTCTTGCAGCCAGTCCTTGAGAACCGCCAGGTACTCCAGGCGGCGGCCGTATTTCAGGCGCTTGACGGCTTGGCCCGTGGGGCCGTCCTCCTCATACACCACCGCGGCCCGGGCCGTGGCAAAGGGCGGCGGCTCCGTCTGGCAGGAACCGCACAGGTGATCGCTCCCTTCCCGCATCGGAAAGAGCCGGCCGCAGCGGGGGCACAGTGGGCTGGCCACCCGCTGGACCGCCTGGTCGCAGGCCGGACAGATCGCGGACCCGGCAGTATGCTCCATCGGGGCGCCGCAAAAGACGCACAGTCGGGGGAGGAAAAAATCCAGGGCGTAACCTGCGATATTCTTCAGGGACTGCCTCAGGGAACTGAGCACGGGCAAGGCACCTTGCGAATGGCAACCGAAGGAGGGGAGGGTCTCGGCGAGCCGGGCCCCCGCCCTCCAGGTCCACAAATTACCGGGAGGCCAGGCGCCTGGCCAAAGCCTCGGCGTGGGCGAAGAGGGCGTCGGCCTGGGCCTCGCTCAGCCCCGCGCCCCGGGCCACCCGGCGGGCCAGCCCGGCGCTGATGAGGTCGCCCGGCGCATGGGCGTCGGTGTTCACCGTGAGGGCGGCCCCGGCCGCCAGGGCCAGTTTGGCCACGTGGCCGTTGGCCAGGCCGTGGCCCTTGCGGGCCGAGAGCTCCAGGGTGATGCCCCGCGCCGCGGCCAGGGCGGCTTCTTCGGGGGTGAGGAGGCCGGGGTGGGCCAGGATGTCGATGTCGGCCTCCAGGGCCGCCCGGTTGGTGCCGGGGGCCACCGGCTCCACCAGGGTTTCGCCGTGGATGACGATCAGGGGCACCCCCAGATCCCGGGCCTGGGAGGCCAGGGGTTTGATGAGGTCCGGCGGCACGTGGGTGAACTCCAGGCCCGGGATGAGCACCGGCGCTGCGCCCCGGTTCAGGCTCGTGGCTGCGGCCCGGAGCCGCCCAAAGACCTCCTGAAAATTGCTGGCGTCCACATGGTCGGTGATGCCCAGATAGCGATAGCCCATCACCTGGGCCCGGCGCCAGAGCTCCGCCGGGATGAGCTCACCGTCGCTGTTCAGGCTGTGGGTGTGCAGGTCAATCATGGGAGAAGCGGCCAGCCAGCTGCCATCAGCTTTCAGCAGTTACCGCCAGGCTGACACCTGACTGCTGTGAGCTGCGAGCTACATCTTATATTTGCCGAAGTCGTCCGGGTCCAGGGACTCCAGGATTTCCGTCCACTTCTTGGCTTCATCGTTGGTGATGGCTTCCTGGGCGGCCAGATCCACCCGCCGGGCCTTGCGGATCACCTCCTCAGCCACGAAAATGGGGCACTTGGCCCGCAGCGCCAGGGCGATGGCATCGCTGGGCCGGGCGTCGATGCTCATCTCCTGCTCGTCCCGGCAGATGAGGTGAATGAGGGCAAAATAGGTATTGTCCCGGAGGTCGCAGACTTCCACCCGGGTGATGCGGACGTCCGTGGTGTCCAGGATGTTTTTCAGGAGGTCGTGGGTCATGGGCCGGGAAAATTTGACGTTTTCCAGTTCGCTGGCGATGGCGGTGGCCTCCAGCAAACCGATCCAGATGGGGACCGCCTTATCCGATTCCACATCCTTGAGAATCATGATGGGACTGTTGGTAAAGGGGTCGATGGTCAGGGCCGACACCACCATCTGCCGAAACATAACAACCTCCTTGGAGCGCCGGACCTGGTGAACTTAGCCGTCCGCCGGCTCCGCCACCCACCGCCCCTTCAGGGAATGGGGGTGTGCCTCGGTGAGTTCCACCTGGGCCAACCGCCCGACGAGATGCCGGGGGCCGGCAAAATTAACCACCTCGTTGGTCCGGAGTCGTCCGGAGAGTTCTTCCCCGCCGCGTTTGCTGGCGCCCTCCACCAACACCTCCCCGACCTGGCCCACCAAGCGGCGGTGGGCGGCCAGGGTCAGCTCGGAGAGGAGCGCCTGCAGCCGGGCCAGGCGTTCCGCCTTGACCGCTTCGGGTATCTGGTCAGGGAGGCCGGCGGCCCGGGTCTGGGGCCGGGGTGAATATTTAAAGGAGAAGGCGGACTCAAAAGCCGCTTCCCGCACGAGCTCCAGCGTGTCGGCAAAATCCGCCTCGGTTTCGCCGGGGAAGCCCACGATGAGGTCAGTGGAGAGGTGCAGCCCGGGGTGGGCCCGGCGGAGGCGGGCCACCTTGTCCAGGTAATCCCTCCGGGAATAGCCCCGGTTCATGGCGGCCAGCACCCGGTCGGATCCGGACTGGGCCGGCAGGTGCAGGTGCTCGCATAAGGGGGCCAGCTCGCCGAAGGCCGCCATGAGCTCGTCGGAGAGGTCCTTGGGGTGGGAGGTGGCAAACCGGAGGCGCTTCAGGCCGGGCAAGGCCGCCAGCCGGTCCAGGAGCTGGCGGAAGGTCACCGGCGGCTGCAGGCCCCGGCCGTAAGAATTGACATTCTGGCCCAGGAGGGTCACCTCCCGGCCGCCGGCCGCCAGGAAGTCCCGGACTTCCTGTTCGATGTCGGCCGGGGGGCGGCTCACCTCCCGGCCCCGGACATAGGGCACCACACAGAAGGCGCAGAAATTGTCGCAGCCCTGCATGATGGTAACCAGGCCCTGGACGACCCCCTGCGGCCATTGCCGGCGGGTCAGGCCGGGGTAGTCCGGGAGCAAGTCCGTATCCACGGTGGGAGCCAGGGCGGCCCGACGCACCAGCTCCGGCAGGCGCCAGACGCCGTGGGTGCCGAAGACCAGGTCCAGGTGAGGCACCGCAGCCAACAGACGCTCCCCCTCCTGCTGGGCCACGCAGCCGCCCACCCCCAGGATGAGCTGGGGGCGGCGGCGCTTCAGGGAGGCCAGGGTTCCCAGGAGGCTGCGCACCTTCTGCTCGGACTTGTGGCGGATGGCGCAGGTGTTGATGAGGTAAAGGTCGGCCTCCTCAGGGTCGCGGGTGAGCTCATACTCGCCCCCCAAAACCTGGGCCATCTGCTGGGAGTCGGCCACGTTCATCTGGCAGCCGAACGTCCGCAGATAGAGCTTTTTCTTTGCGCCAGCCATGGGATTTATTAAATCTGAATCGCGGCCCCTTGTCAACCGGGCCGCTTGCCGCCTTCCCCCTGGACACTTGCCCGGCAGGCGGGTAAAATGGTTGGGGAAATGAATGGTTGGGAGAGGCGGCCAGGGATCGGGTGACTCCGGCCCCCTCTCCCAAAACCACTCCCCCAGCCCCTGAAAGGGGGTTGGGAGGGGAGTTTGAGGGGAGGGCGGAGGAGCCACTGCTCCCCCGGCCCGCCCCGCAAGAGACCTTCGCATCCTTGCCATGATCCCACTGCGCGGCGCGGCGGCCAGGGGGTTGATTCCCTGGGTAACCCTGGGCCTGATCCTGGCCAACGTGCTGGTCTTTCTTTACACCCTGCACATCGGCCCCCAGGCCACCCTCAATCTGTTTCTCAAGGGCGGGGCGGTGCCGGCCAAGCTGAGCCAGCTGAAGCTCCTCTCCCGGGGTTCCCTGTCGCTCCTGGCCACCATGTTCATCTCCCTGTTTCTGCACGCCAGCTGGCTGCACCTCATCGGCAACCTCTGGTTCCTCTGGGTATTCGGGGAGGCCCTGGAGGACGACCTGGGGCACGGCCGCTTCCTGCTGTTCTATCTCTTTTCCGGCTTTTTCGCTTGTCTTTTCCATGTCTTGGCGTCCAGCAAGCTGTCCGCGCCCCTCATCGGGGCCAGCGGCGCCATCGCCGGGGTCATGGGCGCCTATCTCCTGCGCCTGCCCCAGAGCCCCATCCTCACCCTGATGTTTTGGCGCCTGCGGCTGGAGACCACCCAGGTGCCGGCCTTTGTCTGGCTGCTCATCTGGCTGGGGCTGCAGTTCTACGGCCTCCGGCAGGGCGGCCCGGTGGCCTGGGTGGCTCACCTGGGGGGTTTTGCCACCGGCCTGTTCGCGGTCACCCTGTTCACCCCGGTACAGGCCCCGCAGACGGTGGCCGAGGTGCTCAAGCCGCCGGCCAGGAGACGGCCCGGAAAAAACCGGAAAAAGCCCAGTTCGGGCGGCAAAGGGGGCCTCAAAGAGCCCCGCAGCGCCGTCCGGCCCAGGACGGAACACCGATGACCCAGGAGCTCCTGCGGGTGGCCCGGCAGGCCGCGCTGGCAGCCGGCGCGGTGCTGCGCCTCAACTTCGCGAAACCCCACGATATCACCCTCAAAGGGGTCATCGACCCGGTCACCGAATCCGACCTTCAGTCCCAGGAGATCATCATCTCCCTCATCCGCCAGGCCTTCCCGGACCACGACTTCCTGGCGGAGGAGGACTTGGACCTGGCGGGGGAGGGCGCTCAGGGGCGCGGCCCCTTACCCGATCCCCCCACATCTGTCCCCAGCCACCGCTGGATCATCGACCCGCTGGACGGCACGGTGAACTTCGCCCACGGCTTTCCCATGTTCTGCGTGTCCATCGCCTGCGAGGTGGGGGGCCTGCTGGAGGTGGGGGTGGTTTATGATCCTCTGCGGGACGAGCTGTTCGAGGCCAGCAGGGGAGGGGGGGCCTTTCTGAACGGGCAGCCCCTGCGGGTCTCCGACACCGGGAAGCTGGAGGCCGCCTTGCTGGTCACCGGCTTTCCGTACAACATCCGGGAGCGGCTGCCCCAAACCATGGCGCGGCTTTCCCAGATGGTGGCCCGGGCCCAAGGGGTGCGCCGGGCCGGTTCTGCCGCCCTGGACCTGTGCTACGTGGCGGCCGGCCGCTTCGAGGGCTTCTGGGAGGAGGGCCTCAAGCCCTGGGACACCGCGGCCGGCGTGCTCCTGGTGGCCGAAGCCGGCGGGCGCCTCAGCACCTTTGGGGGCGGACCCTACCACATCTTCGCCCCCACCATTCTGGCCACCAACGGTCGGGTGCACGAAGCCATGCTGGCGGCGCTCAACCTCGCAGAGCAGGAAAGGCAAGATTAACAGCAAGTTCGGCTGGAAGAGGCCTGTTTGGGGGGCTAGGCAACCTACCCAAATCTGGCCGGCCAAGGGGCAGGCCCTGGCGGCAAAATTGTCCCGCCTGGGCGGCGCAGGTTGAAAACCTGTGCCGCCAGGGTCTTAACAGGACGGATTGGCATCGGGCGCCCTTTTGGCCGAAAACCGCAAAGGCCAAACCGGGAAGTGCATTAAGAATGGACGTCATCATCCCCACTCCGGCGGCGCGTCACCGGACCCGGTTCATCACCGTGGGGGCGGCGGTGGCGGTGAGCGTCGCCCTCATGGCGGTGAAATTCTACGCCTGGTGGCTCACCGGCTCCGCGGCCATCCTCTCCGACGCCCTGGAATCCATCATCAACGTGGTGGCCAGTTCCTTCGCCCTCATGAGCGTTATCCTGGCGGCCAAGCGCCCGGACGCCTCCCACCCGTACGGCCACGGCAAGGTCGAGTATTTCTCCGCCGGCTTTGAAGGCGCCCTCATCATCCTGGCCGCCCTGGGGATCTTTTACGCCGCCTGGCCCCGGCTCTTAGAGCCCCAGGAACTGCCTCACCTGGGGTTGGGCCTGGCGTTTCTCGCCGGTGTCACCCTGGTAAATCTGGGCATGGGGCTGGCGCTGATCTATTTCGGCAAACGCACCGATTCCCTCATCCTGGTGGCCGACGGCAAACATCTGCTCACCGACGCCTATACCACCGCCGGCGTCCTCCTGGGGTTGCTCCTGATCTATGTCACCGGCTGGCTCTGGCTGGACGGCGCCGTGGCCCTGGCCGTGGGCTTCAACATCATCATCACCGGCGGCAACCTGGTGCGGCAATCGGTGGGCGGCCTCATGGACGAATCCGACCCGGAGCTGCTGGAGCGCATCGTGAAGGTGCTGAAGCAGCACCGCAAGGACCTGTGGATCGACGTGCACCGCCTGCGGGCCCGTCGGGCCGGCGATCGGGTCTTCCTGGACTTCCATCTCATCCTGCCCCGGGACCTTTCGCTGGAGGAAGGCCACCGGGAAGTGAAGGAACTGGAGCGCATCTTTGACACTCATTTTGAGGGCCAGGCCGACATCCTGGTGCACCTGGACCCCTGCGAAGAGCCCGAGTGCCCGGTGTGCGGCCACGACCCTTGCGCCCACCGCCAGCAGGAAGCCAAGGCCAGGCCCCTCTGGCAGCGGGAGACGGTGACGGGGGAGGAGAATCATCCGGCCAAACTGACCGATAATCGGGACCCGGAGAAATCCGTCCAAGAGGCTTGACTTGGAAAAGTTTTTATCGTAAGGAATACCTATGAAGCTTTGTCCGGTGCATCTCTGGTGCTGGTGGCGCATTTCGGACCCGTGAGGTGCGCTCGCCGTTTGCCGTGACCATACTGACGGGGCCCCTCACGGTAGGCGCCCCGGTTTCGTTTGAGCAGAACCGAAAACCGTGGCCTCAGGAGGCTGCGGTTTTTTGTTGGGGGCAGGTCACTGCCCCATTCACGAGAAGCCCCGCCCGGGAGCGGAGAACGCCGGGTGGGGAGGGCACTCCCGGGCAGGGGGCTTGCTCCTGGTAGCCCTCGCCGCCAATCTATCCAGGCATGAGGCGTGTTATGGTGGTTCCTGATCTGAAGACCTTCCGCCGGATGGCGGCCGCCGGCAACGTCATCCCGGTCTATCGGGAAATCCTGGGCGACCTGGAGACCCCGGTGTCGGCCTATAAAAAGCTCCGCAACCAGGGACCTTCCTTTCTGTTGGAGAGCGTGGAGGGCGGTGAAAAGTGGGGGCGCTACAGCTTCCTGGGCTTCAACCCCAGCCTGCTCTTTCAGGTGAAGGATCGCCAGACCTGGCTCATCCGGGACGGCCGGGAAGAGTTGCAGGATCCCCAAATAGACCCCTTCCAACACCTGCGGCGCCTGCTGAGCGGCTGCCAGCCGGTGCCCGCCCCCGGTCTGCCCCGCTTCTGGGGCGGCCTGGTGGGGTTTTTGGGCTACGACATGGTGCGCTACATCGAGCGCCTGCCGGAGCGCACCCCGCCTCTGGCCATGCCGGAAGCCTGCCTCATGCTCCCCGACCACCTGCTCATCTTTGACAACCTGCGCCAGACCATCAAGGTGGTGGTCCTGGTGCGGCTGGCTTCCCAGGAGAACCCGGAGGAGCAGTACGAGGGGGCGGTGGCCGCCATCCACGGCATCATCGGCAAGCTTAGGCAGCCGGTGCCAGAAAGCCGGCCGCCGCTGCCCGGCCCCGGCCTGAAGCTGGCCAGCAACGTCACCAAGAAGCAGTTCCAGGCCATGGTGGCCCGGGCCAAGGAGTACATCGCCGCGGGCGACGTCATCCAGGTGGTGCTCTCCCAGTGCTTCCACTCCCCCCTGGCCCAGGACCCCCTGGATCTTTATCGGGCGCTGCGCTGCATCAACCCCTCGCCGTACATGTTTTTCCTGGAAATGGGGGACCTGAAACTGGTGGGCGCCTCGCCGGAAATCCTGGTGCGCCTGGAAGGCCGCCGGGTGACCTACCGCCCCATCGCCGGCACCCGCCCCCGGGGCAGGACTCCGGAAGAAGACCTGGCCCTGGAGCAGGAACTCCTGGCCGACCCCAAGGAGCGGGCCGAGCACATCATGCTGGTGGATTTGGGCCGCAACGACGTGGGCCGGGTGGCCACAGTGGGGAGCGTCACCGTGCCCGAGCTCTTCACCGTGGAGCGCTACTCCCACGTCATGCACCTGGTCTCCCAGGTGGAGGGTGAGCTGGCCCCGGGCGAAGACGGCCTCAGTCTCCTGAAGGCCACCTTCCCGGCGGGCACCGTGACCGGCGCGCCCAAGGTCCGGGCCATGGAGATCATCGAGGAGCTGGAGCCCAGCCGCCGGGGGCCGTACGCCGGCGCGGTGGGCTACCTGGGGTTCAGCGGCAATCTGGACTTCTGCATCACCATCCGCAGCTTCACGGTGCACCAGGGGCAGGTCTTGCTCCAGGTGGGGGCCGGCATCGTGGCCGACTCCGACCCGCCCAAGGAGTTTCAGGAGACGGTGAACAAGGCCATGGCCCTGATGCGGGCCCTGGAGCTGGCGGAAGAGGGGCTGTGGTAAGGAGCTCCGAGGTTCGAGAGGAATTGGCAGCTTTTTCGGGAGCTGGCGCTCTGCCTTTTCGAGGTTGGCGGTCCTGCTTTTCCTTATTTACAGAAAAATGGTCAGCCTCCTTTTCCTCGAAACCCGCAACCAGATAGAATCAGGATAGCCGATTATGTTAGTAATGATCGACAACTACGACTCCTTCACCTACAATCTGGTGAAGGAGTCGTAG
>FWPV01008626.1_pt1 | contig 17727 bp, 14 predicted proteins | sample 2228371 | NCBI WGS metagenome assembly FWPV01 (sample SAMEA103939776, study PRJEB20133) | metagenome | reverse complement strand
TATGTTGGCTTGTTATGACAGTCTCGGTGTTGACAATGTGGAAGCTTACTGATGCTAAAAGTGGGCTTGTTAGAACGGGCATTATCCTTCATGCTATTCGTGAGGACGAAATTGCAGCTCGGGCTACTGGCATCAACACCATACGATATAAGATGATGGCTTTTGCCGTTGGGGGCTTCTTTGCCGGGATTGCCGGTGGGTTATTTGCTCATTTCATGAGGATAGCCGGACCATCAACCTTAGACATGCTGCTTTCTTTTCAGGCAATAATCTGGACAGTTTTCGGTGGTATCGTCAGCATTTATGGCGCAGTTGTGGGAGTTTATTTTCTTTATCCCCTTATGGAGTTCTTGAGGATTATACCAGAGTTACGGTTTCTAATCTTCGCAGCTATTGTAATATTGATTTTGCTGTTCATGCCAGAGGGGGTTGCTGTTTGGATAAGGGATAAGATTGAGCGCAATTGTCCACGTTGTAAATTGGCGAATGCAGCTTTACGTCATACCTGCAGAGCTTGTGGTGCTTCCTTATACTAGGTTAAGGCAAGGCTTTCATAAGCCCAAGTATGTCTTTCTGATGGTCTCGTCCTTAAGTAACTCTTCGGCTGTTCCCTGAGCAATTATGTGTCCTCTTGACATGACATAATTTCTGCTTGACAGGTCGAAAGCAAAGCTAACATCTTGCTCGGCTAACAATATGGTCACGCCCAGTTCGTGGTAGATTTCCTCTATACGTTTGAACAAGTCCTCTTTTAATCTTGGTGCTAATCCGCTTGAAGGCTCATCCACTAACATAAACTTTGGGCTACGCATGAGTGCCCTGCCGATAGCCAGCATTTGCCGTTCACCGCCAGATAGTGTGCCTGATACTTGGTTCTCCCTCTCTTTCAATCTAGGGAATAGTTCGTATACCTTGTTAAGGCTATCGTTCACTGCTTTCTTGTCCTTGACTAGAAAGGCTCCAGCAAGCAAATTGTCCTTGACTGTCATTTCAGCAAATGGTCTACCTCTCTCAGGACAAAGAAGCAGTCCTCTTTTGGCTATCTCAGAGGGCGGTAGTTTTTCGATATTTTCACCTTCGAATTTTATACTACCTTTAAAGGTGATGTCTGCCTGCCTTGTTCCCTTTAGCACCTCCTTCTCCCAGTTTATCAGTCCAGCTATAGAGCGAAGTAAAGTGGTCTTCCCAGCACCGTTAGGTCCGACAAGTCCCACGAGCTCACCCTTATCGACTTTCAGATTGGCTTCATCTAGGACCATAGCTGTGTCATAGCAGACGGTGACATTCTTTACTTCAAGCAATGAGCACCTCCTTGCCTGTGTAGGCTTCGATTACAGTAGGGTTTCTGGATATTTCTTCTGGAGTACCCTGGGCGATGAGTTTGCCGAAGTTGAGCACAATCACCCTGTCGACTATCTTCATGAGTTCGCTTAGTTTATGCTCAATGATCAGCATAGCTGGACCCTCGCTGTGTAGTCTACCAAATCTGCCCCCCTTGTGTAACCTTCTCATTGACTTGGCTACCAGCTCTGTTTCTGCTGGATTCAAGCCACCAAATGGTTCATCCAGGATTAAAAGCTCCGGTTCGGTGGCGATTGCTCTTGCTACCTCGAGCCGTTTCAAGTCACCATGGGACAAAATGGAGGCTGGCTCAAGAGCCAGATCGGCGATTCCAACGAATTCCAAGGCTTCACGTGCTTTCATCTCTGCCCTTTTGACCCATTCGCCTCTTTTGGTTATCCGGGGGCAGAGACATCCTACCATTACATTGGCTATTATAGGTAAGTGACGGAATGGTTTAACTACCTGAAAAGTCCCCACTATGCCTCTCTGGACGATTTCCCAAGGACGGCGTCTGGTTATATCTTCACCTTTGAATCTGACCTTTCCGCAATCAGGCTTCAATATGCCGAGTATGCACCTTATGAGGGTGGTCTTGCCGGCGCCGTTGGGGCCAATAAGACCGACGATTTCATCCCTTTCTATATTGAAACTTACATTTTCCACAGCGACCAGTCCTCCGAAGCGTTTGGTCAAGCCTTCCACTTCAAAGAATGGAGTCATCTCACAGCTCCTCCTCTCTCAACTCCCGGCGGGACACTTTACCGACATCGGTCTTGGGGATTTCCCCCCTAAACTCCACCACCTTCGGACACTTGTAGTGTGCCAGCCTTTCGGCACAGTACTTCATGATTTCTTCTTCAGAGACCTTTCCCCTTGCCTCTGTTTCTAAGACCACGACCGCTTTAACCTTCTCGCCAACGTCCGGGTCTGGAATTCCGATGACACCCGCCTCTTTAACCTGTGGATGAGCGGTCAGAACCTCCTCCACTTCTCGGGCAAACACAGCCAACCCTTTGTATTTGATCATGTCTCTTTTTCTATCATAGAAGTAGAAGTAACCATCTTCGTCCATTCTCGCCAGGTCACCTGTTCTGAGCCAGATCTCGCCGTCTATCTCTACGAACATCTTTTTCGTTTCCTCTGGTTTTTTCCAGTATCCCTTGCACACTTGTGGTCCCTTGACTACCAGTTCACCTATCTCGCCGACAGGCAGAAATTTAGTGCTCTCGGGGTCAACTATACCGGCTACAGTGTTGGGTAGAGGTATACCGAAGGAACCTATCTTCGGTTTCCCATAAGGGCTGACGATGCCTACTGAGCTGGTCTCAGTCATTCCCCAACCTTCGTGGATTTTGGTGCCGGTGCGTTTTTCCCACCCCTTAGCCGTGTCCTCCAGTAGGGCATCGGCACCCGATATAAGAACCTTGATGCGTTTCCAGTTCACCCTATCTGTGCGATGGTAATCTCTAAGGAACTCATACAGTGATGGTACGCTATAGAAGATGGTCGCTTTGTAGCTCTCTATCGCGTTCAGGATATCATCGAGGTCGGGGGTGGTAAATATCACTAGCGTATAGCCTTGAGATAGACCACCCAGCATAACCACCGCCTGACCGTAAATATGATAGAAAGGCAGATAGGCAAGTATGGTCTCTTTGCCTTGTTGGACTATATCGCCCCAGAAATTTTCGCCCAAATATCTGGCTGCGGTAAGATTGTAGTGGGTTATCATAGCCCCCTTGGGTAGTCCTGTGGTTCCTCCGGTATAAGGGAGGGTCACCAAGTCTTCTTTGATATTGAACTCAATTTTTGGTGGATTGGGCGGGTATTTCTTAATCAGATCTTGTAGCCGGTAAAAACCTTCCCTTTCATAAATTTCCGTAGGTGGTGCTGCCATTTTTTGATACACCGCTCTGAGCACACTGCTGCCCAAAAATTTCTTCGTCCCGGGAAGGTACTCAGTAATACTGGTGAGGATAACTCTATCCAGCTTGATTCCAGTTCGTTCAACGTTGTCATACAAGATGTCCTGGCATACTAGGGTTGTAGCTTCGCTGTCTTCAATTTGATGTTTGATCTCAGGGCTGACGTAGAGGGGACTGATCGCGGTTAGGATAGCCCCGGCTTTCAGGGCTCCAAAGTAAGCTATGATGAATTGAGGGGAGTTCAGCAATAGCAAAGCAACTTTGTCACCCTTCTTTATTCCAAGGTCATTAAAGGCAGTAGCTAATCTATCGACCTGGTCCCTCAACTCACTGTAACTTATTTTCCTGCCATAGAATATTATGGCGGTCTTATCTTTCCATTTGTTAGTGGCTTCATCAAAAGTTTCCACTACAGACTTTTCCGGGATTTGAACATCAGGTGCCACTTCCTTTAAGTAGAATCTTAGCCATGGTCTTGCCTCATATTTGGCTTTGTTGGGATCGGTTGTCACATGTATCCTCCTGCTTTCATTCGAGGGGAAACTATAACATAATGTTTCGGGTTTTACAATTTCTTTTAAAATTTCGTGGAGATAACTGGTGAGGGATTAAGAAGTCTCTCATAAGACTATTGACAAGTGTTGTATAATATGTAAAATTCAACTCAGGCCGATTGTAGTAGGGTCTTATGGTTTAGGTTTTGGGGGTGGTTTTTTGGGGGTACAGGATCAGGTCAAGCTGAAAGTAGAAAACGTCGGTTTGTATTTCGGTCAGCTCCGTGCGTTGGATGGTGTTGATGTTGAGGTCATCGGGACGGAGATCCTAGCTATCATAGGTCCTAATGGTGCCGGGAAAAGTTGTCTCCTTAATTGTATAAACGGATTTTATCGTCCTCAGCAGGGCAACATTTATTTTGAGGGAAAGAATATCACTAAACTGGCACCGCACAAGATTGCCGAATTGGGCATCTCCAGGACGTTCCAGAACATTGAACTTTATACCGGCCTGACCGTTCTGGATAATCTTATGGCGGCGAGACATATTCGCATGAAGCAAGGGGCATTGGCTGGTGCCATTTATTTCGGACCAGCATATCGGGAGGAGATAGAACACCGCAAGGTGGTCGAAGATATAATAGACTTCTTGGAGATGGAACCGATAAGGAAGAAGGTGGTGGGTTTACTTCCCTATGGGATGCGGAAGCGTGTAGAGTTGGGCAGGGCTTTGGCTTTGGAGCCCAAGCTCTTGTTGCTCGATGAGCCTATGGCAGGGATGAACATAGATGAAAAGGAGGACATGGCTCGCTTTGTAATAGACACGATAGAACTCAGACGTATCCCTATTGTCCTTGTTGAACATGATATGGAAGTGGTCATGGATATTGCTGACAGGGTGGTCGTCCTTGATTTTGGGCACAAGATCGCGGAAGGCACTCCTGAGGAAATAAAGGTAAATCCAGCGGTGATTAAGGCTTATCTGGGTGAATAGGAGGATGTAAAAGTGGAATTCCCCGTTTTTGATACTGCCGCCAAGTATCTGAGATACAATTATGAAAAGTGGGGCGACAAGAAAGTAGCCATGCGGGTGAAGGACAGGGGCATCTGGCAGTCATATACTTGGAAGGACTATTACGAGAAGGTGAAGTATTTCTCGCTTGGGTTGATCAGCCTAGGGCTGGAACGCGGGGACAAAGTTGCTATTCTAGGTGAAAACAAGCCTGAGTGGTATTGGGCTGAGTTGGCTGCAGGAGCAGCGGGGGCAACTGTGACCGGCATATTCGTTGATTGTTTGCCTACAGAGGTCAAATATTACGTTGAGAATTCTGAATCTAAATTCGTCATCGCTCATGACCAGGAGCAGGTTGATAAGTTTCTGACACCATATAAGGATAGGGAGGGCAATGAGCACCCGCCGCTTAAAGATGAACTGCCTCTGCTGAAGAAGGTGATCTTCTGGGATCCGAAGGGAATACTGGGTTATGAAGGGACTCCCATTGGCGACTATGCCGACCCGATTTTGATGAGCTTCGACCGAGTTATCGAGCTGGGCAAGGAATATGAGAAAAGCCATCCCGGGCTGTTTGAAGAGAATATTGAAAAGACCAGCGGTGATGATATCGGCTTGTTCATGTATACCTCAGGGACAACAGGTCTACCCAAAGCTGCGATGCTTAGGAACAGGGTATCCCAGCTAACGAATAGGGCGTGGGGTTCTGTTGACAAGTGGCGTGCTGATGAGCAATATGTCTCGTTTTTGCCCCCAGCATGGGTTACTGAACAAGGGCTTGGGGTGGGTGCTAACCTACTTACAGGTATGGAGGTAAACTTCCCCGAGGAGCCGGAGACAGTGCTGGAGAATATTAGAGAGATCGGGCCCGGTATACTTTTCTGGGGACCAGCTAACTGGGAGAGCATAAGCAGGCTGATTCAGGCGAAAATAATTGACACCACTGCGCTAAGAAGATTCTTGTATCGCCTTTTCCTGCCAGTGGGCTATAAAGTGGGTGATTTACGAGTAGCCAGAAAAAGAGCCAGCTGGCTATGGCGAGTACTTTATGCTATTGCCGACCTTATAGTTTTTCGGCAGCTTAAGGATAAGGTTGGCTTGTTGAAAGTGAGGATCGCCTACAGTGCCGGTTCAGCAATAAGTCCTGATATTTTCCGTTATTTTCAGGCTCTCGGTGTGAAACTTAAGCAGCTTTATGGCAGCACGGAGATGGGCCTGGTTACGATTCACCCTGATGATGATATAAGGCCAGAGACCTGTGGTCCTCTCATGCCTGGTTATGAATGCCGACTGTCCGAAGACGGGGAAATTATGGTCAGGAGCGAGATGCTTTTTGCTGGCTATTATAAGAAGCCCGAAGCTACTAAGGAAAAATACTTGGGCGATTGGTATCTTAGCGGAGACTTTGGTTATATTGATGAGCATGGTCATCTCATCTGCATTGATAGGATGGATCACCTGAAAGCGTTGAGCGGCAATCGCAAGTTTTCACCACAGTTTGCTGAAATTAGGCTGAGATTCAGCCCCTATATTAAGGGAGCTCTAATTGTGGGCAGCGAGGACAAGGATTTTGTCACTGCCATTATAAATATCGACTTGGACAATGTGGGGAGATGGGCTGAGGCGAAACGCATTCCATATACCACTTTCACTGACTTATCGCAGAAACCTGAGGTCATTGAACTAATAAAGAAGGAGATACAGAAGGTAAACAGGACGCTGCCTGAATGGACAAGGATAAAGAGATTTGTTAATTTGCACAAAGAATTTGATGCTGACGATGCCGAGCTTACCCGGACAAGAAAGTTGCGGCGCGATTTTATTGAAGAGCGGTATGGCTATTTGATAGATGCGCTTTATGGGGATAAAGGTGAGCTAAAGGTGGAGGCTCCCATTACCTACCGGGATGGTCGGACAGGGACGATCATAACCACTGTAAGAGTTTGTACCGTTGAATAGCGCGAGATGAGACGAGGGAGGAGACGTGCAGTTTTTCCTGGATCTAAGCTTCAATGGGTTGATTATCGGCGGGCTTTATGCTCTGGTGGCGCTGGCGATAGTGCTGGTTTGTAAAGCTACCGAGGTGGTAAGCCTAGCTCACGGGCAGTTGTTGGCTTTCGGTGCCCTGTTTTTCTATTTTGGCTACGTACTGTTAGGATTGCCTTTGTGGGCGGGCTGGATTATGGGGTTGGCAATGGGCGCTATCCTTGGCTTTGCTGTGGAGCGTGTCTGTCTCCGACCATTGATCGGTCAGCCGTTGTTCTCAGGTTTCCTTATGACTTTTGCCGTATTCATGGTACTTGACGGTATTTTCGCGCTTATCTTGAAGGGCGAAGCTTGGGGGTTTCCTGACTTTTTGCCCAAGGGTGAAATAACTGTCCTTGGTTCAAGGGTGCAAATAGGTGGTCTGTACAGCCTTGGTATCTGTCTTTTGGTGTTCCTGCTGACGGTGGCTTTCTTTCGTTATACCAAGGTTGGTCTGGGGATGCGAGCCACAGCTGAGTCGCATAAGCTAGCCCAGAGTGTGGGCATAAATGTGAGGACGATATTCTCGCTTGTCTGGATTATGTCGGCAGTCATCGCTGTGGTGGCTGGTGTCATGCTGGCAAGGTATTACGATATACGCTTCATGCTGACTTTGGTAGCTTTCAAAGGGCTGGTGGTGGCTATGGTGGGTGGTTTGGACTCACTACCCGGTGCTATCGTCGGTGGGCTTATACTGGGGTGGATTGAGAACGTAGCTGCCGGCTATTTGGATCCAATTGTTGGTGGTGGCATTCAAGAGGTTGCAGGATACATACTGCTACTCTTCATTCTTCTGGTGCGACCTTATGGAATCTTCGGATTAGTCAGAATAGAGAGGATATGATATGCTTCCCTGTGGTACTTTCAACCAGGACTACGGCAGAGACATGGCGGTTATCAGGACTAGGCTGCAGTGGATCATTACCATACTGGCTATTGTGGTGCTGCTTACTGTTCCACTTTACGGCGGTCATTATTTTGTTGGCTTGATAAACAAGATGTCCATCACAATAATCGCCGTCCTGGGGCTGCAGTTGATGATGGGTTACTGCGGGCTGATCTCATTTGGGCAGGTGGCATTGGTGGCTGTAGGTGCTTTTACCTCAGCTATACTCACTAGCAGTTACGGTTGTCCCTTCTGGCTGGCATTGCCGGTTTCCGGCATCGCTGCAGGGGTGATCGGGGTTATAGGTGGCACCCCGGCTCTGAGGATTAAAGGCTTCTATCTGGCGCTAGCTACCTTGGCTATCCATTACATCATCACTTGGCTGATAATACATCTGAAGGTTACAGGTGGCGTCGTCGGTTTGCACGCACCGCCACCTGTGGCATTTGGTTTCGCTTTCGATACAGATGAAACGATGTACTACATCATTGTGCCCATGATGTTGTTGATGACTTACTTTGCCAAGAATCTGACTAGGTCTAGGGTAGGCAGAGCTTTTGTAGCTATCAGGGATAATGACCTGGCGGCGTCGGTGATGGGGATAAACCTGTTTTACTATAAGCTGCTCGCCTTTTTCATAGGTTGCTTATTTGCCGGCATCGCTGGCTCCCTGTTCGCCCACTGGATGCAGTTTGTTCATGTGGAGCAGTTTCCATTAGCGGACGCCGTTTTCTATATCGGTATGCTTATTGTCGGTGGTCTGGGAACAATAGTTGGGGTGTTTTTCGGTACTGTTTTCATTAGCCTGCTTATCGAGGCGGTGACCTTCGCCTCTCCGACGCTTACTGGCTGGTTTCCGGCAATAGGTATCGCACCGGCTGCCGCATTGGGTGCTGCTGCTTTTGGCGTCGTGATCGTCCTGTTCCTGATCTATGAGCCCAGAGGGCTTGCTCATCGCTGGAGTATCTTCAAGACTTCCTACAGGCTTTTCCCATTTGCGTATTAATAGACTAGGACTGTGAAAAAGTAAATAGGGGGAGGTTGAGAATGGGGAAGAAAAAGTCTCTATTGTTTAGTGTTTGTTCAGTACTGTTCTTTATCGTGTTGCTTTTGGCATCGGCGTGTGCTCCCCGAGCGGCACCACCACCTAAAGAAAAGGTGGTCACCTATCTTGACCTTGCAGACTATACCGGACCGATAGCTGGGCTTAATGTGCCGGCGGCGATGGCTGCAGAGCATTCGACCAAGGAGATTAATTCTAAGGGTGGTGTCATGGGAGTGAAGATAAATTACCTCAGCGTTGACACCCGTTATGATGTAGCCCGTGGCGTATCTGCCTACAAGAGGTATCGGACTGAGCCCAAGCTAATGATGGTGGTTGCCATCAGCACGGCTCTCAGCAAGGCTATTACACCCATGACTGCGAGGGACAAGGTGGTACAATCGGTAACAGGTGATGGTGAACCGCAGGCACGCCTTGGTTGGGTATTCATCATAGGTCCTGCTTACCAGAATGGCTTTGGCGCCAGCATTGATTTCCTGTTGGAGGACTGGAAGAGTAAGGGTAGGTCTGGCGTGCCCACTGTGGGCTACATAAACTGGGACAATCCGTATGGCAGGGAGTTGCTGCGCGGCGGCAAGGAATATGTCGAGAAGCTCGGTGTGAAGCTGCTACCGCCAGAGTTCTTCCCTACGGGTGCTCCTGACCATACTGTCTGGCTGCAAAGGCTGGCTACAGGCAATCCGGATTATGTACTCATTGCCGGTGTGGACCCAACACCAAGCAATGTTTTGCGGGATGCTTATAAGCTGGGACTGACAAAGAAGATCCAGTTCATTGATACCAGTTATTGGGGACCGACTGAAGCGGTGGGCATCAAACTTCATCCTGAAGCTACCGAAGGCTGCTGGATCAACTCCTACTATCTCCGTGGCGATGAAGCCTGGTCACATCCTCTGGCTGCTTACATGGTGCCAAAGTATACTGGGAAGAGCGTGGAGGAGTTCCGTAAAACCACAGCTGCGATCTATGTCGCTGGACTGACGCGGATGCCCCTCTTTGCCGCAGCTCTGGAGATAGCCCTGAAAAAAGCCGGGGGGTATGATAAGCTGACTGGAGAACACATGAAAGCGGGCATGGAGGCAACCACGGGTATGGATGTGGGACAGGGTCTGATAGCTCCCATCGCCTATAGTCCAACTAGCCGCCAGAATACAGAGCATGTCAAGTTCTATCAGGTGAGAAATGGCAAGGAGGTGCCTATTAGCGGTTGGCGAAAGGTGCCTGATTGCGTGTCACTGCATGACTGGAGCCAGTAGAAGAAGGGGGTGATAAATGTTAGCTTATGGGTAAAGTGGTAAAGGCAACGAAGGTGAGAGAACTGTCATGAAATGAGGAGGTGAATGGCTGAAAATGAGTAAAGCAAAGTATTTACTGATTGGGGCAATTTTGTTTGTGGTTGTGCTGGTGTTGCCCGCAGCTTCTGCTTGTGCACCCAAAGCGCCGGCGAAAGAGAAGGTGATCACCTATCTGAGTCTAGGTGACTATACTGGGCCAATTGCCGGGCTCAATGTCCCTGCTGATCTGGGTTGTGCGGATATGTTCAAAGAGATAAATGCTACTGGCGGTGTTGCAGGGATAAAGGTAAATTTCATCGGCGTTGACACCCGCTATGACGTAGCCCGTGGTGTATCTGCCTATAAAAGGTATCGGACTGAGCCCAAGCTGCTGGTAGTCAATGCCATCAGCACTCCTTTCGGCAAGGCTATCATGCCCATGACGATGAAGGACAAGGTGGTCCAGCTGGCGCCGGGTGACGGCGAGGCACAGGCAAGAATAGGCTGGGTATTCCCTTGGGGGGTCTGTTACCAGAATGCCTTCGGAGCCACCATAGACTTCATCTTGAAAGACTGGAAGGCTAAGGGTAAGACGGGAGTGCCTACTGTAGGGTACATGAGCTGGGATAGCGCCTATGGCAGAGAGCCATTGCGTGGTGGCAAGGAATATGCCGAGAAAATGGGCGTTAAGCTGCTGCCGCCGGAGTTCTTCCCTACGGGTGCTGCTGACCACACGGTCTGGCTGAAGAGACTGGCTGAAGGCGGAGCCAACTACATCATGATCGGCGGAGTTGACCCCACGCCAAGTAATATCCTGCGCGATGCTTACAAGCTGGGGCTGACCAAGACGATTCAGTTTGTTGATACCACTTTCTGGGGTCCGACTGAGGCGGTGGGCATCAAGCTTCATCCTGAAGCTACCGAAGGCTGCTGGATCAACTCCTACTATCTCCGTGGCGATCAAGTCTGGTCGCATCCTCTGGCTACTTACATGGTGCCGAAGTACCGTGGCGTGAGTGTCGATGAGTTTCGTAAGAACACGCCGGCAAATTATGTCACCGGAATGGTATGGGCACTGGTCTATAAGGAAGCCGGTACTAGGGCTCTAAAGGCTGTGGGTTATGATAAACTAACGGGTGAAGACATGAAGAAAGCCTACGAGTCCCTCACCGGTTTGGATATTGGTCAGGGTTTGGTAAGTGAGTGTACCTATAGCCCAACAAACCGGCAGGGTACCGACAAGACCAAGTTCTATCAGGTGCAGAAGGGCAAAGAGGTCGATATCAGTGGCTGGGTTAAGGTACCCGATTGTGTAGCCCTACATGACTGGGGCAAGGATTAGGTGGCAGGAGGTGTATCATGAAGTTCTGTAGTTACAAGACTTTGGCTATAGCAATCATGGTGGCGTTTTTAGTCCTGCCTGTATCTGGCTGTGCTAGGGAACCGGCGGCGCCGCCTCCACCACCTCCAGCAGGGACGCTGATGGTGGAACCAGCCAAAATCGATCAGGCTATGCTGAAGGGGGTATTGCCGGCACTTGCTAAAGCTATGGGGCTACCTGAGGCTGCAGCGGCAGCACTGCCGCCACAGATGGGCATCCTGGCTATACCGGTGAAATTCAAGGGCTCCGGCTGGCGACCAAATGAGATAATCACCATAGAACTGGTCGTGCCTCCTGATGTTGAGATGAAGGGGCTTGACCGGGCGCGTGGTGAGGACAGTGTGGGCATTGCTTTTGCCACTGCTGATGAAAAAGGTAATTTTGAGGCAACTCTGGAGAGGGTGTCAAAGGTCGACTGGCTATTACGTGGTAGCTTTTTGCCCACCATGGCACTGGACACAGCATCGCTAGCTAATCCGCTGCCTAATGGCACCTACACTCTGCGGGCAGTAGGCGATGACCCTCGGTCTTTTACTACCACAACATGGGTGCTAGAGCTAAAGGCGCCGACAGCAAAGTAGGTAGCACCAGGGGCAGCGACGGGGAGGTTGAAGTTTGCGGTTAACGGGTGCGCTGTAGGCACAGCGAAATGGTGGCGGAAACGATGGGACTAGGTTCCCGGAGATAGCGTGCAAATTGCAGTTCAAGAAGCAGTGACATCTCTGAAACAGATACGGTGCCGAATAGAGGGAGAAAGGAGAAGCCTTTCCAAGGGATGGGGGATTCTCCTCTTACCTCAAATCCATGGTCTTAAGTTTGAACTTGTAAAGGCGGTGTAGTAACCCGGTGCTGGGCTTAAGAATCGTTGACGCGAGCCTAACCGATATAAATAATGGCGAGAGCAGAGTGTATCCGGTTGAATAACGATGTGCCACGGAGATTAACATGCTAAAGTTAAACAATATTGAAGTTATTTACCTTAATGTCATACTGGTACTGAAGGGGGTATCGCTGGAGGTGCCCGAGGGAGGTATCGTAACGCTGCTCGGGGGTAATGGTGCCGGCAAGACAACCACGCTTAAGGCGATTTCTGGGCTACTCTATACAGAGGAGGGCGAGGTCACTGATGGGAGTATTGAGTTTGATGGTCAGCGGATAGACAGGATGAACCCTGAAGATGTGGTAAAACTGGGAATCGTCCAGGTTATGGAAGGGCGCCCCCTGTTCGAGCACTTGAATGTGGAAGAGGACCTGAAAGTGGGTGCCTATACGCGGCGCGATGCCACAGCAGTGCGCAGAGATTTGGATATGGTGTACAGCTATTTCCCGAGACTTAAGGATTTACGTCATGCTATAACCGGTTATCTTTCTGGAGGGGAGAGACAGATGCTGGTGATGGGACGAGCCCTAATGGCTCGCCCGAAGCTGATGCTCCTGGACGAGCCATCTTTAGGGCTCAGCCCGATACTGGTAAGGGAGATCTTTGATATTACGAAGAAGATTAATGCGGAGGAGAAGACCTCCATTCTTGTAGTTGAGCAGAATGCTAGAGCCGCGCTGGAACTGGCTAACTATGGCTACGTGATGGAAAATGGACGTGTGGTCATGGATGGACCAGCTGAGAAATTAAGAGATAATGAGGACATAAAAGAGTTTTACCTCGGGTTGAGCAAGTTAGGGCAGAGGAGAAGCTACCGTGAGGTGAAACATTATAAGCGGCGGAAGCGTTGGCTAGCGTGAGCGTGAGAGGTGAGCATGAGCAAAGTTATAGTGACTGCAGCCATTACCGGGAGCATCCATGTCCCTAGCATGTCACCGTATTTGCCCATAACGCCTCAGCAAATTGCCGATGAGGCAGTTAGGGTATATGAGGCTGGCGGTGCAATAGCCCATATTCATGTCCGTGACCCCGAAACTGGACGACCAAGCTCAGACATGGAGTTATTTAGGGAAGTGGTCACCAGAGTAAAGAGTAAATGTAACATGATCCTTTGCTTGAGCACGGGTGGTGGTGTGGGTATGACTACCGCGGAGCGGGTCAAGGCAGTGACAACCTTTAAGCCGGAGCTGGCGTCATTTAATTTTGGCTCAATCAATTTCGGCTTATTTCCTATAGCGGAAGGCATTAGGGAGTTTAAGTTTCCGTGGGAGAAGACATATCTCGAGAGTACCGAGGATTTTATCTTCGCCAACACCTTCAAGACGCTGCGTGAGTTCAGTCAGGCTTTCGCTGAGAATGAGACAAAGCCGGAACTAGAAATATATGATGCGGGAATGATTAATAATGTGGCCTTTATGCTGCAGCGAGGGTATTTGAAGAAGCCTGTCTACCTGCAGTTCGTCCTAGGCATTCTCGGCAGCATATCAGCCTCACCCAGTAATTTGCTGTTTTTGTACCAGAGCGCACGCGAGACAATCGGTGATTTTGTCTGGTCAGTATGTGCTGCCGGTCGCCATCAATTGCCTATGTGTACTATGTCTTTAGTTATGGGAGGTAATGTTAGGGTTGGTATGGAAGACAGCCTTTATGTTGCAAAGGGTGTTTTGGCGAAGAGCAATGCTGAGCAGGTTGAGAAGATAGTACGCATAGCTCGTGAGTTGGGATTAGAGCCAGCGACTCCTGACGAAGCCAGAAGTATACTGGGGCTCAAAGGCTTGCACAAGGTAAACTGGTGAGCTGTCCCATAAGCTTGCCTGTTTAATTGTCTCGCAGTGAACCGGGTTCTCGTAGAACGGTGTAAACAGATTGCCATTGCTTATTGACGGATGGGGAGAGCCTGCTAAAGCCCAAGTTCCTTGGCTACGATGGCGCGCTGGACATCTCCATCGCCGAACATTATCTCACCAGCCTTAGCACGTCTGTAGTATAAATGGATATCATGGTCCATGGTGAACCCAATCGCTCCGAATATCTGATGGGCAAGGAGAGTGACTCGTCCATAAGCCTCGCCGGTCCAGGCTTTAGCTATAGCTACGTCTAGGTCACATGGTAGTCCCTCGCTTACCTTCCAGGCTGCTTTGTAGGTGATGAATCGTGATCCGTCAACGTCGGTTACCATGTTGGCACAGTAGTGCTGGATAGCTTGGAAGCTGCCGATAGGACGGTTAAACTGAACTCTTTCCTTGGCATATTTTACTGCCATCTCCAAGGCAGCTTGAGCACCGCCAACCATCTCGGCACATTTGGCGACCGTTGCTTTTTTAAGCGTTTCTTTTATGATCGTCCAGCCATGGTCTGGTTTTCCTATTATGTTCTTCTTCGGTGCGCTTACATTATCGAAGATGACCTCACATTGTTTGTCCCGGGCTAGCGTTCGTAAAAGTGTGCATTTGATCCCGGGGCTTTTGGCATCGACCAAGAAAATTGTGATCCCGTCCTCAGGGTTGCTTGCCGCCTCTTTTGTTCGAGTTACGCACAGCATATAGTCAGCGACATTAGCGTCAGGGACAAAAAGTTTGATTCCATTGATGGTAAATTCATTGTCATGTTCTATAGCCTTGGTCTTGACTGATGCTGCATCGTATCTAGCGCTTGGCTCTGTCAATGCCAAAGTGAGGAGCAGGTCACCGCTGGCAATTTTGGGGAGAAATTCCTCCTTTTGCTCTTCAGTCCCCGCGGCTAATATGGTCAGCCCAGCGAGGACTACAGTTGAGAAAAATGGGCCTGGCACGATGTTGTACCCCATCTCTTCAAGAAGGACTACCAGGTCGAGAAAGCTACCACCACTGCCGCCATATTTCTCAGGAAATGCCAATCCCATCCAGCCCAGGTCAGCCATCTTCTGCCACAGTTCTTTGGAATAGCCTGTTTCACTCTCATCTAATTGTCTTACCAGTTGTTTTGGGCATTCCTTCTGCAAAAAATCACGGGCTGAAGTCTTTAGCATTTCTTGCTCTTCGCTCAGACCAAGATCCATCGTTTCCTCCTCGAATATGCGATTTAATATAGTCTATTGCACCTTATTTACGGGGCAGTCCAAGCCCTCTTGTAGCAATAATGTTACGCTGGATTTCAGAGGTGCCCGCTCCAACAAGGGCAGAGATACAATCGAGGTAGCCGGCATAGACCCTGCCTCTCAGAGGTGCCCACTTGGAATTCCTCTCTAACGCGCCATAGTGTCCCATGATCTGCATCGCTGTATTGGCTAATTTCTGGCTTAACTGGGTAGTAAACAGCTTCAGCACAGAGGCTTCTATATTAGGGACAAGCCCTTTGTCAAGCATCCACGCTGTCTGCCAGAAAAACATATAGGCTACTTCTATCTCAATTGCGATCTCGGCTAGCTTATTTCGTATGAGGGGATTTCGGCTCAGAGGTTGCCCATTTTGGTCTGTTTCCTTGGTATACTGGGATATCTCTTCAAAGGTTCGTCTGAAGCCTCCTATAGGGATTACAAGCCTCTCGAAGTCCAGGGCTACCATCACGTAATACCAGCCTTTGTTCTTTTCGCCAACGATGTTCTTTTTGGGGACTCGCACGTTATCGAAGAATACTTCGTTGAAGGAGTGTGAGCCATAGATGTTTATCAAGGGACGAATGGTAACTCCGGGCGATTTGTTGTCCACAATGAGTAGTGTAATTCCCCTGTGGGGAGCAGCATTGGGGTCTGTCCTGACAATCATCCAGGCATAATGGGATGTATGAGCGGCAGTGCTCCAGATCTTCTGCCCGTTGATGACAAGGTCAGCACCGTCTTCTATGGCACGGGTCTGGATAGAGGCAAGGTCAGAGCCAGCATTTGGTTCGCTGTAAGCTAGCCAGAATCTTACCTCGCCTCTAGCTATTCTAGGCAGCCATTCTTTCTTCATCTCGTCGCTGCCGAAGAGCATAATGGTAGGCCCTCCGATCTGCGTTGCCACTTCACCGCCCGGTGCTCTGTAATAACTCATCCGCTCATGAAAAATAGCCTGTTCAATGTTGGTGCGTCCGGCACCACCGTATTCTTTGGGCCATGAGATGGTGAGCCATCCTTTTTCAGCCAGTCGGCGCCGGAATCTCTCGATGTGGCTGTCAACTTCCTCGAATTCGGACAGAGTGCCATATCCGCCAGGCCAGTACAAAATTTTCTCAGTCCATCCTGTAGGGAGTTCCTGTTTTATGAAGTCTTCGACCTCTTTTTGAAATGCCTTTTCTTGCTCACTGAACCGAAAGTCCATAGCTTTCCTTTTCCCCCAGATTATCCTTGATAACAAGTAGGTATGGGTAGAACTTAGCCTCTAGGCAACCCCAATCCCCTGGTAGCGATAATTGTGCGCTGAATCTCATTGGAGCCACCACCAACGCCTATTGATACTGAGCATAGATACATACGCATTATCCTGGCATTCAAGGGAGTCCATTTGGAGTCCCTATCCAGTTCACCATAATGCCCTAGGATACGCATTCCCACATTAGCTAAGCGTCTCATTATTTCGCTGCTGAATATCATTGCCATTGATGACTCGTAGCTGGGGTGGAGCCCCTTGCTGTACATCCAGGCGATGCGATAGCACATCATACGAAGGACCTCGTTTTCCACTGCCATTTCTGCCAGTTCATTCCTAATTAGAGGGTCGTTGGCGATCGGTTCGCCGTTGTGCTTGGTCTCTTTCGCATACTGGATCAGGTCCTCGATGATTCTCTGGTATGCTGCGGCGGAACCGACTGATGAGCGTTCATAGTCCAAGGCTATCACCAGTTGGTACCAGCCATTGTTTTTCTTTCCCACTAAATTTTCTTTAGGGATGCGCACATCATCGAAGAAGACCTCGTTGAAAGAATGACGGTTCAAGATATTTATTAGTGGGCGAACGGTGATCCCCGGCGTCTTCATATCGACAATAAACATGCTGATGCCTCTGTGCTTTGGGGCATCTGGGTCAGTCCGGGCAGCAAGCCAGCAATAGTCGGCTAAGTGGCCATAGCTACACCATATCTTTTGGCCATTGATTATATACGCATCATCGACCTCGACTGCCCGTGTTTGAAGTGCAGCCAGATCGGAGCCAGCATTTGGTTCGCTATAACCGAGGCAGAAAATTATGTCGCCTTTTGCCACTCTAGTGACATAATCTCGCTTTTGTTGCTCAGTCCCAAAGAGCATAATGGTGGGAGCTACCCAATTTACTGTTATCTCCACCTCCACACTTACTGGTGCCCGGTTATATGCCAATTCTTCAGCTAGAATAAGCCGCTTTGTATGGCTTAGTTCTAAACCGCCGTATTCTTTAGGGTATGCTGGCGCAAGCCAACCTTTCTGTCCCAGCTTACGTTGGAACTGGCGGGAGATTGCCCATCCCTCCTCGGTTTCCTCCCACATACCAGGGTCAAGTTCAAACCACCG
>FWPV01008625.1_pt1 | contig 17729 bp, 17 predicted proteins | sample 2228371 | NCBI WGS metagenome assembly FWPV01 (sample SAMEA103939776, study PRJEB20133) | metagenome | reverse complement strand
CGTTTGCTTCGCCGAGCGTAGCGAGGGGTGGGGTGCGAAGCGAGGGGTGGGGTGGGGTGGGGTGTGCTCCAGGATTCAAGTTGCGCCGCGCACGGCGCAACCAAGCCCCTGGATTTTTTTTGGTTTGATTGACTATCGTTTTGAATCCGGTGTAAAAGCGCCAAAAACCGCTCTAATCAAAGATTTTTCCCGGATTGAGCAGGTTTTCCGGGTCGAAGAGCGCTTTGATCTGTCGCATCCAGTTCAGGGCAGGGCCATGCTCTTTTGAAAGGTACTTTTTCTTGCGCAGCCCCACCCCGTGCTCACCGGTGCAGGTGCCGCCCAGGGCCAGGGTATGCTCGACCAACCGCTCGGAAAACACCTCAGCTCTCGAGTCGCCCGGCTCACAGACCACCAGGGTGTGAAAGTTGCCATCGCCCACGTGCCCCAGGATATTTCCGGTGAGGCCCAGTTCGTTCAACAGGCGACTCGAGTATTCCACCAGGTCGGGCATTTTAGAGATTGGCACGGCGGTATCGGTCGAGAGGTACTCCCTGCCGGGGAACAGGTTGACCAGCGCCCAGTAGGCCTGGTGGCGGGCCTCCCACTGGGCTGTCCGCTCTTCCTGGGTGTGGGCGCTGTCCACGCTGACGGCGCCGGCGTCTTTCATCAACTGTAGAGCCAGGCCGGACTCAGCCTCGAGGGCTTCTCGGGTCGAAGAGTGAAACTCCACGAACAAGACAGGTTTTTCCGGAAAACTACGGCCCAAATAGCGGTTAATGGCCCGGATACCTACCTCGTCTACCAGCTCCAGCCTTGCAACCGGCAGACCAGAGGCCATCACTGCGTAGGCCGCCTGGGCGGTCTGAGAAAGGTTTTCAAAGAAAACCCGAAGGGTATGGATGTGCTCGGGTATGGGGTGCAGCCTGAGCGTCAGGCGGGTGATGACCCCCAAGGTGCCCTCGGAGCCGATAAACAGGTCCTTGAGGTCATAACCTGCACTGGTCTTACGAACCCCCCGGCCCAGTTCCAGCACCTCTCCGCTTGCAAGTACGACTTGCAGAGCCAGCACATTCTGCCGCATGCCTCCGTAACGCACAGTGGTCGTACCGGAGGCGTTGGTGGCTGCCATGCCCCCCAGGCTGGCATCTGCGCCAGGGTCTACCGGGAAGAAAAGACCCGTCCCCTTGAGGGCTTCGTTCAGAGCCTTGCGTGTCAGGCCCGGTTCCACCACCGCCATAAAATCTTCAGAGCGAATTTGCATCACGCGATTCATTCGGGAAACATCCAGCGAAATGGCATTCCCCTGAGGAATCACATGCCCTTCGATGCTAGTGCCAGCCCCAAAGGGAACCAGCGGAACGCGGTTTTGCCGTGCCCAGTTCAGGGCGGTTTGAACGTCCTCAAGGCTTTCTGCATAGACCACGGCCAGCGGTGGGTGAGGGATGGGATAGCTCTCGTCCTTGCTATGGGTCTCGAGGTCGGCGGGGGCAGTGCTGACCTTCTGGGGCAGGAGGTTTTTGAGGCTTTCCAGCATGCCAATAGCCTAACCCGAAAGGAGGCTGCGCGTGTCTCGCAACCTCCGAAGTTGGTGACATTTGGCCCACGAAGGGCCGCTTTGCGTTAAGTAAATCTCGCTGGTGACAAATGAGCCGAACAACCTCGCCCAAGCTGCTAACCTGACGCATAGTGATGAGCACCTTGACCGACGTCCACCAAACCACCGTGTGGGAAAACCTGCAACGACTCCTGAAAGCGGCCTGGGTCAACCTCGAGCTCCAACCCCTGGAAGCAGCTGCGATGGCTCGTCGGGCCGAGCATCTGGCGCGCCGCTCAGGAGACAATCGTGCCTGGGCCCAGAGCCTTTTTATCTGGGGTGTGAGCAGCCTTGTTGGAGGAGACGGCCATGATGCTATTGCACTTTTATCCAGGTCGCTTGCGGTGTACCGTTTTTTAGGCGACGAGCAGGGACAGTGGTCATGCCTCAAAGCTATTGCCCTGGCCTGGGGCCACCTTGGCGATACCGCCCAGGCCCTCGAGACCCATTCCCAGGCCAATGCCTTCAAAGGCCAGGCCGAGTTTTTACGCGAAGCCCGCTGGCTGCGCTGCTTCGAGGGTAGTTGAGATTAGCGGCCCTCTAGCATAGTGCCTGCCTTTTGGAGAAGGTCGGCCTCTTTCCGGGAACCACTCTAAAACCTGACACTTTGGGTTGCAGAGTGTCAGAGCTAAAATCGCTGTTTTGTTTGTCTGGTACGGGTTATTTGCGCTTGACCATGTAGCCGGGTTTGTTGCAAGCTAAAGCATGGCAAGTGCTGTGAAACGTGAGGTGTGGCAAGACGTAGAGGTGAACCTGGAGCTTTCGCTCGAGTTCGACCCCGAAGAGTTTTTGCGGCGTCACCCGGGGTTGGCGCTGGTACTAACAGAACTGCTGATAGGGCCTCCCCGGCGCTGGCGGGATCCTGCCGAGCTGCTTCCCTATGCCGGTTGCAAGAGCCTGGAGGCCAGGCTGCCCCGCCTGCGCTTCAGCCCCCTCGAGACCCGCCGCTTAGGGCAGGCCCTCGACAAGCTATTTACTGCAATTGAATTCAGTATTGTTGGTCACAGGGTTATCGCGGTTCCACCGCCCAGTAAGGCCATCGAACTGCCCGAGGGTTGGCGGGCACATAGCGGCGTCTGGCTGTGCCACCAGCCGTTGCACTGAGCAGGGGTTACAGATTTTTTAGAGTTGCTCTCAGAAAAGCGATATTTCAGCCTTGAAGTTATTTTCGTAGTAGACGGTAATACTTTCTCTTAGCAACGAAGCACTTTTTGTGACGTGAGTTTGTGTCTGACCGAGTGTTGGGGTACTTTTTGGGATTCGGCTGTCGCTACAAGTGGTGCGAACTGGCCGGATTCTGATATCTGATTCAGCAAATAGTCTTTCATGCCAGATTTAAAAAAGTTTGGAATTCTGGCTAAAACGATCTAGAGGCTTGGATGTGCCGCGCGCGGCTCAACTTGAATCCTGGAGCACACCCCACCCCACCCCTCCTTTCAGTCGGCGAAACAAGCGTCTCGCTTCGCACCCCACCCCTCGCTACGCTCGGCGAAGCAAACGTCTCCCTTCGGTCGGCGAAAAAGGCGTCTCGGCGAAGAAAACGTCTCCCTTCGGTCGGCGAAACAAGCATCTCCCAACGGTCGGCGAAGAAAGCATATCCTTTCCAAGGGGCGGTATCGCCCTCTGCTACGCGGATAACTTCGGTCGGCGAAAAAAGCGTATCCCGTTGCTCGGGTGAGTTCGGCACTAAACAGCGGCGAACTCACCGAATCTGGTATGAGATACATCTTTTGAAATAGGTACTGCAATTGTGCAAATGCTGTGGATTTAGTGCTCATTGCGCTCTCAGCTCTGCTTGTCTGCGCCTCCTCCTAATGGCTCCATAAACCTACCCAGGCCACATATTCGGGGTATTAAGAGAGCTGCCTGTACGCCGGCCTGGCTTGCTGCTATACTTGAAAAGTTGCCCTGGAAACGTTTACACTTCGTTTCTTGCGGCAAAAAGGAGTTTGAAGTGGGTTCCTCATTCAAGGAAAACGACGCGATGGCCAAAGAGTTGGAGGCATTGATTAGGCAAGCATGGCAACAACTGGTTCACCGCGAAGATGAGCAGGATAAACACGCCCTTTGGAAAATGGGCCTCGAAATTGAGCAACAAGCCCGGAACCTGGGCGATGAGAACGCTTTTGCTATGTCGCAGTTGATTCTGGGCGTTAACGCCCTGGATCGGCACCGGCCCGACGAGGCGGTGCAGCGCCTGACCACGGCCCTTACGCGTTTCCGTTGGCAGTCCAATGCCCGCTGCGAATGGTACAGCCTGGCTGCAATTGCCCAGGCCTGGTACCTGCTGGATGACTACGACCAGATGCACGAAACGCTGGTAGGGGCCAAAGGGCTGGGTCAACCCAGCATGCAGGACAAAATCCGCTGGCTTGACCGCATCGGCATGATTTGCTGACAGAAACCGAAGCGCGTTCGTCAACGCTGCAAAAATGCTCTAATCTGTAATGGCGTACCGGTTCGGTTACGCCTTTTATGTCGCAACGAATTCTGCTGGTTTACACCAGGGCCGGGGGCGGGCACTTTGCCCTGGCCCAGAACCTCTACAAACTACTGACCGAACTCGAGCCCGAGTCCGAGGTGCGGTTGTTCAACTTCTTCGACGTGGGGCCGCGCTGGATCGCCCAGGCCATCCAGGATGGCTACAACTTTGCAGTGAACAAGCAGCGCTGGCTCTTCACCGTGTTCCAGGCCTTCTACCAGACCCGGCCTGCTATCCAGACCTTCGCCCGGGTGCTGGGTATGCGCTTGGCCCCGGCCATCAACGCCTACCTCGAGGAGTTCAAGCCGGACAAAATCGTCTACTGCTACCCGGTGAACCACGGCTTTCGTCGGCTGCCCTACGTGCGCCGGCACAAACCCAAGACCCTGACGGTGGTGAGCGACATCTTCAGCCCGCACCTGTACTGGTTTGTGGATACCAAGGACCAGTACGTGGTCGCCAGCCCCGAGGCCTACAGCATCGCCCGGCGCTACCGGGTTCCGCCCGAGAACCTGCACTACTTCCAGACCCTCATCGACCCCCGCTACGACAAGCCCCTCGAGCCAGCGGAAATCGAACGCTTGCGGGCCGAGTGGGGTCTGAAGGAGCCCTACACCGTGCTGGTGACGGGGGGTGGGGCTGGCCTCAAGATCAGCTTCCGGCTGGTACGCGAGCTGGTGCGGATCGAGGGCATCAACGTGGTGGTGGTCTGTGGCTACAACCAGCGCCTGTATCGGCAGCTCGAGGCTTTTAAGGAAAAGCACCGCCTTTCCAACCTGATTCTGTTCGGCTTCACCAAGCAGATGTACGAGCTGATGAACCTGGCGGATGTGGTGGTCACCAAGGCCGGCCCGGCCACCATCGCCGAGGTGCTCTCGCTGCACAAAGACCTGATCGTCTGCGACTACGTCTGGCCCCAGGAACACGGCAACGTGGAGCTTATCCGGCACGAGAAGCTGGGCTACTACATCCGCCAGCCCCGCAAGATTGCCGAAAAAATCCGCGAGCTAAAAGATCGGCCCAAAGAGCGCAAAACCCTTCAGCTGCAAAACGACATCGTGCGCCTAGCCCAGTTTATTCTGGCGCTTTAGCGGGGTTGAGGATTCGCTCGATTTTCTCAATGGCTTCCTTGGGCAGATCAACCCCGGCGGCCCCCAGGCTCTCCTTGAGCTGCTCTGACTTGGTAGCCCCGGTGATGGCGCTGCTCACCCCCGGCTGGCGCAGCACCCAGGCTAGGGCCAGTTGGGTGCGGCTCAGGCCCAGCTCGCCGGCTACCTTTTTCAGAGCCTTGACCTTTTTCACGTTTTCGAGGGTCAGGAAGCGGTTGCCGAACTGCGGGTAGCGCTCAAAGCGGCTGTTCTTGGGCACGCCTTTGTCGTAGCGCCCGGTGAGCATGCCCATGGCCAGGGGGCTCCAGACCACCATTCCCATCCCGAAGCGCTGGGTCTCGGGCAGGATTTCCTGCTCGACGCGCTGGCGGTAGAGCATGGAGTACTGCGGCTGTTCCACCACCGGGGGGTGCAGGCCGTTGGCCCGGGCAAAGGCCACCGCCTCGGCGATGCGGGGGGCTGGCCACTCCGAGGTGCCCCAGTAGAGCACCAGGCCCCGGTCGACCAGGTTGCTCATGGTGGTCACGATCTCCTCCATGGGCACCTCGGGGTCGTAGCGGTGGCAGAAGTAGAGGTCGAGGTAGTCGGTGCGCATGCGCTTCAGGCTGCGCTCGAGGCTTTCCCGCACGTGCTTACGCGAGAGACCCCGCCCGTTGGCGTCCTCGCTGGTGGGCCAGAAGACCTTGCTCGAGAGAACCAGCTCGTGGCGGGGGAACTGCTCCAGAAGGGCCTTGGTCATGAGTTCCTCGGCCAGGCCCTTGGCGTAGACATCGGCGTTGTCGAAGAAGTTCACCCCGCCTTCGTAGGCGATGCGGGTGATTTTCTTGATCTGCTCGAGGTCGCTCACCGCATCGCCGTAGGTGACCCAGGCCCCCAGCGAGATTTCCGAAACCTTGATACCCCATTGTCCAAGCTTGCGATAGCGCATGGGCATAACGTGACCTCCTCAAAAGCAACGTATGGGTTCCCCGCGGCCTGCAGGGCCTAGGGAAAAGGGGCTTAGGGCTATAGGACTTCCTCGGGCAGTTCGATGACCGCCGCGGGGGCGGTAAAGCCAGCGGCCTTGTGCGAGCCATCGCAGAATGGTTTGTTGCTTGAGTGCCCACAGCGGCACAGCGAGACCCTGGGCTTTTCGATAACGACTTCCTGGTCGCCCTGGCGGTACACATATTTACCGCCGGTCTCAATGCCGATGGAGCCATTTTCGCGAAACTCAATCTTCATAGCAAGCAGATTTTATCCATAGCGTCTCCTACCAAAAAGAGGCCCGAACGCACCTTTGATCAGGGGGCACACCCGTGGGATGCGTACGGCGAACAACCCGCCTGCCGATTCAGGAAGATTTTTTGTTCGGGGGGGTATTTTGTGGGCCGGTCTGGGCTGGGCGGTAGTTGCGAACGGGGCCGAAGATGAACTTGTTGAACACCACGTAAGCTGCCAGATAAACCCCCATCTGTACCCAAAATTCGTTGAACAACGTCGCTCCATTGCTGCCCAAAAGGGTCATGAGCAGGGTCAGGGGGGCCACAACCACGAAGGCCCGCAGCATCAGGCTGGGAAAAATGCGCAGCAGGTCGCGCCCCGAAAGAGGGGGACGTTGTCCCACTTTACGTTTGAGCTTTTCTTCACGGCGTCTCTTTCCCATGGGTTTAAGTCTAAGCCCTGCCCCCCTGGGGCGACAAACAGCATAGCGGAAGGAGCTTTTGTGGCTATTTGTGCCTGTAAGCTTCGCTGCTCAGCCTTATGCTATGAGTGTGCGTCTGCTATGGGAAGAACTTTGTGCTCTACCGCACCGGGGCAGTGCTACGGCCCTCGAGACCCTGGCAGCCCAACAACTCAAGGCCTACCTCGAGCAGCCGAGGCCCATGGCAGCACCGGGAGAGCCGACACTCACAACAGCCTCAGCTCCAGGGTATTCGGTGGAGGTTCAATCCTTCCTTGCGCCGCGCAGTTACGGCCCCGAACTCATTCTGATTAGCTTGTTGCTGGCCCTGGGCGGCTGGTTTGGGCTCTGGTGGCTGGCTCTGGCTGGAACTCTGGGATTCTGGGCGCATTTTTCGGGTTGGTGGGTACCCTGGAGGCGCTTCTTTGACCTCTATCGTTCGCAAAATTTGCTAACCCAGACCGGTCAGGGTTCCAAAACCCTGGTCTTGATGGCACACTACGATACAGCCAAGACCTTTTTCCTCTACCATCCCAAGCAGGTGGGTTTTTTCCGGCGCAACTTCTTGTTCAATGCTGCTCTGGCCACGGTGCTGCCCTTTGGGGCCTTGTTTCCCTGGGCCTCGCAGCTGCTGGGGCTGTATTTTCTGGCACAGGCCGTTCTCCTGACCGTGCGCGAAATCAGAGAGCCCTACGTCAATGGGGCCAACGACAACGCAACAGGCGTAGCGGTCGCGGTGGCTTTGTTCGAGGAACTGACCCAAGACCCCTTGCCTGGTTACCGGGTGATCCTGGCTCTTACGGGCAGTGAAGAGGTGGGGGCCAGGGGGGCTGAGTACCTGGTGCGGTCGGGGCGAGTTCCCCCCGATGCCCTGGTGCTCAACATCGATAATGTGGGTAGGGGTGAGCTTTTTTTTGCGACGGGCGAGGGAATGCTGGTCTACCATGCCTACCGGGGGGCCTTGCTCGAGCTGGCCAGAACCACGCCGGATGCGCGACCTCTGGCCTATCGACTGGCGTTTTTTGACACCCGCCCCTTTGCGGCGCGTGGCATTCCATGCTTGACGGTGATTCGTCTGGAGAATGGGGTGCCCCCAAACTGGCACTGGCCTTCCGACCAGGCCGGTGGGGTGGACTGGAAAGCTGTGGAGGAGACCCTGGACTACACGCGTGCACTGGTGCGCCAGCTGGCCTGACCTGCAGAGCTTCAGCGCAAAAGAGATGACCGCATAAGCCTCAAACCAGATTCAAAAAGATTGTCGGACAAACCAAAGACATCCTGGCGAGCACCTGAAGGGGCAGAGCAATTCCGAGTGAGCCACCGACCCAGCCTGTGTTGTAATGGTCGTAAAAAGGACCAGCTTCACTCTAAACGTTAAGCTTTGTTCATTTAGGGCAGTCTGTGGAGAAAGGGTGAACTATACTCATGGACGTGGGTTGGCAGTGTTCCTCGGCCTGGTTTCAGCCGGATAGATAATCGGCACTGGTGGTATATCGGCTGTGGCCTCCGATAAATGCTTGTTAGACCCGCCTGGTTCTGTGCAAGGGAGCTCCTGAATGAGTACCACCCAGACCCCTACGCCCATCGCTGAAATGCTTCGCAACATGGTGCAGGCTCGAGCCTCGGACATCCACTTGCAGGCTGGGGCACCGCCCACGGTGCGTATCGATGGTAAACTCAAGCCCTTTGGCAACAAGATACTCTCGCCAGGCGATATCGAGGCGATTGTTCGCAGCTTGCTCAACCCCATACAGCAAGAAGAACTCGAGTACAAAAAAGAAATGGACTTTGCTTATACCGTGCCGGGTCTGGCTCGTTTTCGCTGTAACCTGCTGCACCAGCGAGGAAGTTTTGGGCTGGTAATGCGGGTCGTATCGGAGACCATTCCCAGTTTTGAGGCGCTGGGGCTGCCACGCCCGATCATGGAAAACCTCGCCTCCAAGGAGCGTGGTCTGGTGCTTGTGACCGGCCCTACGGGCTCGGGTAAGTCCACTACTCTGGCTGCTCTGATTGACCATATTAACCTGCACTTCCCCAAAAACATCGTCACTATTGAAGACCCCATCGAGTTCTTGCATAAGCACAAAAAAAGCCTGGTCGTGCAGCGGGAGGTTGGGGTCGATACCGACTCTTTCAGCTCGGGCCTGAAATACTGCATGCGACAGGATCCAGACGTGATTTTGATCGGCGAGATGCGTGACCGCGAGACGGTAGAGGCCGCCATCATGGCCGCCCAGACCGGCCACCTGGTATTTTCCACCCTGCACACGCTGGACTCAGTGCGCACCATCAATCGCATCATAGATTTCTTCCCCCTGCATGAGCACCTGCAAATCCGCATTCTGCTGGCCGAGTCCCTGCTGGGTATCATTTCCCAGCGTTTGCTGCCCAGGGCCGACGGACAGGGGCGAATGCTGGCTCTGGAGATCCTGCTGGCCACGGCTTTTGTGCGCGACCTCATCAAGGACGAAAACAAAACCCCCCAGATCAAAGACGCCATGCTGCAGGACAACATGTGGGGTATGCAAACCTTTGATCAGCACCTGGTGGAGCTTTACACCCAGGGTCATATCAGCCTCGAGGATGCCGAAGGGTCGGCGACCAGCCCACACGAGCTCAAGTTGATGCTAACCAAATACACCGGGCGCGGGTATTGAAGCCAAAAGTCAGCTTCGCCCTAAAACGGGCCGCACTGTTATTGCAGCCTTCTTGAACCTGGCTCTTCTGGATGATTCCGGATTCGTAGCGATGGCTTTGGGCCGGCAAGCTTTCCGACTTGGTGGCATCGAACCTAAAGGGCGCGAAATTGCAGACGCTGTTTGAACTTTTCATAACGCCTCGAGGCTTGCAGGTTCCATCCTGTCGCAAAGTATAGCTTCAGGTGAACATTGCTCCTGGCCGCGCTGGCTGAAGCCGAATAACCTTCTGAATGCTTGTTCTCAGGTAGAGTATAGCCTGCGGGAGGTTGGCTATGCGTTGGCGTTGGGTATGGTGGCTGGGTCTCGTGCTGGTTTCTTGCGTGCCGACCCATCAGGTGCGGCAGGTGCAGGGGCTTTCGGGGCCGGTGAATATTACTTTTGACCGCTGGGGAATACCCCATATCCGGGCTGTTGCAAGCGATATGGATGTTTTTTTTGCCCAGGGATATGTGCATGCCAGGGATCGGCTATTCCAGATGGAGCTGGGCCGCCGTGCTGCACAGGGTCGGTTGTCTGAAATTTTGGGGAACGGGTCTGTTGAACAGGATCGCTTTTTCCGCACCTGGGGCTTTTACCGCGCTGCCCAGGCTTCTTTGCCCAACCACGCCGAGTTTACCCGCCGTGCTCTTGAAGCCTACGCTGCCGGAGTAAATCAGTTCATCCTCGAGGGCAACCTCCCCCTTCCTTTTGCCTTACTTAGCTTCACCCCAGAGTTCTGGACCCCCGCCGATTCCCTGGCCTGGGGTAAGCTCCAGTCCTACGATTTGGGACAGGTCTGGCAGGACGAAATTGACAATGCCTTCATCCTGAGCAAGGTTGGGGTGGAAGGGTTTAACGACTTACGGGCCGAATATCCCCAGGGGTGGCCCACCATACTGCAACCCTGGGATCTTCGCAGCAACGATGAGCGAGCAGTGGGCAGTGAGCTCACCCCCCAGCCAGCCCTACCTGGCGCTATGCTGGTTGCATTGCAATGGCTGGCCCGCTTCTCTGAGGGCCTTCCCGTGGTCGCCCGAAGCCCAGACCAGGGGTCGAACAACTGGGTTCTGAGCGGGTCGCGCACCGCCAGCGGCAAGCCCCTGCTGGCCAACGACCCGCACCTGCGCTTGCAGAACCCAGCCTTGTGGTACATCGCCGACCTGCGCGGCCCCAGTTACCATGCCATTGGGGCGACCATTCCGGGGGTGCCGGGGGTCTTTTTGGGCCGCAACGACCGGGTGGCCTGGGGTGCTACCAATGTTCGGCCAGATGTGATGGATTTGTTCGTACTGGATATCGAGGGGCAGTCCTATCGGACCCCAACCGGTCTGGTGCCGCTACGCCTGCGCCAGGAGGTTATACCGGTGCGGGGGGCCGACCCGGTGACCATTACCGTGCGCGAGAGTGAGTATGGCCCGGTTATTTCCGATCTGGGTCGGGCTTTTCTGCGGCCTGGCCTGACCGCCGGAATGGCGATAGCGAGCGAGAACCAGGCCGTAGCGGTGCGCTGGACGGGCCTCGAGCCGCAGGACACTACCCTGGATGCCTACCTGGGTATGAACCGCGCCCGCAGCGCCGAGGAGTTCCGTCAGGCTCTAAGGCGCTATGTAGCCCCCATGCAGAACTTTGTCTATGCCGATGTAGACGGCAATATAGGCTACTTTGCCCCAGGCTGGCTGCCCATGCGCGACTGGGACGGGCGCTTCCCTGCCAGTGCCCGCCAGGGACAAAAGTGGAGGGGCTACCTGGCTTTTGAGCGCCTGCCACAGGTGGCTAATCCCCGCGACGGGTTTGTGGTGAGTGCCAACAACCGGGTGCTGCCGCATGGAGGGCCGGATATTTCCAGCTATACCACCGAAGTCTTCCGCGCCCAGCGCATCCGCGACCTGGTTCAGGCCACACCCAGGGCCAGCCTCGAGGACATGGCCCGCTGGCAAGGAGATACCTACTCGCTAATTGCGCGAGAAATGTTGCCGGGCTTGCTGGCTCTAAAGCCCCAGAGTGAGGCAGCGCGACGCCTGCAAGACGCAGTGCGGGGATGGGATTTGCGGGCGGAGCTGGACTCCGTGGGGGCCACTGCTTTTGCCTTTTACTACCGTGAGGTTTCCCGAATGCTAGAGGATGAGCTCGAGCTGCGTTATCCCCCAGTGCCCTACACCTTTGTTAAGACCCTGAGGGAAGATGGACGCTGGTGCAAAAATGCTGCTGCAAGCATCCATAACTGCGCCGAGTTCGTGGCCCAGGCGCTGGAGAAAGCAGGGGCCGAACTCGAGCGCCGCCTCGGCTCCGACCCCGCCCAGTGGCAGTGGGGAAGACTGCACAAAGCTACTCTTCTCTCTCCACTGGCCTCCACGCCACTTATTGGCGGCCTGTTCAACCGCACCCTGCCCACCCCCGGCTCAATGCACACGGTTAATGTGGCCAATTACAACCAGGACACCTTTCTGCATACCTCCGGGGCTAGCCTGCGGACCCTGTTCGACTTTTCCGATCTCGACAAGAGCCGCATTATCTACCCCATGGGTCAGTCGTCCGATGTGTTCAGCAACCAGTTCGACAATCTGCTCTGGCTCTGGCGGGACAATAGAACCATCCCCCTGAGCACTAAGCCTGAAGATTGGGGTAACTCCTGGAGTATTGAACTTAGGCCCTGAACAGGACTTAGCGGCGCGATGCCCAGAAGAACCGGCTTTTTGTCGGGGAGAAGCTATCCGACTAGCATTAGAAGCTATTTTCAGAGGTGTGTTTTCCAGGACATGACGCGCTACACGAGGCGCAACCGGGTCTTTGGACTGGGTGACTTGCATCATAACCTGGCTCGAGCCGGAAGGACTGGCCATTATTGCTATTCTGGAACAGTTATATCGTATACTACCTGCACCACCCAGGCCAGCAAGGAGTACCTATGACTGAAGAGCAACACCTGCGCGAGTACACCAAAGCCCTAAAAGCCCGACTGCCACGCCACTTTTTTGAGCCGGTTCCAGCTCGGCTGCTCTACCTGCCAGTGTTTTTAGCCTTATTCGCGCTGTGCGTGTGGGGCATAGTGGCAACACCTTATATCTTGCTCAAACTGCTGTTGTCATTTGGGGTCGGGTATTCGTTTATCGGGTTGGGTTTTCTGGCCCACGAGATTCTGCACGGTGCGGTCACCAAGAACCCCATTGTGCGCTCGATTAGCGGAACCGTGGCATTTCTGCCGCTGATGGTCGGTGCCAGACTGTGGCGCAAATGGCACAACGTCGAACACCACTCCCATACCCAGCACCCCGAGGACGACCCCGATGCCATGGGGGCACTGGAATCGGCAATCCAAAAGCCCTTTGTAAAGTGGATGTTTCGTCAGGTACCAGCACTGCGTAGCTTTTTCCTGTTTTTTTCCTTTACCTTCTGGTTCACCCTTCATGCCCATATGATGTTCCGGCGATTTTTGCCCGATTTCAAGCCCTCCGAGCGCCCAATCGTGATTTTTCAGGCGGTTTTGCCAGTTATGGTCTGGCTGACGGTGTTGCTGTGGGTGGGGCCGCTTAACTTTTTGTTCGTGTTTGTGATCCCCTGGCTGATGGCCAATTTCATTGCCATGAGCTTCATCGCCACCAACCACCTCCTCAACCCCATTACCGAAACCAACGACCCTTTGCTAAACAGCCTGACCGTGCGCAACCCCAGGTGGCTCGAGTGGCTTACGCTGGGCTTTGGTTACCACATTGAACATCATGTGTTTCCTGCGCTCTCACCCAAATATGCGCATGTGGTCGCGCAAAAAATCAAGGAGCTCTGGCCCGACCGCTACAACGAACTTCCCCACTGGAAAGCCCTGTTTTATCTCTGGAAAACGCCGCGCCTTTACCGCGACCACCGCAACCTGATTGAACCCACCACTGGTCATGTATTTGGAACACTGGGATTTGGTTTGAACGATAGCAAGATCAGACAGCCCAGATCCTCCAGACGCCTGGGGAAAAAAGGTCTGGGTGAGTAGCTGTGCCACCCTGCCATCGGCACTTATCGCTCAAAAATGCTGCAGCACAGTTCTTGCTCCAAGGCACCCTCGCCGCTTAAACCAGCAAACTCCAGAGTCACTTGCACCGCACTTGGCGCAATCTGAGTCCGGGTGCACGCCCCACCCCTCATTTAGTCGGCTCAACACATCGCCCTCTCGTAATCGGGTAGTGCCCTTCGGGTCAGAGCGCCCTTGGTCGGCGAAAAGACCGAATCTGCGGCACAGGAAATCCTTTTTTGACCAAGGTTCTAACCGACTCGGAATGTTGAATGCTTGGCTTTGTGATCGGGTTCTACGTGAATGGTCGTGCGTACGCCGTCCAGACTGGCTCTAAGGGCATTCTCGAGGCGGTCGCAAATCTGATGGGCCTGCTCTACGGAGGTAGTTCCCGGAACCACCAGATGAAACTCCACAAAGGTGCGGGGCCCTGCGCGACGGGTGCGCAGATCGTGTATTTCCAGTACCTTTCCGTCGGAAGCCAGGTCCTCGAGGGCATAGTTGAGTGCACTGCGGATATCGGCCAGCTCGTGCTCTGGAATGGCCTCGTCCATCAGGCCTCCCACGGAATCCCGTACCAGACGCCAGCCAACCCACAGGATGTTGATGGCTACAGCAATGGCCAGCAACGGGTCGAGTATCCACCAGCCGCTCAGCCAGGCCAGCCCAATCCCTACCAGAACGCCAACCGAGGTCAAAACATCGGTCAGGATGTGCTGCCCATCCGCCACCACGGCGGGCGAACGTGCCTGGCGTCCCATACGAATCAAAAACCAGCCCAGCGCAGAATTCAAGCCCGAAGCGCCCAGTGAAACCAGTATTCCGGCACCCAGTTCACTAATGGGTTGAGGCGAAACCAACCTGGGCCAGGCTTCGCGCACGATTGCCAGGGCCGCGAGCACAATCAAGACTCCTTCCAGCACCGCCGAGAAGTATTCGGCCTTGGTGTGCCCGTACGGATGGTTGCTGTCGGCGGGTCGTCGCGAAACCAGCACTGCAATCAGGGCAGCCCCCGCCGCCACAATGTTGACAATGGACTCCAGCGCATCGGAGTACAGCGCTACTGAACCGGTAAGCGCGTACGCCAGCCACTTCAGTCCAAATACCACCCCTGCCACAACGAGACTCAAGATCAGGGCTTGGATAGGGGTCATGGGGGCCTTAAAAGAGCCGATCGGTCGGCTTGGTCTGAACAATAAGTTCACCGTTCGCTACATGGTGGCACTGACAACAAGCAAAAGCTCTCTAGCCCCGAACCAGCGGATAAAGAAGAGGCTGCCAGGGCACTTCCCAAAAAAGGCTCTAGGCGTACACCAGCTCGACGACCACGTAGGTCTGACTGCCCCTGGGGCTCTTAACCTGTACCTCGTCGCCCACCTTTTTACCCATCAGGGCCTGACCCAGAGGAGATTCGTTGGAAATTTTGCCGCTGAATACATCCGCTTCGTGGCTGCCGACCATGGTTACGCTCATGCGCTGACCGGAAGAGGTCTCGAGCTCAACAGTCACCCCAATCTGCACTTCTGGGGGAGTGCCGTTGCCCGACTCCACCAGTTTCACCCGGCTCAGGATGTCCTCGAGTTCGGCAATTCGGCTGTTGTTCTGCCACATGGCCCGTCTGGCTTCGTCGTAACCTGCATTTTCGCGTAAGTCGCCCTCGGCGATGGCCCGGCCCATCTCATCGGCGATTTGCTGAACTTTTTCGGTTTTCAAGTAGGCGAGCTCCTGCTCAAGCCTCGCTTTGCCTTCAGCGGTCAGATATACCGGCTTCTTTTCTGACATTAAGCAAAACCTCCAAAGGTCTACCCGAGGTAGCCCCACATGCCAGTATAGTATAGCCTTTGGCGTCGCCTCCCCTCGGCGAAGAGAGCAGTGTCTTGCAAGCAGTTTTTCTGTTGTGGCCCCATCACTGCAAAAGCCACGTACGAGGACTGTGTTTACGGCCCCTTTGGGCAGAATAAAATGGCGCTATGCGATGGATGGCGGGAGTTCTCTTGTTTGGCGTGACCCTGGCCCAGAGCCTGACCGTGCCCCCCGAATTCCAGGCCGGGCTGCCTTTGGAAATCCGTGGAACCGACTTTCCCCCAGGCCGGTACTCCCTGAAGGTAACATCCGGCACTTCTGCGACCGAGATAGACCTCGAGACCTTCAACGGCAACATTGCCACGACCTGGACACCGACCGCGGAGGGGGTGTATACCATCAGCGTCCGGGTGGGAGAACGTACAGTAGAAGCGCAGACTCGAGTTAGGGCTGCGACACCTGCCCCGGCCACACCGACCCCACCCCAGCCCGCAGTGCCAGCCCCGCCGGAGGTAGCCCAGCCGAGCCTGGGGCCCGAGGGACTGGTCCTGGGAAACTGGAAGCTTCCTCTCAGAGGTCAATGGGTGGGCCCTAAGTTGCTCGGACAACGGGCCTTCATCGCACGAGGACCCCTGGTACTGGAAATAGACCTGCAAAGCCCCAGGGTGGTGGCCCAGCACTACCCGCCGGGGGACGTGCGGGCCCTGGATGCCGATGCCGAGCTCACGGTGCTGCTCGAGGACGGAAGGCGGCTTGGCCTGGATGCTTTTGCTGGCAAGCCCTATGAGGGTCAGTGGGAAAACCTGGCCATTATTCGCGAGTACCACGAGACCCTGAAGGCCGCTGGAGTCCCTGGACTCGACCAGAGCCTCGCTACCAACCGGCCTTACTGGTATTACTTTAGCCGCGAACCAGGAAGCATAGGCCCAACCGACCTCGAGGCCGTCGGACGCGACTTATTGCAGCGAACCCACCGCCCCGAGCTGGCCTGGGGCCAGGGGGTGATGCAGTGGCTAGAGCCCTGGCTGATGCAAATCCGCATCGCGCGGAAGCAGGGCCTCGAGCCGAGCCTGGTGTGGTCGGAGTTTTTCCTGAAATACCTGCCCCAGGTTCCCGGTGCTAAGGCCATGCTCTGGGAGCAGGTAGGCTGGCTCGAGGCCCAGGGGCGCCCGGACCTGGGGCAGCGCTACCGTGAAGCCTTGCGCCAGATAGCAGCCTGGCAGAACCCCCTATCCTCGGCCAACATGGCCGCTCTGACCTGGGTCTTGCTGGGACTTTATGCTCTGATGTTGCTGTACCTGACCCTGATGTATCTGCCTGCTCAGTTGCGAGGGGTGCGCCCCAGTGGCGGCTGGCTGACAGGCTGGCTCCGTCATCCGCTGCTGCGCTTGCGGCACAGCATACTGGCCTACACCACTGCCGGTGAACGCACCCTGTTGTTGATTTCGTTTTTGCTGGCGGCGCTGGCGTTGCTGGGTTGGGGTTTTATGGCCCGCTCAGAGGCTCTAATCGCTCAGGATAGCCTGACTCGAGGCACCTTGCGCTCGAGCGCGGCTCAGGAAACCCTGCGGGGCCTGGCTAACAGCGCTCCGCTGCGGGGCCTTCTGGGGTATGCCCAGGCCAAAGAGAACCCCAGCGAGGCCCAGCGGCTCTACGAAGCAGCTCCACCCTGGACGTACGTCTTGCTGGGACGCGGCACGCCCGAGGCACTGGCGCAGGCCTTCCGAAGGGCTCCGTCCTCGGCAGCGGTGCGGGAGGCACTGGGCCTCGGCGGCGACTTCTGGACGCCCGTCTACCGGGATGCCGGAGTTGTGCGGGAGGCCGTTCCAACCCCCCGAATAATTGCCGCGACCGTTAGCCTGAGTGGATTGCAGGGCCTGACGACCGACTTTCTCGCAGTCTGGCGCGACCTTCCCATCTGGCCAGGTCCAATTTGGGCCTGGGGTATTGCGATTGCTGTTTTGCTTTTTACCCTCTATCACTTGCTATGCTTCTTCCTCCCCCGGCCCCAGGGTGTGGATGGCAATCTGGCCTGGCAGCGGGGGGTTCAACTCTTTTTCCCAGGCAGTCCTACCTACAGCCAGGGTTGGGGCCTGATGGTGCTGCTGGCTTTTGCGGGCGGCTTGTGGTTGTGGCAACGGGGTAATGCCTGGGGGCTTGCCCTGGCTGGCCTGGCGCTGGGGCTCCATCTTCTGTTGTGGTTCCTGCTGGTCTATCGTGGGAAGTGATTGAGCCACCATTGGCCCCCCGATGTCCGCCACTTGGTCTTGGAAAGAGCCTTATCCGCGGGCGTATAGCCTTGGGGTGGTGCAGTGGATTTGCGAGTTCCCCCCTAAGTACACTCACGATAGACTTTTACAGTGGGAAACTTTCGCTACATTGAGTTGAGCCAGGAAGAGGATGAACAACTGCGGGCTA
>FWPV01008623.1_pt1 | contig 17731 bp, 10 predicted proteins | sample 2228371 | NCBI WGS metagenome assembly FWPV01 (sample SAMEA103939776, study PRJEB20133) | metagenome | reverse complement strand
TTTTTTGAAAAAACCAAAAACGAAAAACTAGAAACAAAAAAAACAAAATAAATAAAGAATAAGAAAAACTAAAAGAAAAAAAAGAACTTTATTAGCAGAAAAAAGAAGGACAAAAAATAATTTATTTTTTAATTTTTTAAAAACTTAAAAACATAGAACAAAAAAATTCCCGTTAAAAAGGAATTTTTGTTTTTTTAAAATAATTTTTATTTTTAAAATCCGATCTATTTTATGTTTATGCTTATTTTCAAGATTTTTAAGTATTTAATAGTTTTTTATTTTTTATTTATGTTATGTTTTTTAGTTTTTTTGATTTTATTAATGAAAATAAAAAATCTTGTTAATAATTAAGTTGTTGTCATTTTAAGAAAGTTCTTAGTTTTGAATTAAAAAGAAAAATAATTAAAACCTGAACAATATAATCAAAAAATTAAATAATTCTTTTCTGAATGTTTATTTATCAAAAATTTATTTCAGAAAACTAAATTAAATTTATAAAACAGAGTTTGTAAAATAAAACAAGTTTTAAGAATAAGCATGATAGCAGATCAAAGATAGAATATTTTCCCTATAATGATTTTTTAAAATATTATTTACCTATTAAATAAAAAAAATTAAAATATGATTTATATTACAAATTTTATAATATTTTTTTATTTGAAATCTTTTCTGAAATGAGATAGCATAAATTAGTAGTTATTAAGATATTAATTTTAGATATTAATTAAGACTATTATTTAATGTCAGAATTAGAGTGAAAAAGAAAGGCAAAAAAAAATCAAGAAGAAAAATTTTAATTGCGGCAGCTTGGCCCTATGCCAATGGTTCTTTACATTTAGGGCACGTAGTTGGTTTGATTGGATCGGATATTCTGGCAAGATTTTTTCGATTAAAAGGCGAAGAAGTGCTTTTTGTGTCTGGTAGTGATTGCCATGGCACTCCAATTGTTTTTGAAGCAGAAAAACAAGGAGTTGAGCCAGCCGAAATTGCTCAAAAATATCATCAGGAATTTAAAAAAACTCTTATTAATGGGTTGAGTTTTTCATATGATAATTATTCCAAAACTACTTCAAAAATTCACCAAGAAACTGTTCAGGAAATTTTTCTAAAACTTTTTCACAAAGGCCACATTTACAAAAAAAATCAAACACTTCCTTATTGTGAAAATTGTCAGCGTTTTTTACCAGATCGTTATATTGAAGGAGAGTGTCCAATTTGTCATTTTAATTCAGCACGCGGTGATCAATGCGACAATTGTGGTAATCTTTTAGATGCTGGTCAATTAGTTAGATCTCGTTGCAAAATTTGTGGTACTGCTCCGATCTGGAAAAAATCAGAACATTTCTTTTTAAAATTAGCAGGACTAGAGAAGGAATTAAAAAGATGGATAAAACAGAGTAGTGGTTGGAGATCTAATGCTAAAAATTTTACTTTGAAGCTTTTAGAAAAAGGTCTTAAAGATAGGGCCATTACTCGAGATACTTTATGGGGCGTACCAATTCCTTTGAAAAATTATGAAAATAAAAGAATTTATGTTTGGTTTGAAGCGGTGTGTGGTTATATATCAGCTAGTCGAGAATGGGCCAAGAAAAAGGGAAAAGTGGAAAAATGGAAAGATTTCTGGGAAAATAAAAAGGCTTTGCATTATTATGTTCATGGTAAAGATAATATTCCTTTTCATACTATTATTTGGCCTGCTATTTTACTAGGAGCAGGAAATTATCATCTTCCTGATAGAATTATTTCTTCTGAATATCTTACCCTTGAAGGAAAGCAGTTTTCTAAAAGTCGTCATTGGGCAGTTTGGCTTCCAGGTTTTTTGAAAAATTTTGATGGAGATTTGGCTCGTTATTTTTTGATTATCAATGGAGCGGAAACTGCTGATGCTGATTTTTCCTGGAAAGAATTTGAAATTAAAATAAATAATGAATTGATTGGTAATTTTGGAAATTTTATTTTTCGGGTACTTTCTTTTATTGAAAGAAATTTTAAAGAAGGCTTGAAATTTCCCACAAAAACAAGCTCAAAACAAGAACAATTTTTAAAATTAACAAAAAAAACATTTTTCTTGCTGGAAAATTTGATTGAAAAGGGGGAGTTTAAAAAAGCGCTTAAAGAAGTTTTCAAAGTAGTGGAATTTGGAAATCGCTATTTAGAAAAAACTGCTCCTTGGGAAACTATTAAAACCAATCCTTTAAAAACTGAAGCTGATCTGGCAATAGCAGCTTTTGCGATCAAATCTCTAGCAATTTTGATTGAGCCGTTTTTGCCCCAAACTTCCCAAAAAATTTGCCAATTTGTGGGATTAGATTTTAATAAATTAAGTTGGCAATTTCCCAAGAAAGAATTTTTAAAAGTTAATCTTCCTCAACATCTTTTCAAAAAGATTGAAAAGGAAGAAATTGAAAAGCAGTTAGAACTCTTGAAAAAATAAAAAAAGATGTTATCATAAAGTTGTAGGAAAGTTTTTTTATCATGAACTAAGAAAAGGAGGTTCATTATGAAAAAAGTTCAGGTTTTTGATGTTGTAAAGAGTCCCTGTAGGGGTTGTGTAAGGGAATGGGAAAGCAAAAATGAAGGAGATTGTCAAGAATGCCAAGAAATTATTGAATTTCAAAAGAAGCAATTTTATGGGAGTAGTATAGGAGGAATTAGTTCTCTATATCTTTTTAGGTTGGAGCCAGGTGTGACGACGGGTGGAGGTGGCAGAAGAATACTTCCTCGTTGGGTTTGTTATTAGCGTTAAATTTCGGAAACACTTATAAATATAAAAATTTGGAGCCCTCTTTTTAAAAAAGGAGGGCTTTTAAAATTGTTTTTAAAATTCAAAAAAAGCTTTAGTAAAGCTTGACTTTTTTGTAATTTTTATTAGAATTAACTGATAATTATTTCAAACAGTCATAAAAAAGTTAATTCATAAATTATGTCAAAAGTTAATAAAGCAAAAGCCTTTTTTCAAAAAAATTGGCAAAGAAAATTATTAGTAGTTATGGGAACTATTGGAGCGATAATTTTTTTGGTGAATTTTTTCTCTTTTTCCACTCTTTTAGCTAAGGAATTTGTTTATGTTGATGATGATGCTAGTGGAAAGATGGATGGTTCTGAAGATTATCCTTTTAACAAAATTCAGGATGCTATTAATTTGGCAAGTGACAAGAAAAAAGATGTCTTTATTAAAGAAGGTGTCTATGAGGAAAATTTAAGACTTTGGGAAAAAATTGAGTTGACAGGAGAAAAAAGAGGAAAGGTAGTGATTATTGCCAAAGACAAAGATGAGCCGGTAATAACAATGTATAATGATTCCGAGATTCACAAACTTACTTTAATGAAAGGAAAATATGGTGTTCGAGTTAAAGGTGGCAGTGCGGTAAAAATTAGCAAGTGTGATATTATTCAAAACAAAGAAGATGGTATCAAAGCTCATGCTGCCAAAGTAAAAGAAAAGTATCAATTGGAAATTTATGATTCTTATATTTCTCAAAATGGAAAAAACGGAATTTATAGTGAGAGAAGAAAAATAGTTTTGGAGGATACTTTAATTGAGGACAATGATAAAGATGGAATTGAAGTTGACAAAGGAAGTCAAGTTTATATTAAGCAAAGTCGCTTTAAAAGTAATGATGGTGATGGGGGAAAATTTTATATTGATCAAAGCAATATAACAATTAAAGAATCAACCTTTAGAGATAACAAACGAGAAGGATTGGAAATTAGAGCTGAAGGACAAAATGGATCAATTTACCTTGAATTTGTTAAATTTTATAACAACAAAAGATGGGGTATTGCTAAAGTCGAAAAAGCTCCTTTTTCTGAAATTAATTGGCGTTCGTCATTTTCTTTTCAAGGATTAACTTTTTGGGAAAATAAACTTGGTGATTTTTCCTATCCAATCAAAATTTATTAGAGTTTAAAAATAAAAAAAAAGAAAATAATTTGACATTGCAAGTATTTATTAATTTGTGAATTATTTTTGTCATTTAGTGAAATTTTTTTGAGAATTTTTGATGATTCGATAATTCTTGAAAAATCAATTTAGGAGTTGTTCCTATTGACAAGTTTTTGATTTTTTCTCATAATTTAGAGTTGTTACTAAGGGAAATGTTATTGATTTTGATGAAAAAATCAATAACACTTTATTTTTTTGAAAGGAATTTAATTTTAGTTTTAATATTTATTGATTTCATTACTTAATAGATAATTTTTAAAAGTGATAATAAACGATTTCACAAAGATAATTTTAAAAATCAAAAGACTCTTTTCTTTTTTGATTAATTCAAAGCACAAGAAACAAAATTTTATTTCTTTAGTTATTCTTGTTGGAGGGACATTATTAGCTGTTCTTTTTTGGGGAGTTGGTTTTTCTGATAATTTTGCTCAAGATCAAAAAATTGAACAAGAAGATCAAACAATTGAAATTCCAGTTTCGGTAGTGAAAATTTCTTCTAAAGAGGCAAATTTTGCTCTGCTAGAAAAAACGGTTGTTTTTTCTTCTCAAAATAGCTCAGGAGCTCGAGCAGATTTTTCGGGAAGAATTGAAAAAATTTATTTTAAGGTTGGTGACAATGTGGTTCAAAATCAAGTTTTGGCTGTATTGGGAGGCACAGAGGATATTAATGGTCTTAAAAAATCACTAGAAATAGCTCAGGAAGGTTTTCAAATTGCTCAAAAAAATGTTGAGCAAACTGAAAAATTAGCCAAAGAAAGTTTAGAAATTGCTAAGAATACCAGAAAATTAGCTGAGATTCAACTTGAAGCTGCCAAGAAAAATGGTGATAAAAAAGCAATTGAAATTGCCAAAAGAAATCTAGAAAATGCCAAGGACATTGAAGATCAAACCGAGAAAAGTGCTCAGTTGCAAATAAATAGCGCCAAAGTTCAAGCTTATCAAGCTGAAAATGCTTTTATTCAAGTTCAAACTAGTTACAATAAATTAACTATTAGGGCTCCTTTTGCAGGAACAATTATTTCTCAAAATTTTAAAGAGGGGGATTATATTTCAGTGGGATCGTTGTTGGCTGAAATAGTTGGAAGGCAAAAAATGGAAGCTAAAATTTATTTTAGCCCGGAACAACTTGAAGGAATTGTCCGAGATCAGGAAGTGAAAATTTATTCAAAAGAAGGAAAAGAATTTTCTGGAAAAATAGTGGCTTTTTCAAAAGTTGCCTTGGAACAAAGTGGACGTATTGAAGCTAGAATTGAAACGAGTGATCTTCCTTTGGAATTAGCCAATCAAAATTTGAAAGTTAAGATTAAATTAACACTTTTTTCAAGCAATGATCATTTCTTTGTTCCTTTAGAAGCACTTTCAGTGGGACAGCAAAAAAATGAAGTTTTTGTTCTTGAAGGAAAAATTGCTTATCGCAGAGAAGTCAAAATTGGGCGGCTAATAGGTGATAGAATCGAAATAACTGAAGGAATAAAGGAAGGGGAAGAAGTGGTTGTGAAAAATAGTCAAGCTCTTTCTGAAGGTAGTAAGGTAAGAATTGAAGACTAGTTTAAGTTTGTTCAAGTAGAGATTTTTATTGATTTTCTTTGGATAGTTATAATTTTAAGTTTATTTATTTAAGAATTTCAAGGACAAAATCTTAAAAACTTTTGAGAATGCCAACTGAAAAAGAAAAAAAACAACAAAGCACCAAAGAAGAAGAAGAATATTCAAAGATAATTGAGCAAAATAAGAAAGTTCAAAGAAAACTTTGGTTTTTTCTAATAAGAAAAAGAAAGGTGACTGCTTTAATTATCAGTGCGTTGCTAATTTTTGGTTTAGTAACAATCAAAGATATTCCGCGGGAACTTAATCCGGAAGTAAAAATTCCGATTGCCTTGATTGTTACTGTTTATCCGGGTGCTTCTCCTTTAGATATGGAAAAACAAGTAACGAAAGAAATAGAAAGTCAAATTTCAGATATTAGTGGTATAAAAAGCATTGATTCTACTAGTTCTTTAGGTTTTTCCTCAATTGTAGTTGAATTTGAGGCAGGAGAAGATCTAAAGAATTCTATTGAAGAGTTAAAAGATAGAGTAGATAAAGCTAAACCTAATTTACCAGCAGAAGCAGAAAATCCTCAAGTAGTGGAGATAAGACTAGATGATCGACCTATTTTAACGATCACTCTTGCGGCTGATAGATACGATTTAGCTGAAATTGGAAAATTTGCTGAAAATATTAAAAATGAAATCAAAGGAATACCATTTGTTTCAGAAGTAGCTATTACTGGAAAAAGAGATCGAGAAATTGAAATAGAAGTTGATCCAGAAAAAGCAGCTCAATTTGGACTTTCCATCAGTAAAATTGTTTCTATTATTAGGGCTAATAATATTAATTTTCCAGTTGGTTCAATTGAAATTAATGATTTAAAATATAACATTAGAGTTGAAGGAGAATTGGAAAATATTTCTCGAGTTAAGAGTTTGCCCTTGATTAAAAGAAATGATGGGCAAATAATTTTGTTGGAAGATGTGGCATTAGTTAAAGAAGGTTTTTCAAAAAGAACTAGCCTTTCAAGACTTTATGTTAATGGTTCTGAAATTCTGGACGCTATCTCAATTCAAGTCTATAAAAAAACAGGAGGTGATATTACCAAATTAACACAAAATATTCGTCAACGAATCGAAAAAATCAAAGGAAATGCTTACCCCAGTGATGTTAAAGTAGAAATTACTAATGACTTTTCAGTTTTTATTTCTGATAGTTTAAATATTTTGATAAAAAGCGGAATTCAAACTATTTTTCTTATTCTTTTGATTCTTTTCTTTTTCTTAGGCTTGCGAGAAGCTTCTTTATCAGCTTTGGCAATCCCATTTTCATTTTTTGTAGCCTTCATTGTTTTAGCTCTTCTGAATCAGAGCCTCAATACGATTTCTCTTTTTTCATTAGTTCTTTCTTTGGGAATATTGGTCGATTCAGCTATTGTAGTGGTGGAAGGAATGTACAGTAAAGCAGAAAAATTTGATCTTTCCGGTTATCAAGCAGCAATTTCTACTATTAATGAATATGGTGTTCCACTTTTAAGTGGAACACTAACAACAGTAGCTGCTTTTTTTCCACTTCTTTTTGTAAAAGGAATTTTTGGTCAATTTATGAAAACTATTCCAGAAGTAGTGATTACTACTCTTTTAGCTGGTCTTTTTGTGGCTATTTCTATTGTTCCAGCTATTGGCGCTTATCTTATTAAACCTATTAAAAAGAACAAACCTAATTTTACAGAAGAAGTTGACAAAGAGGAAAATTGTGAATCAATTAATCAAAACCAGAGCGATAAAGAACGAATTAAAATTGCAAATATTAGAAAAGAAAGTAGCAAAATTAAAAAGTTATCTTTAGTTTTAAAGACTGAAAAAATTCAAGAGAAAATAGGAACAAAAGAAGCATCTCAATTTGGAAATTTACGATTAGCTAGTCGAATGTTTGAAAAAATAGCCGTTTTTTATTGTCAATTAATTTCCAAAATAATTTCAAACAGAAAAAGACGAATTAGTTTGATTGTTATTGTTGTTTTGGCTTTTTTCCTGTCTATTTCTTTACCGATTTTGTGTTTTTTGGAAATAAAATCATTTATTAAACAAGATGCCGATTTTTTCTATATTAATCTAGAAATGCCCAGTGGAACCAGCCTGGAAAGAACCAATCAAATAGTTCAAAAAATTGAAGAAGAACTTTTGAAGATTTCAGAAATAAAAAATTTTGTTACCAATATTGGTGCTTCAATTGGTGCTCAAGGTACTAGTCAAACAGAAGGAGATAGCAATAAAGCCTTTATTCAAGTTAATCTTATTTCCAAAGAAGAACGAGAAATGCAAAGCTTTGTTTTGGTCTCTCAATTACGTCAAAATTTGAGAAAAAAAATTACAGAAGGAAAAATTGATTTTTTAGAAATGGGAGCGGGTCCTCCAACGGGAAAACCAATTGAAGTAAAAGTAGTAGGTAAAGATCTTCTAGCACTGGAACAAGCCACTAAATTGATAATTGATCAACTTAGTCAAATTCCCACTATAGTAGATATTGAAACTTCTTTCAAACCTTCAAGTGGTGAATTAGTTTTTGTTCCTAATGAAGAAATTCTTGTTCAAAAAGGTCTTTCTGTGATTGAAATTGCTTCAGAAATTCGAGCAGGAATTACGGGGAATAATTCCTTGGAAATATTAAAAGATGGAGAAGAAATTACCTTGAATTTTAAATTTAGTCAAGATAAAATTTATTCTCCAGAATATCTCAAAGATATAAAAATCTCTAATCAAAAAGGAGAAAATTTTTATCTAGGAGAATTGGGAAAAATAGAAATTAAACCTGCACTCTCTTCAATTTTCCACAAGAATGAAGAACGAGCTATTTCAATTTCAGCCAATACTGATGGTGGAAATGTTAATAAGATTAATCAGGAACTAAAAACCAAAATTGAACAAATTTCTTTACTTCAAGGAGTGCAAGTAGAATTTGGTGGAGAAACTCAAGAACTTAGGGAGGTTTATATGGACATGCTTTTGAAGATGATTTTAGGTATTATTTTAATTTTATTTATTTTGGTATTGCAATTTAACTCTTATCGTCAAACTTTAATTATTCTCTTTACCATCCCATTGGCATTGATTGGAGTTTTTAGCGGAATGGCTTTGGTAAGAATTGCTCTGGATATTCCAGCTTTCATTGGAGTGGTCTCTCTTTCTGGAATTGTAGTTAATAATGCCATTATCTTGATTGATAAAATTAATAAAGAATTAAAAAAACAAGGCCGAAACAAAAATTTAATTTTAGCGGTTCAGAATTCTGGTCGATTAAGATTGCGTCCTATTTTTCTTACTACTATCACAACAGTAATTGGTCTTATTCCTCTTTCTATTTCTGATCCAGTTTGGAGAAGTCTTGGTTTTTCTATTATTTTTGGATTGATTTTTTCAACTTTTTTAACCTTAGTTGTTTTGCCAGTTGTTTTTGTTAGTTTTTATCGGAAAAATTTTTCTTCTTCTTAATTTAATTAAAAAGTAGTTGTCAAAAATTGAAAATATGTTACAATATAAATAGTCCTATGACATATGTCTAAAGGTCGGTGTCTCAAAGGGGACTAATTGTAATTTAGAATTAACTGAAAATCAAAATGCCAGAGCAGGACAGAGAATTTCTTGAGTATGTTGTTAAATCTATCGTTGATCATCCTGATAAGGTCAAAATTGAAAGAACCATTGACGAAAAAGGGGTGTTAATCACCTTGAGTGTTGATCCCAAAGATATGGGAATGATCATTGGTAGACAAGGCGCAAACGCCAAAGCAATTAGAACTTTGCTGAGAGTAGTTGGCGCCAGAAACAATGCTCGAGTCAATCTTAAGATTATGGAACCAGAAGGAAGCTCAAGAAATCAAATTAAAGATGAGAACAAAGAATCAGCTGAAAAGAGCATTGATGACATCATGAATGACATAAAATAAAAGGCTCAAAGCCTTTTGAATAGAATCGAAAACCGTGCTAGAATTTTTCAAGGCACGGTTTTTGATTTTTCTATAATAATTTTTATGGTAGTATAAATTTCTTAGTTAATTGACTTCAGAATGAAATTTGATTAATTTTTTTAAAATTATGCCAATAACTTTTCATCTAGTATCAATTTTTCCCAAAGTTTTTGATTCTTATTTTAAAATGGGAGTTTTGGGTAGGGCACAAAAAAAGGGCCTTGTTAAAATCAAGCAATATAATTTGAGAGACTTTACTTATGACAAACACCAAAGTGTTGATGATTCTCCTTATGGCGGAGGACCGGGAATGGTGATGAAAGTGGAGCCAATTTTTAAATGTGTCCAAAAAATAAAAAATGATATTTTTCAATCAGAAAAACAATTTAAAAAAGATGAAGCAAAGAAAAAAAATGTTCCAAGAGAAGGCCAAAAAAGAACAAGAATAATTTTACTTTCTGCTCGAGGGAAAATTTTCAATCAAAAGAAAGCTTTTCAGCTCTCAAAATTTGAGAACATTATTATTATTTGTGGTCGTTATGAAGGAGTTGACGAGCGAGTTGCACATCATATTGCCGATGAAGAAATTTCTATTGGTAAATTTGTTCTTTCGGGGGGAGAATTACCAGCGATGGTGATTGTGGATGCAGTTTCCAGAATGGTACCGGGAGTTTTGGGAAACCCAGATTCTCTAACAATGGAAAGCTATTTATTTGGAAAAGAGTTAGATTATCCAGTTTATACGCGTCCAGAAATTTTTAGATTTTGGAAAGTGCCAAAAGTTTTACTTTCAGGTAATCATGAAAAGATAGAAAGATGGCGGAAAAATCATCAAAAAAAACAAACTAGAAAATAAATCCGAAAATTAACTACTTTATTGTTTTTTCAAAAATAATTAAGCTAAAAAATAAATTTTTAAGGAGAAAAATCAACAGGAAAAATTAACGAGAAAAAGGGGAAAATAAAATAATAAAAGGTCAATCTAAGAGTGAAAACTAAAACAAAAATCACAAAAACCAAAGCACCAGACAGCATTATTTTGGGAATAGTGTTGGCGTTGCTTGTTTTTGGGCTAATGATGATTTCTTCAGCGGGAGTATATATTTCTGAAATTAAATTTGATGATGAATTTTACTATTTTAAACATCAGCTCTTTTTTGGAATAATACCGGGAATTATATTTTTGATGATTTCTTCAAGGATAAACTACAATTTTTGGAAAAAAATTTCAGAAATATTTTTTATTTTTGCCATTTTGCTTTTGATAGCGGTTTTTATTCCAGGACTAGGAGTAAAGCTTCAGGGAGCGAGTCGATGGTTGGACTTGGGACCGGTTTCTTTTCAACCTACGGAAATGATGAAGTTAGCTTTTATAGTTTATTTTGCAAAATGGCTTGAGGCTAGAAGAGAAAAAATAAAAGATTTTCAGGAAGGAGTTATGCCTTTTTTGATTGTTCTGAGTGTAATTGGTTTTTTGATAATGGCTCAACCTGATTTTGGAACTCTTAGTGCTATTGTTGCTATTGCAATTTTGATGTTTTTTCTTTCCGGAGCAAGATTAAAACATTTTTTAGCGATTATTTTTTTTGGAGGATTACTTTTTTTAATATTGATAAAAATTGAACCTTATCGAATGAATCGATTTTTAGCTTTTCTCAATCCTCAAACAGATCCTCAGGGTATAAGTTATCAAATAAATCAAGCTTTCTTAGCTATTGGCTCAGGAGGTCCCTTTGGTGTAGGCATAGGAAAAAGTCGTCAAAAATTTAAATATCTTCCTGAACCGATAGGAGACAGCATTTTTGCTATTATTGGTGAAGAACTTGGCTTGGTAGGCACGGCAGGACTTTTAATTGTTTTTTTGGCTCTTTTTCTAAGGGGAATTAAGATTGCTCAAAATGCACCTGATTTCTTTGCTCGCAATTTAGCTTTTGGAATAACTATTTGGATATTGGTGCAATCTTTTATGAATATTATGGCTATTATTGGTTTAATGCCACTTACTGGAATTCCTCTTCCTTTTGTTAGTTATGGTTCAACTTCGTTAATTTTTTCTTTAGTGGGAATTGGTATTCTTCTTAATATATCAAGATATACTAAAATAAAAGAATAATTATTTGTGAATATTAATAGGAATACAAATTTTTTCAAGGAATACTCAAAATTTTTGAGTTTCTCTAGGAATTATTTTTCAAAACTTTTTTCAATTTCCTTTTCAAAACCGCATGCTTTATTTGAGCATCTTATTTTATTTTTAGCAGCAAAAACTAAAAGACTTTGGCACTGAGGACATTTTTCTCCTATTGGTTTTTGCCAAAGAGCAAAATTGCATTGAGGATAAAGGTTACAGGCATAGAATTTTTTTCCTTTTTTTGAACGTTTTTCTACTAATTCTCCTGTATGACATTGAGGACATTTTATTCCTAATTTGGTTTCTATTTTTTTGATGTTTTTACAATTGGGATAATTGGAGCAACCCAAGAACTTTCCAAAAGGTCCATTTTTTAAAACCATTTCAGCACCACATTTTTCACAAATTATTTTTCCATTTTCATTTCCCTCGTTTTTTTTCACTGCCTCTTCTTCTTGTTTTTCTTCAAGGCTTTTATCGGTATATTGACAAGTAGGATATTTTTCACAGGAAATAAATTTTCCAAAGCGGCCAAACTTTTCCACTAATTCTGCGCCACAAAGAGGACATTTTTTGTCAATCTTTTTTTGAAAATTTTCTTTCTTAATTTCTTGAATTTTTTTTGAGAGGTTTTTGGCAAAAGGATCATAAAAGTTTTTAATTACCTCAATCCAATCAGTTTTGCCTTGAGCAATTGAGTCCAGTTCTTTTTCCAGTTTAGCTGTTAGTTGATAATCTACGATATCACCAAAATGATTAACTAAAAGATCTGATACTACTTTTCCAATTTCAGTGGGAAAAAGTTTTTTATTCTTGTCCTTTTTTACATAATCACGTTCTTGAATGATTGAAATAGTGGGAGCATAAGTAGAAGGTCGACCAATTCCTTTTTCTTCTAGAGCCTTGACTAACATTGCTTCACTGTAGCGAGAAGGAGGTTGAGTGAATTTTTGTTGAGTAACAATATCTTTCAATTTTAAAGAATCATTCTCAGAAAGATCTGGCAAAAAACTTTCTCTTTTTTCTGATTGAGAAAGTAAAGCCAAATAACCATCAAACTTTATAGTTGAACCAGTAGCTTTTAAAGAAAAAATCTTTTCAGGAAAAGATTTGTTTTTGGCTAAGATCTCAACTATTAGAGAATTTATTTTGGCAGAAGCCATTTGAGAAGCTAAAGTGCGATTCCAAATCAATGAATAAAGTTTTAATTGATCAACTGAAAGAAAAGGTGCTATAAGATCTGGTTCTTTTTCCAAAAAAGTAGGACGAATGGCTTCATGAGCTTCTTGAGAGTTTTTGGTTCGGCTTTTATAGCTTCTTGGTTTTTCAACACAATAATTTTTTCCAAATTTCTTTTGAATTATTTTTTGAGCTGATTTGGCTGCTAGGGCAGAAATTGTTACTGAGTCAGTTCTCATATAAGTGATAAGCCCAGTAACACCACTTTTTCCCAATTCTACCCCTTCGTAGAGCTGTTGAGCAAGGCGCATAGTTTTCTTGGGAGAAAAACCAAAAATTGAACTTGCAGCTTGTTGCAATGTAGAAGTGGTGAAAGGAGCAGGCGGATTCTTTGAAATTTCTTTTTGAATTATTTTTTGAACAGAAAATTCAGCTTTTTTAAGGAAATCTCTGATTTCTTCGACTTCTTTTTGATTTTTTATTTCATATTTAGAAATCGTTTTTCCGTCTTTTTTCCAAAGTTTAGCTTCAAAAGTCTCGTTTTCTTTTTGTAGCTTGGCAATTATTTCCCAATATTCTTGACTTTTAAAATTTTCAATCTCTCTTTCTCTTTCAACGATTAGTCGCAGAGCAACTGATTGAACTCTTCCTGCACTGAGCCCTTTTCTGATTTTTTTCCAAAGAAAAGGTGATAATTTATAGCCAAAAAGACGATCAAGAATTCGGCGAGCTTGTTGGGCATTAACCATAGAAAGATTTATTTGACGAGGATTTTTAAGTGCTTTAAGGATAGCTGGTTTTGTTATTTCATGAAAAGTAATTCGTTTTATTTGATCATTTTGAAGCCTCAAAATTTTACTCAAATGCCAAGAAATCGCTTCTCCTTCCCGATCTTCGTCAGTAGCCAATATTATTTCACAAGCTCTTTGAGCTTTTTTTTTCAGTTCTGAGACTCTTTTTCTAGCTTTTTCAGAAATGACGTATTGAGGTTTAAAGTTATTTTTAACATCCACCCCCAATTTTTTTTGAGGTAAATCACGAACATGACCATAAGAAGATTCAATCTGATAATCTTTTCCTAAAAAACGAGAAATGGTTTTAGCTTTAGTGGGAGATTCAACAATAACAAGCTTCATTATTGATTTTTTTTAATTATTTTTTATTTGAAATTTTTCAGTTGCTTTTGATAATAAAATATTGAAAACTGATTGTCTAGTTTTATTTTACTAGAGAGATTTTATTTGTTAAAATTTTAGAAATATTTTAAAAGAAAAAAGTCAAAAAATGCTTAAAGCCTTCGGTAATTTTTTAGTTCCAAATTTATCAGATACTATTTTGACAAAATAATATTACAATATTTATTAAATCAGCTTGTTAAATTATAAAAGTTTTTTGAATATATATTGTATTAAATTGATTTTACATTAAAGATATCAATACTGTTTAATTTGGTAAAAATTTAGCAAATCTTAGTAAATTTCATAATTAAACATTCAATCATAAATAACTAATTGATGAAAAATGAAAAAGCCAATAAGATTGAGAACGAAAAACTAAAAAATTGAAAAATTATTTTTTATTTTAAAAAATTAATTAATTTAGTAATTTAGATTTTTAAATTAAATTAATCAAAGTTGTGGAAAAAGCAATAAAAAATCTTTCTCAAAAACATCATTCAGCTAAATTTAAGACCTCTCTTTTTGAAATTTTACTGGCTTTTTGGCTCTTTATTGTCTTTTTTTCTCTTTTAATTGCTTTAGCAGGAGTTTTTTATTTAAGCTTAATCTTTTCTTTGATAATTATTTTTGGAGGAGTTAGTTTTGTTTTTTTGAAGAAAGAGGGAATTGGATTAAAAAAACATTCCAAAGATGAATATTTTGTTTTTTTGTTAATTTTTATTTGGGCGATATTTCTTTCTTGGGGAACATTTCCAACAATTTTTGGAGGAAGAGATGAAGGTTCTTTTTCAAATGCAGCTATTTTACTTTTTCATAATCACTCTCTTTTTCATCAAGATCAATTAATAAAAGATTTTTTTGATATTTATGGTCCCGGAAAGGCGCTTAATTTTCCTGGTTTCTTCTATACTTATTCTGGAGAATTGAGAAGCCAATTTTTGCCAGGTTATATTGCTTATTTGGCGCTTCTTTTTGGATGGGGTGGTTTGAAATTTTTGTCTTTTTCTAACTTCATTCCTTTGATTTTTTTTCTTTTTGTTTTCTATCTTTTAAGTAAAAAACTTTTTAGTTTGTTTTTCAAGAAATTACTTTTGAAAAAAAAGAAAAAAAGAAGAAAAAATCATATAATAATTGATGATGCTATTTTATTTATTCCTTTTATTTTGTTGGCGCCAACTTTAGTATATCTCTTTGATGCTAACATTTCACTGGATCATCCTTGGATGCTTAGGCGATTTGTTTTTTCAATTTTGCCTTTTTCAATTTTGGCATCTTTTTTAATTTTGAATTTTTTGCTGGCTTTAGTTCTATTTTGGTTCCAAAAAGAAAAAACTGATCAAAAGATTCAGAAACAGATTGAATTTTTTGTCCAAAGTTGTTCTTTTTTAGCTCTTCTTCTGCTAGCATCTTCTTTTCCCTTAGTGCTTTTTTCCAGGTTTACTCTTTCAGAGATATTTTTTGCTGCTCTTCTTTTGAGCTTAGTTTATTTTTCTTTTCAATATTTTTTGAAAAAACAAACTTTGTATCTTCTTTTTATTTTTCTTTTGCTTTTGATTTTATCCTTTGTGAGAGTTGAATCACTGGCGATAATTTTTGTTTTAGCGTTTCTTTTTTTAATTCTAGACAGTCAAAATTTTCAAAAAACATCCTTTCAATTTTTTGTTGTTTGGATTGGGTTTTTTGTGGTTCTTTCTTTGGTTTTTAATTCTAATTTTTTCATAGATTCTTTTAAAAATTTTCTCAATATAGAAAATTATTTTTCCGATAATTTTGCTAAAGATAGTTCTTTTGCTAAAGATAGTTTTAATTTCAATTTTATTTCTGATGATTGGCAAGAAGGTTATCTTTGGAAAGTTTTAGCAAACTACAATTTGCTAGAATTGATTTTGGCGGGATTTTTGGGATTAATATTATTGTTTTGGATTTTTAGAAGAGAATGGCAATTGGAACAGTTTTCTCAAAAAAATTCAAAACTGATTGGTAGTGTTGCTTTTTTGTGGGTAGTAGTTTTTTTAGGAGGCATAATTTTTTTGGTTTTTAGCAATGGTAAACTTTTGAAAAGTATTTTTTTCCAGAATCAAAAACTTTGGGAAGATATTAAATTACTTTCTGAAAAATTTGCATCTGATGATTTGATTTTAATTTCACGAGAATCTTCTGGTTCGGGCTGGTCATTGATAGCTGAGCCAATTAGAAATATTTTAAAAAAACAAGCTGTTTATTTCTTCAACTCTAATGATTTGAAGAAAATAAATCTAGATCATTATGATAGAATTTTTCTAATATCATCAACAAATGAGAAAGATCTTTTTGAAAAAATTCCCAAAAAAGAGATAGAAAAGTATCAGCTAGAAAACATTTCGATTCAATCTACAAGAATTCCTTGGGAAAAGCCAAAAGTAAAGCGAATTATTACTGAAGGTGTGATTTATGAGGTTTTTAAATAGTTTTCCAATATTCTTGATTAGAGGTAATTTAAAGTTTAACAATCTTAGTCTGTTGATTATTGTGGTATTTTTCTGTTAGTTTCTCTGAGATTTGGATAATAAATAAAAGCCTGTGTTTTATTGAAAAATTAGTTTCAAAAGATGATCACACAAGAAGAATTCACACAAGAAAAAGAAGAAAAATACTTGCTTGGTTTTTCAATACTTTCAAATATTGGACCGGTAAGATTTAAGAAAATTTTTAATTTTTTTGATGGTAATTTAGAAAGAGCTTGGAAAACTGATTGGAAAGAATATTATCAAGCTGGGATTGAAGAAAAAATTGCCCAAAAAATATATCAGGAAAAAAGAAAGATTGAGCTGGAAAGATCTTATCAAAGAATGAAAGAAGAAAAAATAGAAATCATTTCTCCCTACTTTGCTTATCGAAAACCGGAGACGTTAAACTCTCAAACTCAGAAAAATGAATCAACTTTGATTGAAATTGAAAAAGAAAAAGAATTAAATCAAGAAATTTTTCCATCATTTCTTTTGGAAATTTCTTCTTGTCCTTTTGTTTTATTTTTAAAGGGACAAAAAGAATTAATTTTCAAAAAACAATTGGGAGTTGTTGGCTCAAGACATCCAAGTAATTATGGGAAGATGGTAACTGAAAAAATTGTTTTTGAGTTGGCGCAATCAGGACTAATTATAACCAGCGGAATGGCTTTCGGAATTGATTCAATGGCTCATAGCGCAGCTTTAAAAGCAGATTGTCCTACTATTGCTGTTTTGGCTAGTGGATTAGGAAAGAGTAACCTGGAAAAATCAACTTCTTTTCAGTTAGCAATGGAAATTGTTCGCCAAGAAGGGCTTTTAGTTTCTGAATATCCGCCTGATTTTGAAGCCTCCAAATTTACTTTTCCTGCTAGAAATAGGCTCATTAGTGGTCTATCTTTGGGAGTTTTGGTGATAGAAGCAGGAGAAAAGAGTGGTTCTTTAATAACCGCTCAACATGCTTTGGAGCAAAACAGAGAAGTATTTGCTATTCCAGGAAGTATATTTTCCTTTCAATCAATTGGCACCAATCAATTGATCAAAGAAGGAGCTCATTTGGTTTTGAAAGCGGAAGATATCTTGGAGGTATTGCAATTCAAGAAAACCTTAAGAGAAAAAACAAAAGAAGCTCTTTCGTCAGAAAAAATTGAGTTTGAAAATTCACTGGAAGAAAAAATCTATCAAAAACTTTCTTTTGATCCTATTCACCCTGACAAACTGGCTCGTCTTTTAGGAGTTGAAATTGCGGAAATTTTTTCTCAGCTTTCTTTAATGGAGATTCGAGGTTTGATTAGAAAAAGTGAAGAAGGTTTTTTG
>FWPV01008622.1_pt1 | contig 17731 bp, 14 predicted proteins | sample 2228371 | NCBI WGS metagenome assembly FWPV01 (sample SAMEA103939776, study PRJEB20133) | metagenome | reverse complement strand
TGAGGATTACACCGGGCAGGATGGACTGGCCTATGTGCGATTCTGCGAGCCGGCGCCCTCCAACAAGGCCGTCCGCTTCTACCGCCCCCCGGGGTACGATCCGGAAAACCCCAGCACCCTGAACGTCCGCATCACCCTGAAGCACACCCTTCCCCGGCTGGACCTCTCCGAGGTCCTCCACTCCGCCTACGAGGACGAGGCCCTGATCCGGCTGGGGCTGAGGACTATTTTGGAGGAAGCCGGGCACACGGTCTATGCCGCCGAAAACGGCGTCGCCGCCGTCAGGCAGGCCGAGGGGCGCACGCCGGACCTGGTCATCCTGGATATTAAAATGCCCGAGATGGACGGGATCGAAGCCGCGCGCGCCATCCTGGATCGAACCCCGGCGCCCATCATTTTTCTCACCGCCTTTGGCGAGCAAGAACTCGTCGAGCGCGCGGCGCGTTTGCCGGTGATGGGCTATCTGGTCAAGCCGATCAAAGAAGCGGAATTGCTGGCGATGATCGAGGTCGCCGCGCAACGCTTTGAGGAACACGCCCGCACGGCCAGCGCCGCCGCCGAGATGAAGGACGAGCTGGCTTCGCGCCGCGCCATTGACCGCGCCAAGGGCTTGTTGATGCAGCGCGAAGGCATCAGCGAGCTGGAAGCCTACAATCGTTTGCAACAGCGCGCCCGCGCCGAGCGCCGCACCTTGCTCGAAGTGGCGCAAGAGCTGATTAATGCGTTCGATAGGAAATGATGTTTACCCTGTCATTGCGAGCGCCCGCGCAGCGGGCGTGAAGCAATCTCCCCGCCATCGGGTGGAGATTGCTTCGGCAGCCTGCGGCTGCCTCGCAATGACAGGGCGTAAATAGAGGACAGGCATGCCACGTTATCATATTCATACCCAACCTGCGCCGGCCCCGTTTGAATATCCTGCCAGTTTTCAGATGGACGAGACCGACGCTTACGTAAAGTACGGCCATCGCGTTTTCCCCGGCACATCACAGCGCGGCGACCGTTACTGGACAGCCGAGATTATTACGCAGACGTGGTATCAGGCCGAAACGGGCCGCATCCCCATCAGCGGCGCAGGCTATGGGGGACCATTTAGCGGCGAAGGCTTTGAGGGCATGTGGCTGGACATGTCCGAAATCGTGCGCCCGACGCGCGATGGCATCCACGGACGCGAGACCATCTCGACCACGGTCAATTTGGGCGGTGCGCCCGAGCTGCTCGAATTCGACGCCGTCGGGCGTTTGCTCACGCCCATGCCCCGCATTGTGAGCCTGCCGTTGCCGGTGGTATTTGGGCCATTGCCCATACCGCTGCCGGGCCAATGGGCGCAGCGCGCTCTGTCGCTGGCGGCTGAAAGATTGGGCACCTGGGCAATCTTGACGCCCGAGACGCTCAAGGTTATCCATCCCAGATGCGCGGCGTTGCGCCTGTCAGCAAATGACGTGGATTCGCTGGAGCAAATTCAGGCGCCGGTTTACGTCGAAATCGAAGACGAGCCGTGGGCGCTGGAACGCTGGCAGGCCGCGCGCGAGCGCTGGCCGGGCGCGCTGGTTGCTTTGCGCCACGCGCTGAATCCCGATAGCCCCGCTCAAGTCGAGCAGTTGTTGCGCCAGGGAGTGCGCCTGTTTCACCTGTACGCGGATGACGAAGGGCGCGACCGCGCCGGGCGACCTTTGCCCGATTCGTTGCGCGCCGTTCACACTCATCTGGTGCAGCGGCGCTGGCGCGATAGCCTGTCGTTCCTGGTCAGCGGCGGCATCGCTGCCGCCGAGCACTTGCCCAAAATCATTGCCTGCGGCGCGGATGTGGCTGTGCTCGATTACGCGCCCATCATTGCCTGGGGTTGCGCGCTGTGGGCCGACAGGCGCACCTGCCCGGTGGAAAACCGCGAGCTGGACGCTAAATGGGGCGCGCAGCGATTGGTCAACCTGATGGCCGCGTGGCGCGATCAATTGCTCGAAGCATTGGGCGCGATGGGCATGCGCGAGGTGCGCCGTCTGCGCGGCGAAGTGGGGCGCGTGATTTTTGAAGAGGTCGAAGCCAAAGCGTTTCGGCGATTGTTCCCAACCAGCGCGCCACTCCAATCGCAACGGCGCCTGCCCGAAGAAGACAGCGGCGAAGGCGATATGCGCTGGACGCACGCGCTGCTCGCTTCGACGCATCAGCAGGCGCGCGATGGTCGTCCCGATGGCGCGCAGGAATTTCGCGTTGGCGCGTCGGGCGGCGGCTTTGACCGGCTGGCGTTTGCTTTTGAATTGACCGATGCCTGGCAACGTTCGCAGCCCGACGAATGGCTGGCCGACCCGGCCGAGGTTGATTTGAGCCTGCCGCTCAATCGGCGCGGCGATGGCCGACCGGAAATTGTCCTGCCGCTGCCCTGGTACGGCGCGGGGATGTCGTTTGGCAGCGTGGGCCTGCCGGTGATGCTCGGCCGGGCGCGCGCGGCGCAAGCGTTGGGCATATTTATTTCTACGGGCGAAGGGGGCTATCCCGATGCGCTGATCCCGTACGCCGATCACATTATCACTCAGGTTGCCACCGGCCTCTTTGGCGTGCGCGAAGCGACCATCCAGCGCGCGCGGCTGGTGGAAATCAAGTACGCGCAGGGCGCCAAGCCGGGCCTGGGTGGACATTTGTTGGGCAACAAGAACACGGCCAGCGTAGCCGCCGAGCGCGAGGCGGTGCAGGGCACGTCGCTGTTTAGCCCGTTCCCTTTTCACAGCGTCTATTCGGTCGAGGACCACAAAAAGCACGTGGACTGGCTCAAGCAGGTCAATCCGCGCGCGTTGATCAGCGTCAAAGTCAGCACGCCGACCGATGTGGATATGGTGGCGGTCGGCTCGTACTTTGCCGGCGCGCACATTGTCCATCTGGATGGCGCGTATGGCGGCACAGGCGCCGCGCCGGAAATCGCCAAAAAGAACATTGCCATGCCCATCGAGTACGCCATTCCCAAAGTGCATCGTTTTTTGGAAGGCGAAGGCATCCGCGATCAACTCACCGTCATGGCATCGGGCGGCGTTCGCACGGCGTATGATGTGGCCAAAGCCATCGCGCTGGGGGCGGATGGCTGCGTGATTGGCACCGCCGAGCTGGTCGCCATCGGCTGCACGCGATTGGGCAGTTGCGAGCAGGGGCTGGGCTGTCCCTTTGGCATCACCACCACCGATCCCGAGCGCAGCAGGCTGGTGGAGGTCGAAAGCGCGGCGCAACGCATCGTCAACATGTACACCAGTTGGCGGCGGCAACTGGCCGGCATCCTGCGCGCCCTCGCGCCCTTTGGCATCAACAGCATCCGCGCCCTGCGCGGCCGCACGGATGTGTTGGTGTATTTGGAGTGATGGTTTGTCATGTCATTGCGAGGAGGCCCGCGAAGCGGGCCGACGAAGCAATCTCCCTGCCATTGGGTGGAGATTGCTTCGCCGCCTCCCTTCGGGGGCGGCTCGCAATGACATGTTGCTTCGCCACTTTTCAGGCGGCTCGCAATGACAATACCGGGCAGGTGATTCAGATGTTACTCGACTCTCGACATGAACAAGTTAACGCCTTGTTAAACTCTCGCGCTTCTTTGGTCGCGGCGTGTCCTGCGTTGCCGCGCTCGCCGGAAGCGGCCGAGGGCGGCTGCGGCGTGCTGGGCTTTGCGGCCAATGTGCCGATTGCCGGACGGCACATCATCACCGCCAGCCAGCAGATGCACAATCGGGGCAACGGCAAGGGCGGCGGCATTGCCGCGGCCGGACTCGACCCGGCGCAGATGCGCGTCTCGGCCGATGTCTTGCGCACGCATTATCTGATCCAGGTGGCGTATCTCGACGCGGGCGCGCGCGCCGAGGTGGAGCGCGAATGTTTGACGGGACGCTTTGACATTGCGGAAGCGTATCCCATCGAAACGCTGGACGATTATCGCGTCATCCCCGGCCTGGAGATGCGCCCGCCGGACGTGGTGCGTTACTTTTGCCGCGTCAAGCCCGAAGCGCTGGCGCACTTTGCCGAAGCGAATGGTTTGCGCCATTTGCCGGCCCGCCAGGTGGAAGACGAATACGTGTATCAAAATACGTTTCGTCTCAACCAGCGTTACTATGCCAGCCTGGGCGACAAGCGCGCTTTTGTGCTGTGTCACGGGCGCGACCTGCTCGTGTTCAAAATCGTCGGGTACGCCGAGCAAGCCGCTGCTTATTATCGCCTGCAAGACCTGACGGCGCACGTCTGGATTTCGCATCAACGCTATCCCACCAAGGGCCGCGTCTGGCATCCCGGCGGCGCGCATCCCTTTATCGGCGTGAACGAGGCGCTGGTGCACAATGGCGACTTTGCCAATTATCATCGCGTGACCGAGTACCTGCGCCAGCGCAACATTGCGCCGCTCTTTCTCACCGATACCGAAGTCAGTGTGCTCCTGTTCGACCTGTGGGATCGCGTCTATGGTTATCCGCTCGAAGTATTGCTGGAGGCGTTGGCCCCCACCACCGAACGCGACTTTGACATGCTGCCGCCCGACAGGCAATCGCTCTACGCCGCCATCCAGCAGACTCATTTGCACGGCAGCCCCGATGGCCCCTGGTTTTTTATCATCGCCCGCAGCAAGCCCGATCTTCAAGAGTGGCAACTGTTGGGCATCACGGATACTTCGATGTTGCGCCCGCAGGTGTTTGCGTTGTATGAGGGTGGGGGAGGCGAAACGTGGGACGTGAAACGTGAAACGTGGGACGTGAAACGTGGAACGTGGGACGTGCAAATCGGGCTGATTGCTTCTGAACGCCAGGCGATCAATGCCTGCCTGCGCAGCCTGTCGGCGGAGGATGCTCGCTTTCAACCATTGGCCGATAAATATTGGGTGGCGCGCGGCGGCAGTTACACCGATGGCGGCGCGTTTGCTTTCACCGTGACCAGGAACGGGCAGGGATACGAATTAGCCTGCCGCGATAAATTTGGCCGCCTGGTCGAATTGCCCGACCCTCTCGCCCGTCGCGCTGAACTAGCGCGGCAAGCCCCGGCCTCTTGTCTGCCCGCCTTTTCCACGCGCAGCGCAGAAGAGTGGTTCGCTGAAGCGAGAGAATCATTGCTCACAATAGAAATGTCCCGCCTGAGCGATTGGATAGATGGCGTGGTCGAATCGGCCGCCGCCGATGACGCGCAACGCGCCCGCGCTCTCGCTGCGCTGACGTTGCTGCGCGACCGACGCTACGACACAGGGATCAAAAAACGCGCGGCGGTGCTGGCGATGGTAGACAGAGCTTTGTATGCCATTTTGCGCGCTACGCCCAACCTGGACGCTCGGACGACGAGTGTTTATCGGCGCATCAACTGGCTGACGCGCCAGACCTTGCGCGCCCCCCAAGCCGGCGAGCAGGTTCTCGTCGTGGACGCTGGCGATTTTGCGCCCGAAGGCGAAGAATCGGCGGCGCGGCTGCTGGCGCAGGCGCACGCGCTGGGCTGGCGGCGATTCATCGCTTTTGATTGGCGCGGCGGGCGATTTGCCGGCTGCGGCCTGGGGCCGGGCACAGATGATGTGCAGATAGATGTTTACGGCGACAGCGGCGATTATCTGGCTTCGGGCCTGGATGGGGCGCGCGTGATTGTTCACGGCGACGCGCAGGATCAGGTGGGGCAGATTCTCAAGCGCGGGCGGCTGGTGATTCACGGCGACGTGGGGCAGACGTTTTTATACGGCGCCAAAGGCGGCGAAATCTATGTGCTTGGCTCGGCGGCCGGACGCCCGTTGATCAACGCCGTGGGCCGCCCGCGCGCTGTGATCAATGGCACGTGCCTGGATTATCTGGCCGAATCGTTTATGGCCGGCGATCCTTTGAACGGCGGCGGGTTTGTTATCCTGAATGGCGTGACATTCGATGAGGCCGGTCGCCTGGTCGAGCTCGACACGCCCTATCCCGGCGGCAATCTGTTCTCGCTGGCTTCGGGCGGAGCGATTTACCTGCGCGATCCACACAACAAAGTAGATCAAGACCAGCTCAACGGCGGCCAGTTCGCGCCGCTATCTGAGGCAGACTGGCAACTGATCGAACCTTACCTGCGCCAGAACGAGGCATTGTTCGACATTCGAGTCGCTGATTTGTTGCGCGTCGCGCAGCGTGGCGAGGTCTTGCCGCCCGCCCGCGTCTATCGCAAGGTGCAGGTCAGGTCTCTCGATGTGTTGCATTAGTGCAAATTTTGTAATTGCTCAGCCTGTCATTGCGCGGAGGCCCGCGCAGCGGGCGCGAAGCAATCTCCCTGCTATTGGGTGGAGATTGCTTCGCCGCCTTTCAGGTGGCGAGGCTCTGCGGTCTCAGCGTCTCGGCGGTGACCCACTAGCGAGCTGATAGAATGACTCGAATTTTGATCGTCGAAGATGAAGCCACGCTGCGCGAAACGCTGGCTTATAACCTGACCAAAGAAGGCTATCAGGTGATGCAATGTGGCGACGGCGCGGATGCGCTGCAGCTGGCCCGCGTTGAACAATTCGACCTGATCGTGCTCGACATCATGCTGCCGGGTCTGGATGGGCTGTCGTTTTGCCGCATCATTCGCAAAGAGCAAACCACGCCCATCATCATGCTCACCGCGCGCGGCAGCGAGGTGGACCGCATCACCGGGCTGGAAACCGGCGCGGATGATTACATCGTCAAGCCGTTCAGTCTGGGCGAGTTTCTGGCGCGGGTGCGGGCCGTGTTGCGCCGCGCGCCGACGACCGATTTGCGCGCCGACCGCCTGGAGGCGGGCGACCTGACGATTGTCCTCTCGGCGCGGCGCGTCTACCTGGGCGGACGCGAGATCAAATTGAGCCACAAAGAGTTCGACCTGCTGACGACGCTGGTGCGCAACAAGGGCATGGTGCTTTCGCGCGATTTGCTCTTGCAGCAGGTGTGGGGACACGATTTCATTGGCGATGACCGCACAGTGGATGTTCACGTGCGCTGGCTGCGCGAAAAGATCGAGGCCGATCCTTCCCAGCCGACGCGCATCGTCACCGTGCGCGGCGTGGGCTATAGTTTCGAGGGATAACTATGGACGGCTGGCTTGTTGCAGCAATACTCGTCATTGCTCTGATGGTGGTGGGCTGGCAGTGGCGGCTGACCCGTCAACAGTTGCGCGCCGCGCGCCATCAATTGACCGAAACGCAGCGCGGGTTGGAGCAGGTGCAGGCTGACCTTGACCTTGCGCGCGGCCAGCAGGCAGGCATTGGCGCAGCCGTCACCGCCGCGTTGCTTGCGCTCGACGCGGAGCGGCGCGTCACATGGGCAAACGCGGCCGCGCGCGAATTGTTTGGCGAACCGCTGGGCAAGACGCTCATCGAAGTCACGCGCTCGCATGAACTGGATGCGCTGTTGAACGCGCCGGCCGAGCTTTTGACGCGGCAGATCACGCTGGGGGCGCAAACGTTCAGCGCGCGGGTAGCAGCGCTGCCGGGCGGCAGCCTTGTGGCGCTGGAAGACGTGAGCGAGCTGCAACGCCTGGGCCGGGCGCGCCGTGATTTTGTCGCCAACATCAGCCACGAATTGCGCACGCCGCTGGCTTCGATTCGCCTGCTGGTAGATACGTTGCAGGTGGGCGCGCTGGCCGATTCAACCGTTGCGCTCGAAATGCTGTCGAAAATCAACCGCGAGGTGGACGCGCTTTCACAGCTGGCGCGCGAGCTGCTCGACCTGGCGATGATCGAATCGGGGCAGATGCCGCTCAAGCTGATGCCGACTGATTTGTGCGAGCTGGCGCAAAAGCAGGTCGAGCGATTCCTGCCGCAAGCCGAACAGAAAAAGATTGCGCTCCAGATAGACCTTGCGCCCTGTCCAACCGTGCTGGCCGACCAGGAGATGATTGGCCGCGTATTTTCCAACTTGCTGCACAACGCGCTCAAGTTCACTCCCGAAGGCGGGCAAATCATCATCAGCGCGCGCGCCGAAGGCGATAATGTGACTGTGTCAGTGAGCGATACCGGCCCCGGTATCCCGCGCGAAGAATTGAATCGCATCTTTGAGCGATTTTATAAACTAGACCGCGCGCGCGGCCAGGCCGGAACGGGGCTGGGGCTGGCGGTGGCGCGTCACATCGTCGAGGGGCACGGCGGGCGCATCTGGGCCGAAAGCGAACCGGGCCGGGGCGCGGTTTTTCGCTTCACCCTGCCGGCCGGCTGATGGGCAGGGAGGGCAAAAAAATCCACGCAAGTGGATTTTTTGTTTTTAAGTAACTCACCGCAGAGTCGCCGATTACGCAGAGCTGCTCAAGCCGACCTTGCGCTGTAATGTCAAGCGCAGCTCTCAACCCAACCCTATCCAGTACAAAACCAGGGCTCTCGCTGGTCTCTGACCGAGCAGGGATTTTGAAACCGCCGCAAGCAAAACCCTTAACAATCTCTTAACCTTGCCTTAAACAAGGCTTAATCCAGGTGTGTTAATATCACATCGAGTAGTGTTCAGAAAAATCATTCTAAGGAGAAGAAAAATGTCCAAGTTTGCCAGTATTAGCGCATTGCTCATTATCGTGATGGTTCTCAGCGCGTGCGGCCAGGCGGCCGCGCCCGCCGCCACGCCCATCGTCATCAAAGAAACGGTGGTGGTGCAAGGCACGCCGCAGGTAGTGGAAAGGGTCGTCACCCCCACACCAGATGCCAGCGCCCCCAAGCCGCTGCCGGCCGGTTCGGTTGTCATCAACGGGGCCGGGGCCACCTTCCCCGATCCGGTCTATACCGAGTGGCGTTTTGCTTACCAGTACGTTGATCCTTCCGTTGTCATCAATTACCAGGGCATCGGTTCGGGCGGCGGCAAGAAGGGCATCGCCGACAAGACGATTGATTTTGCCGGTTCCGATTCGCTGCTCAAGAAGGAAGAATACGATGCCAATCCCACCTTGCAAATGTTCCCCACGCTGGCAGGGGCCGTGGTGCCTATCTTTAACGCCGCGCCAGAAATCACCAAAGGGCTGGTGCTGGACGGCAAGATTCTGGCCGACATTTATCTGGGCAAGATTACCAAATGGAACGATCCGGCGATTGCCGCGCTGAATCCTAAGCTCAACCTGCCCGACAAAAACATTACCGCCGTTCACCGCTCGGATGGTTCGGGCACGACCGAAATCTTTACCAAGTTCCTGGCCGCCATTAGCGAAGAATGGAAGAACGGCCCCGGCGCCGGCTCGGCGGTGGAATGGCCGGTGGACAAGGCTGGCAATGGCATCGGCGGCAAGGGCAACCCCGGGGTGGCAGCGGCCGTGCAGAATACGCCTTATTCCATCGGCTATGTGGAATTGTCGTATGCGGTCGCCAACAAGATTGCGTTTGCCGATATGGTCAACCAGGCCGGCAAGACGGTAAAGGCCAATGCGGAATCGTTGCAGGCGGCGATGGCCGATTTCGGCGACAAGTTCGATGACAGGCTGGCAATCAGCTCCATCAGCAACGGCCCCGGCGAAAAGTCGTGGCCGATTGCGGGCTATACTTACATCATCATCTACAAAGATATGGCGCCGCTCAAGGGCAATGACTGCGTCAAGGCGCAAAAAATGGTCGAGTTTTTCAAGTGGGCGTTGACGGATGCGGGCGCGGCCAAACGCGCCTCCGAGTTGGGTTACGCCACGCTGCCGCCCACTGTGCGCGACAAGGTGTTTGCGATGCTGGAAACCGTCACGTGCGATGGCAAGCCGGTCAAGTAGGGGGCCAAGGGATCAGGAACTAGGATCAGGCTAGGGGAACATGCCCCATCTCCCTAGCAGCCTGTCGGAGAGGTCGCCCAACGCCCCGTCCAGGGGGGAGCGGGGTTCTCCGACAGGCTGCTAGCGTGGCCAATCTGCCAGGAAGCGAACGTCAAATTCGGACCCCGCCAATCGGCGCACCAGAGCCTGGTCGGCGGTGACAAAGGGAAGAGATAGCCGTTGAGCCAGCGCGACATAAGTTGCATCGTAGGCAGTGATGCCCTGGGCTATGGCTATCATCAAAGCATCGGCGGCCAGTTCCGCGCTGGAGACAATCTTGAACGGCAGGCTGGTCAGATCCGTCAGGTCCTGCTGGGCAGCATCTGCAGAGTAGCGGAAAAAGTGCACATACTTCCAAAGGATGTTCGCACATTCGATGAAGAGGAGATCGGGCACATAGAAGCTGGGCGGGTCAGCATCGGTCAGGTGGTCGAAGAGAGCATCCGCACGCTCCGAGAGGGTCTCTACAAGGAAGAGCTTGATCGCCACGCCGGCATCAATCACACAATCCAGGCTCATTGGTCACGATCCTGGCGGAGGAGCTGGTCACTCTCAGGAGCGCCAGAGCGGGCAGGGTTGAAGCAACGGCGGCGACGGATCGAGGCGAGGGTGACCTGAGGTGAGACCTCGGCCTGTTCGACCGCCCATTCGAGAAGCGTGATCACCTCGGCGCTGAGGGAGCGATGTTGGCTGTCAGCGCGCTGTTTGAGGCGCTCATAGAGTTCCTGAGGGACATTGCGCACGTGCAAGATTGACATGGTTCTTTACCTCAACGAAAAAGATTCTACCACAGGTGGTTGCGAAATGCAACCTTCACAGGCTCATCGCCTGGGCCGCCGTCCTGTGAGCCGCCCGCCGATAGTTCCTGTCTCAAAATCCCTGCTCCAGCTCCCGTCCACAGGGGCCGCCCACCGATACGGGGGTGGGGAGCACTTTTAGGACAGGAACTAGCAGCCTGTCGGAGAGGTCGCTCACCGCCCCGTCCGCGGGGCGGTTTGCCCTCGTGGACGGGGGCAAGAGCGGGGTTTTCCGACAAACTGCTAGATAGAGATATTCATGCAAAAGCAAACGTTTATCCACGTCAAACCGAGACGGTTGGGCAAGGCGCTGCGGCACGGCGACATTCCATGGAATGTTGTCCTCGTTGTTGTTGCTGTGCTGGTGCTGTTGGTAATGCTGGCTATCGGCGGGTCGGTGTGGACCGAGTCGGCGGTCTCGCGCGCCGAGTTCGGGCTGAGCTTTATCACGCCCAAAGCGCAATCGTCGTGGGACCCGGTCAATGACCATTTCGAGGCGTGGCCGATTATGGTCGGCACGCTGTCCACGTCGCTGGTAGCCATTCTCATCGCCACGCCCATCAGCATTTTCATCGCGGTCTTTTTGGCGGAACTGTGCCCCAACTGGTTGCGTATGCCGCTCAATTTCATGGTCGAGATGCTGGCCGCCATTCCCAGCGTGGTGTATGGCCTGTGGGGCATTTTCGTCTTTCTGCCGCTGGTCGTCAAGCCCATCGGCGAATTTCTCGGCGCTAATCTGGGATTCATACCGTTGTTTTCCGGGACGATTCCGGCCTCGGGCATCAGCCGACTGGGGGCGGGACTCGTTTTGACCATTATGATTATCCCAACGATTTCCGCCGTGACCCGCGATGTGCTGCTGGCGATTCCGCGCTCGCAGCGCGAAGCGGCATTGGCGCTTGGCTCGACGTATTGGGAAACCATCTGGCAGGTGTTGTTGCCGTATGGACTATCGGGCATTTTGGGCGCGGTGATTTTGGGGCTGGGCCGCGCGCTGGGCGAGACGATGGCGGTGACGATGGTCATTGGCAATAATACCATCGAATCGTCCGGCTCGCTGCTCAAGCCCGGCGCAACGATGGCAAGCGTCATCGCCAACGAGTTTGCCGAGGCGGTGACCAAAATGCACACCAGCGCGTTGATCGAATTGGGGCTGGTGCTGTTTGTGATGACGCTGCTGCTCAATGTCGTTGCGCGTTTCCTGGTGTGGCAGGTCGCCCGCCAGACGCCCAGCGAAGGGCGTGCCTAGTTTTCACCGCAAAGCCGCAAAGAGCGCAAAGGATTTTCAATCTTGGCGTTCTTGGCGTCTTGGCGGTTCCAATCTTTTCACCGGAATCGTATTATGACGACACAGGGTTATATAAAGCCGGGGGTGTTGCATCGCCGGCGGCGCATGGTCAACGTGGCGATGTTATCGGTCACGGCGCTGTTTACGCTGCTGGCGCTCGTGCCGCTGGTGTGGATTATCACGTATGTGCTGCGCGCAGGTGGACAGTACATCACTCTCGACCTGTTCGTCAAACTGCCGGCCGGCCTGGGGCAAACGGGCGGCGGCGTGGCCAACGCTATCCAGAGCACGATCGTGGTGACGCTGCTAGCGATGCTGCTCTCGGTGCCGGTGGGGGTGCTGGCCGCCTTTTACGTCTCGCGCCACGCCAACACGCCGCTGGGTATTGCGGTGCGCTTTGGGACGGACGTGCTTTCGGGCGTGCCTTCGATTGTGGTCGGGCTGTTCGGTTACGCGCTGATTGTCAAGCCGCAGGGACATTATTCGGCGCTGGCCGGCGGCGCGGCGATTGCCATCATCATGCTGCCGACCATCATCCGCACGACCGAAGAGATGCTCAAGCTGGTGCCCAACACTCTGCGCGAGGGCAGCCTGGCGCTGGGCGCGCCGGAATGGAAGACCTCGCTCAGCGTGATGCTGCCGGCGGCCATCAGCGGCGTGGTGACGGGCATCATGCTGGCGATTGCGCGCGGCGTGGGCGAGACAGCCCCATTGCTTTTTACGGTGCTGGGCAACGATCGCTACGACATCAGGCAGATTGTGGGCGGCGGGCTGCAAAGCGGCCAGTCGTTGGGGCAAATCGCGCAGCGACTGTTCGACCAGCCGGTAGACGGCCTGACGCTGACGATGTGGAAATACGCCCAGCAGCCGTTTCCCGAACGCGTGCAACAGGCCTGGGCGGTCGCGCTGGTATTGATGGTGTTTGTGTTGAGCCTCAATATCACGGCGCGGCTGATCGTGGCCTGGCGGCAGAAACAACTGGAGGGATGACGAACGACGACTGACCACCGATGACCGTTGGTCAGTGGTCGGTCGTCAGTGGTCGCTCTCTGTAAAGAGGTAATACCATGCAAAATACTCTGGCTCTTCCCATTCTCAATGTAGCTTTTACAACGGCGCAAGCTGCCGCGGCAGAGCTGGCGGTGCGCAACAATGGCGCGCTCAAGATTGCCATCGAAGGCGTGTCGGTGTACTATCGTACCTTTTGCGCGGTGGCGAATGTGAGCATGCCGATTTACGCCAACACCATCACCGCCATCATCGGGCCATCGGGCTGCGGCAAATCTACGCTGCTGCGTTCGCTCAACCGCATGAATGACCTGACGCCGGGTGCGCGCGTAGAAGGCAAAATTGTGCTGGACGGCGTCCAGGATATTTACGCCAAGGGCGTAGACGTGGTGGACATTCGGCGGCGCATCGGCATGGTGTTCCAGCGGCCCAATCCCTTTCCCAAGAGCATTTACGACAACGTGGCTTATGGCCCGCGCCTGTACGGCATCACGCGCAAAGCCGACCTGGATGCGATTGTGGAAAACAGCTTGCGGAGCGCGGCGTTGTGGGACGAGGTCAAGGACAAGCTGCGCGATTCGGGCCTGGCGCTTTCGGGCGGGCAGCAGCAACGCCTGTGCATCGCCCGCGCCCTGGCCGTGGAGCCGGAGGTGATTTTGATGGACGAGCCGGCCAGTGCGCTCGACCCGGTCTCGACGCTCAAAATCGAAGAATTGATGCGCCAGCTGAAGGAAAGCTATACCATCGTCATCGTCACCCACAACATGCAGCAGGCCGCGCGCGTGAGCGATTACACGGCCATGATGATGATGCGCCCCGACCGCGCCGGCGAGATGATCGAATTCGACGTGACGACCAAAATTTTCACCCGCCCCAAAGACAAACGCACCGAAGATTACGTCACGGGCAGGTTTGGGTAATTTTGCACCGCAGAGGCGCTGAGGACGCAGAGTTAAAAGATTCTCTGCGGTGAAGGAAACCAGAGCGAGTCCCTTTGGACAATTGGGAGAAATGAAATGACGGCTAAAATCAAGGTCTTGTTTTTGTGCACGGGCAACTCGGCGCGCAGCCAGATGGCCGAGGCGTTCTTGCGGCATTACGGCGGCAACCGTTTCGAGCCGTACAGCGCGGGCCTGGAACCCAAGGGCATCCATCCCTACGCCATCCAGGTTATGGACGAGGTGGGCATCAGCCTGGAGGGGCAGCGCTCCAAAGATGTGACGGAATATCTGGGGCGCATGCATTTCGGCTATCTGATTACAGTCTGTTCCAACGCCGAAGAGAGGTGCCCCACGGCCTGGCCGGATGTGAGCCGGCGGTTTCACTGGGCCTTGGACGACCCGGCCGCGGCGCAGGGGACGGAAGAAGAAAAGCTGGAAAAATTCCGCCAGGTGCGCGACCAGATCGAGCAACGTATCCAAGAGTGCCTGGCGATCGGCCCCTGACATTACGGCGCAAGGTTGGCTCGCCGCGCCGTCCCCGGCGCGGCCTGAGCGGATGCTCCCTACCTCGCTTTTTCACGAAAGGCGCGAATCATCATCGGCAACACCTCGGCCACGTCGCCCACAATCTTGTAATGCGCGATCTGGAAAATCGGCGCGTTGGGGTCGGTGTTGATGGCAATAATCTTGGACGATTCCTGCATGCCGGCGCGATGCTGGATGGCGCCCGAGATGCCTGCCGCGATGTACAGGCGCGGGCGCACGGTCACGCCGGTCTGTCCGACCTGATGCTCACGCGAAATGAAACCGGCGTCCACCGCCGCGCGCGACGCGCCGACCTCGCCGCCCAGCAGATGCGCCAGCTCGCGCACCAGCTCGAAATTTTCTTTGCAACCCAGACCTGCGCCGCCCGAAACCACAATCGGCGCGCCTTTCAGGTTGACCTGCGACTGGCGCATTTCACGGCTCAGCACTTGCAGCGCCAGGTCGCGGTCATCAAAGGTCGGCTCGATTTTCTCGACGTTGCCCTGACGGGTGGGGTCAGGGTCGCGGCGGCGCATCACGCCTTCGCGCACGGTCGCCATTTGCGGGCGCGTGTGGGGATTGACAATCGTGGCGATAATGTTGCCGCCAAACGCCGGGCGAATCTGGTAGAGCAAGTCGGGATAAACCTGTTTGTCTTTGCGCGCGGTGTACTCGCCGATTTGCAAATCGGTGCAATCGGCCGTCAAGCCCACGCGCAATGCGCTGGCGATGCGCGGCGCCAGGTCGCGTCCGATAGGCGTTGCGCCGATGAGAAAAATCTCGGGCCGCCGCTCGCGCGCCAGGTCCGTCGCCACGCGCGCATAGGGCAGCGTGCGGTAATTTTCCAGTTCGGGATGGTCGGCCAGCATGACGCAGTCCGCGCCGTGATGAATGACCGTCTCTGCCAGCGCGCCGATATTGTGACCGCACAGCAGGCCGCACACGCGGCCGTTCAACTGCCGGGCGAGTTCCTGTCCCTTTGCCAGCAATTCCAGACTGACATCGGCAAGCTTGCCGTCTTCTTGTTCGATGAATACCCAGACATCTTTTGGCATAGCGTGTTCCTTTCGCTGACCACTGACGATTGACCACCGACCACAGACCACCGACGACGGTCGTCGGTCGTCGGTCGTCATCTATCCTACAATGTATTCCTTGACCAGCTCTTGCATCAACGCAGCGATGCCTTCGGCGTTGGCCGGCACCTGTTTGCTTTCGGTCGTTTCCAGCACGACAAAGTTGACCTTATAGACTTGCGTGGGCGAACCGGCCAGCCCAAGTTTGTCTTCGTCCGCGTCCAGGTCGGCGGCGGTCCACACGGGGATTTTGAGATGGCGCGCCGCCAGAAAGGCCTCCAGTTTTGCTTCGGTCTCGAATTCGGGCCATTTTTGCAACAACGCCGAATACTCGAACGGCGTCGCGGCCAGTTTGTATTCGATTTGCCGCCGCACCGAAGGCGGACGCGGGCGATTGGCCGAGGCGACCACGGTGAGCAGGCAGGGCAGGGGGCACTTGACCCATTCGCGCCCCAGGGGAAAGGCGCGCTGCACGGTAATCTCGTCGCCTTCGAGATTGACGATGGCTTCGGCATAGGTAATTTGCGGGATGCCCAACTTTTCCGCCGTTTGCGGGCCGACCTGGGCCGTGTCGCCGTCAATGGCCTGGCGGCCGCAAAACACCAGGTCGAACGGCCCCAGTTTTTCGACGGCGCACTTGAGCGTGTACGACGTTGCCAGCGTATCGGCCCCGGCAAACTTGCGGTCGGTGAGCAACACCACGCGGTCTGCGCCGCGATAGAGCGATTCGCGCAGCACCTCGGCTGCCTGCGGCGGTCCCATCGTGATCACCGTGACCTGGCCGCCATAGCGGTCCTTGACCTGCAACGCCATCTCGAGCGCGTTCAAGTCTTCCGGGTTGAAGATGGCCGGCAGGGCGGAGCGATTGATGGTACCATCCTCTTTCATCACGTCGCCGGTGATGTTGTGCGTGTTGGGCACTTGCTTGACCAGCACGACCGAGTTGTATGTTCGCATGTACGCCTCCTCAATGAGTGAAACCGATTATTGAAACACCGCAAAGGGGAAAAAGTTTCAACCGTGTCAGGTATTATAACCGTTCAGATGGAGGGCCATTTCACCGCCGAGACGCTGAGGACGCAGAGAGAGCCCAAGGAACCTCTGCGCTCTCCGCGCCTCTGCGGTGAAAAATCCCATACAGGCTGAACAGTCACAGGTATTATACCTTGGACAATGTCGGATATTGTCATTGCGACGACGAAGCAATCTCCTTTCGGGGGGAGATTGCTTCGTCGTCCTGCGGACGCCTCGCAATGACATGTTGCTTCGCCGCCGGAGTTTACCCTGAGTGAAACGAAGGGGCGGCTCGCGCCAACGAATGTGACATTGTCAAGATACCGGCTTTGGGAACGGCGCGCAGGCGCAAGTGATGTGGTAAAATGGCTAACGCTGACATCAGGAAGGAGCGACATTCGATGCAAAATCTGACTCGACGCGACATCATCGCCGCGCGTGAGGTGCGTTACCGGCGGCGGATGGATTTGCGCGTGACCACGCCGGAACAGGCATTAGAATTCGTCAACGAAGTGGGCTTTTGCTTTCTCTTTCCCATTAAGGGCATCGAGATGCCCTCGCTATGGGATGCGGTCGCCGGGCGTGTCATTCCCACTTCCTCAGCGCATAGCGGCTATGAGATTGAGCGCACGTGGGGATGGAAAGATGAGTCACTGGCTCGCAAACAATGGTATTACGGCAAATTGATTCGCGGCAAAGCCACACTGGTCAGCCTGGCATTTCTGCCCAACTTTTACGCTTTGAGCGAGAACTATGGCGATTATGAACACGATTACCTGGAAGCGTATCGTGCCGGCCGGCTTTCGGCAGAAGCCAAAGCGATTTATGAAGCCTTGCTCCGACACGGCGCCCTGGATGCGGTGCGGTTGCGGCGCGAAGCCGGCCTGAGTTCCGAAGCCAGCAAAGGTCGCTATGATAAAGCGTTGACCGAGTTGCAGGCCGATCTCAAGGTGTTGCCGATCGGCGTGGCCGAAGCCGGTGCGTGGCGTTATGCTTTCATCTATGAATTGCTGCCGCGCTGGTTACCCGAGTTACCGGAACAAGCTCGCGCTATCGGGCGCGGTCAGGCGCGGCGCGCTATCCTCGAGCAATATATGCGCAACGTCATTGCCGCCCCGCTGCCCGCTGCTGCGCGCGCCCTGGGTTGGTCTCTGAGCGAAACCGGTCAGGCCGCCGAGGCTCTGGCTCAACAAGGCCGGTTGCAGTTGAATGTCCAGGTCGCGGGCCTGAGCGAGCCGCAAGTTGTGTTTGCGCCCTCGTCCAGGCCGTGCTAAAATGAAAAGCCAATCAGGGTAAACTCCGGGCGGCAAAAGCAACATGTCATTGCGAGCTGCCCGCCTGCCGAAGGCAGGCCGGGCGGCGAAGCAATCTCCCTCCTGGCCGGGGGATTGCTTCGCGCCTTCGGCG
>FWPV01008621.1_pt1 | contig 17732 bp, 16 predicted proteins | sample 2228371 | NCBI WGS metagenome assembly FWPV01 (sample SAMEA103939776, study PRJEB20133) | metagenome | reverse complement strand
TTTTCAGCATACCGCGTTTTGCCGCGCGGGGACAGGGGTTTTGAGGCCGCCGCAATTTGGCAGTTCGGCACCGGGCTTGAGGAGGGGCGAACCGGCCGAGGAAAAGGCAGGGGAGCCGGGGCCCCGGGCCTGCGCTCAAAATTTCCCCGCCGCCAGCCCGCTTGCGGCTTGGCGGTCCACCAGCCAGCGCACCTCCCCGGAGGTCGGTCGGATGAGTCCGGCCGGAGGCCGGGGGGAATCCCCGGCGCCTTCCAGCACAGCCTTCAGGGCCGCGCTTTTGTCGTGGCCGCTCACCAGAAAAACCGCCAGCCGGGAGCGGTTGAGCACCTCCGGGGTCAGGGTGAGCCGCGGGAAGGCCTCGCCGGCCCGCTGCACCGGCCAAACCCAGCGGTCCGGAGGCAGCCTCTGGCCCGGGAACAGGGAGGCGGTATGGCCGTCCGCGCCCAGCCCCAGCAGGGTCAGGTCAAACCCGCCTCCCCCTTCGCCCAGGTGGCGGCGCAGCAGGTCTTCGTAGGATCGGGCCGCGGCCGCGGCGTCCTCCTGGCAGAGCATGGGGTGCACGTGTTCCGGCGTCAGGGGCACCTTCTCCAGGAGCGCCAGGCGGACCAGCCGGTAGTTGCTTCGGGGGTCTTCCGGCGGCACGCAGCGCTCATCGCCCCAGAAAAAGTGCACCCGCCTCCAGTCCACCCGGTCTCTCAGGGGAGGTGAGCCCAGCAGTTCGTAGGTGCGGGTCGGGGTGCGGCCGCCGGCCAGGGCCAGGGAGACGCGCCCCCGGGCCTGGAGGGCAACCCGGGCCTCCTCCGCCACTAACGCGGCGGCAGCCCGGCTCAGGGCCTCCAGGTCGGGGAAAATCTCCACCATGGTCAGGGTCCGGAAGGGGCCGGCCGGCTCAGACCCCCGACTCCCACTCCGTATGGTAGGTCCCGGGCCGGTCCAGGCGCTCGTACGTGTGGGCCCCGAAAAAGTCCCGCTGGGCCTGGATGAGATTGGCCGGCAGCCAGGGACTCCGAAAGGCGTCATAGTAGGCCAGGGAAACCATGAGCCCGGGAGCCGGCAGGCCCCAGACCGCGGCGTTTTGGACCACCGCCCGCCAATCACCGGCCACGGCCCGCACCGCCTCTCCCAGGCGGGGGTCCAGGAGCAGGTTGGGCAAATCGGAGCGCAACTGAAAGGCGACCCGGATGTCCTCCAGCAGGGCCGCCCGGATGATGCACCCTCCCCGCCATACCCGGGCCACCGCCTCCAGGTTGACCCCGAAATTATACGCCAGGGAAGCCTGGCGGATCTGGGCCAACCCCTGGGCATAGGACACCAGCATCGCCCCGAACAGGGCGTTTTCCAGCCGGCGCAGGAAGTTATTGCGATCCACCCGGGGGCGGGGGTCCGGGGCCCCCAGGAGCTGGGCAATCTCCTGGCGCTCCTCCCGGTGGCCGGAGAGGTCCCGCATGGTCACGGCCACGTCGATGGTGGGCGTGGGCACCATCAGGTCCATGGCGTCCCAGGAGGACCACTTGCCGGTGCCCTTGGCCTGGGCCGCATCCGCGATCAGCTCCACCAGGGGTTGACCGGTGAGTTCGTCCTGACGTTGAAAAATCTTGTGGGTGATCTCCAGGAGGAAGGAGCTGAGCCGGCCCTCCTGCCAACGGCCGTAAACCTCGGCCAGTTCGGCCGCGCTCAGCCCCAGGCCCCGCTTCAGCAGGTCATAGCTCTCGGCCAACAGCTGCATCAGGGCATATTCGATGCCGTTGTGCACCATTTTGACGTAGTGGCCGGCCGCTCCGGTCCCCAGGTAGGTGACGCAGGGCTCGCCGTTGACCTTGGCGGCAATGGCGGTGAGGAAGGGCTCCACCCGGTCGTAACCCTTGCGGGACCCCCCCGGCATGAGGCTGGGGCCGACGCGGGCCCCCCGCTCGCCGCCGGAGATGCCCAGCCCGAGATACAGGAGGTCCTTGCGGTTGAGGATGCGCTCCCGGCGGGTGGTGTCGGTAAAATGCGAGTTGCCCCCGTCGATGACGAGGTCGCCGGCCTCCAGGAGAGGCAGCAGGTCCCGGAGCATCTGATCCACCGGAGGCCCGGCCTTGACCATGAGCAGGATTGACCGGGGTTTGCGCAGGTGGCCCACAAATTCCCGGAGCTCCAGAGCCCCTCTCAGCCTCCGGCCCGCGGCCTCCCCCGCCAGAAACTCCCGGGTCTTCTCCGGGGTGCGGTTGTACACCGCCACCGGGATGCCGTGGTCGTCCAGGTTGAGGACCAGGTTGCGGCCCATGACTCCCAGGCCCACCACGCCGATCTCACATCCCTGATAGAGCATGCAGGTCCCCCTGGTGGTTGGCGTTGTCCTCGGCGGAGGGGGCAAGGGCTCGCCAATCCTTGCTCCTCTCCCCTGTCCCCGTTCGGTCTGGAAGTGAAGTTTGCGGGGAGAACGGGAAGGCCGGGCCCCCCCGGCTCCCCGGGCAAGAATTCTGCCCCCCCTTACGGCGGCGGCTCCGGGCGGCCCTCCAGTTGCGCTACTTTGGCCAAACGCCGCCGATAGCGTTCGCTCCCCTTGAAGGAGGCCGCCAGGAAGGTCTTCACCAGTTCCCAGGCCAGGGCGAAGCAGGTGACCTTGCCCCCCAGGCAGAGGACGTTCATGTCGTCGTCCTCCACCCCCTGGCGGGCCGAATAGACCTCGGTGATGAGGGCGGCCCGGACGCCCTTCACCTTGTTGGCGGCGATGGAGGCTCCCACGCCGCTGCCGCAGATGGCCACCCCCCGCGCCACCTCGCCCGCGGCCACCGCCCGGGCCAGCGGCACGACAAAGTCCGGGTAGTCGTCGTCCCCCACGTAATCAAAGGCCCCGAAATCAATGACCTCGTGGCCCAGGCCGCGGATTTCCTCCATGAGCTGTTGCTTCAGTTCAAAGCCGCCGTGGTCCGCGGCGATGCCGATGCGCATGCTTCGCCTACCTTAAGAAGATGCGGTGCTCAGCCCCCAGCGCAGCCGAGGGCCTTCAGCTCCCGGCCAGAATTTCCTTCACCCGCCGGACGATGGCCGCAGCGGAAATCTCCTCCAGCTCCAGGAGCTCCCGGGGAGTCCCGCTTTGGGGCTTCTTATGCACCGCCAGGGAATGGACCGGGGTGGCGGCGAGGGCCAAGGCGCTGCGGACCGCCTCCCCCAGCCCGCCTTCGGGGTAGTGGTCCTCCACGGTGAGGATGGCCCGGGTTTCGGCCGCAGCCCGGGTCAGGGTGGCCGCATCTACCGGCTTGACGCTGTAAAGGTCGATGACCCGCACCGCCACCCCCTCCGCCTGGAGGGCCTCGTACGCCTGGAGGGCCTCGAACAGCGTAATGCCGGCCGCCACCACGGTGACCCGGTCCGCCGCGCTGGCCCGCAGGACCTTGCAGCCGCCGATGGGGAAGGCCTCCCCGGTGTCGTAGAGGATGGGAGTGGCCTCCCGGGTGGTGCGCAGATAGACAATGCCGGGATAGCGGGCCGCCTCCTCCACCAGCCGCTCGGTGGCCCAGGCGTCCGCCGGATAGAGCACCACGCTGTCCCGAAGGGTACGGAACATGGCCAGGTCCTCCAGCCCCATCTGGGAGGGCCCGTCGGCCCCGATGGAGACCCCGGCATGGGAGCCCACGAACGTGATCTTGGCCCCGGAATACTGGCTCATGCGGATCTGGTCGAAGGCGCGGCTCAGGAAAGCGGCGAAGGAAGAGACAAAGGGCAGCTGGCCCCGGCGGGACAGACCCAGCCCCACGCCCACCATATTCTGCTCGGCCACGAACATTTCGAAGAAACGCCCGGGGTAGGCCTCCTTGAAGATTTCCGCCATGGTGGAGTTGCTCACCTCGCCGTCCAGACAGACGATCTGGGGAAACTGGGGATAGAGGCGGGCCAGGGCGTTGCCGTAGGCCTTGCGGGTGGCCACCTTCTGCTGGGGATCATAGGCAGGGGGCGGCACCGTCGCCGGGGTGGCCGCCGGGGGCTTCAGGTCCTGGGGCGCGGCCAGCTCACCCCGGACCTCGTGGTCCACCGGCCCCAGCTCCTCCAAGGCCCGCGCCAGCTCCGGGCGGCTCAGGGGCTTGCCATGCCAGCCGTTGACGTCCTCGAGGAAGGAGACCCCCTTGCCTTTGAGCGTCCGGGCGATGATCATGGTGGGGCGCCCCTGCACCTGGGCCGCCTCCCGGTAGGCCGCCAGGATGGCCGGGAAGGCGTGGCCGTCGATGACGAAGGTCTCCCAGCCGAAGGCGCTGAGGCGCTGCTCGTAGGCCGCCAGGTTGTGGCCGAACATGGTCTCCCCCCGCTGGCCCAGGCGGTTGACGTCCAGGATGCCCACCAGGTTGTCCAGACGGTAATAGGCGGCCAGTTCCACGGCCTCCCACATGGAGCCCTCGGCCATCTCGCTGTCGCCGATGAGCACGAAGGTGCGGTACGGCAGGCGGTCCAGGTACTTGGCGTTCAGGGCCATCCCCACCCCGATGGACAGGCCCTGGCCCAGGGAGCCGGTGGCCGCCTCGGCATAGGGGAAGGCCACGGTGGGGTGGCCTTCCAGAGGTGAGCCCAACTTGCGATAGGTGGAAAGCAGCTCCGCTTCGCTGAGCCGGCCGGCGGCCACCCAAAGGGCGTAAAACAGGGGCGAGGCATGTCCCTTGGAGAAGATCAACCGGTCGTTGTTCGGGTGCTGGGGGGCCTCCGGGTCATAGCGGAAATGGCCGCCGAACAGCAGGCCGGTCATGAGCTCCACCGCGGAGAGCGAGGAGGTGGGGTGGCCGGAGCCGGCTTCGGTGGTGCAAGCCAGGATGAGATACCGCAGATAGGCGGCCAGTTTTGCCAGGTGCGCCGGGTCGGCTGGCATAGGTTCCAGGTCTCCTGGGGGCTGGTTTGAAGAATTTTCCAAGGGGAAACGGGTAACCCACCCTACCGCCTAAATATAACGCGCCATCAGGGGGAATCAACCGGAACCCGGGAAAAAACTCCCGCCTTCCTCAGCTCCCCTTCTCGGTGCAGCGGGCCATGTTGCAGCTGGCGGCGGCATAGTCCGGGGAGCAGCAGTGGTCCAAACGGTAGAGGATATAGGTCAGCACCAGGGAGCCCAGAAACATCCACAGGGGCCCGAAGAGCCACAGGGCCACCACCACTGCCAGGTAATAAGCCCGCATCCCCAGGGTGTAGTGCATCATTCCCGTGTCCAGGGTATGGGCGATGAACTCCGGGGTCAGGATGGGGTCGCAGGCCAGGGGCACGTTGATCATGAAGTTCACTTGGTTCAGGTAGCGGATGGAGAGGGTGAAACTGAAAAAGGCGAAGAAAAAATGGAGGCTCAGGAGCATAACCTTAATGAGGAACAGGGTCTGCACCCGGGTCACAATGGCCCAAAGCTCAAAATTCAGTTCGGCCAGGAGCTCCGCCCGGAACAGGAAACTCAGGAGGCCCAGGCCCAGGAGGATGGCGGTGGAGGCCAGGAAGCTGGCGGCCATGACCCAGTTGCGCAGCGTCTGCACCGAGAGGATGTCCCGCCGCTCCTGCATGATGGACTCCACCCACATGCGCCTGAGGTGTCGGGTGACGCCCAGGTAGGTTTGCAGGGGGGCGCGGCGCACCTGCACCAGCCAATAGAGGTGATAGCCGGTGAGCACCACGAACGTGGCCGCCGGGTAGATGATCTCAGACCAGGGCAAGCCGGTCATAGGGTTCTCCTGCGGAAAGTTGTGGGGCCGGGCTCAGTAAGGGTGGTCGTTGCGCCACATTTCCAGGGCCACTTCCAGGGGCTCCAGGATCTGGTAAATGGCTTCGCAGCGCACGCAGGGCACCAGGTTGTCCCGGCCCCGGTAGGTGTAGGTCCACTCCCGGCTGCCCCGGCAGTTGGGGCAGCGCGCCGCCGCGCCTTTCAGGTCCGCCACCAGCCGGCTCAAGGTCAGGTGCTCCCGGCTGAACTCCTGCAACTCCTCCCAGGTCCAGCCCCACACGTCGCCTTCGGCATAGTCCGCCGGCGTGCCCTCCACCGCAAACTCCCAGTCCTGGAGGGCGAAGCCGCCCTCCGGCCGGGGCTCCAGGGTGCCCACCCTGATAATCCGGGCCTTCATTATCCTGCCTCGCTTTCCGGCGCCCCAGCCGCGGGGCGGCCGGCAGTGCACCGGTTCTGGGGGGAGGCCGGGGGAGCCTGGCCCCGGTCCCGAACTCCTCCCCCTAAAACAACAGCTTCACCACCGTGATGGCAATGGCCACCCCCACCGCGTCGGCCGTCAGGCAGACCGGCACCAGGTAGCCGGCCTTGCGGATGCCCACCGCCCCCAGATAGACGGCCAGCACGTAAAAGGTGGTTTCGGCGCTCCCCATGATCACCGCCGCCATCCGGCCCGCCGGGGAGTCCGGGCCGGCGGATTTCAGGATCTCGGTAAAGACCCCCAGGGTGGCGGCGTTGGACAGGGGCTTCACCAGGGCCACAGAGAACACCTCCGCCGGCACCCCCAGGGGGGAGCCCACCAGGGAAAATCCCTGTTTCACGAAGTCGTGGGCCCCGGAAGCCTGAAAGGTCTTGACCATGAGGAAGATGGCCAGGACATAGGGGAAGATGGAGGCCACGATGCCGAGGCCGTCCTTGGCCCCGGCGACAAAGGAGGAGTACACCGGCACCCCCCGGGCGGCGCCGTAGGCCACGGTAAACAGGATGAACAGCGGGATGGCATACTGGAACGCGGCGGCCAGGGCTTGCATCAGGGCTTCCTCCCCGGGGCCAGAGCCCGAAACAGGTAAAGGAGGCCCACCGCGGCGGCGGAGGAGGTCACGGTGGCCAGAAACGTGGGCAGAAAGATGGCATTGGGATCCCGGGCCCCGTAGCTGGCCAAAAGGCCGATGACCGTAAAGGGGATGAGCTGGATGCTGGAGGTGTTGATGACGATGAACAGCATCATTTCAAAGGTGACCGCGTCTTTTTGGGGGTTGAGGCTTTGCAGGTCCTCCATGGCCTTGATCCCCAGGGGGGTGGCGGCGTTGCCGATGCCGAAGAAATTGGCCAACAGGTTCAGAGTGATGGAGGTGATGGCCGGGTGTCCCGGGGGCAGGCTGCGGAAGAGGCAGGCGATGGCCGGCCGGCAGAGACCGGAGAGTTTCTCCATGAGGCCGGAGTCTTCCATGATCCTGGTCAGGCCCAGCCACAGGGAGACGATTCCCGCCAGGTACAGGCAGATTTCCACCGCAGCCCGCCCCGCTTCAAACATGGCCTGGGTGAAGGCCTCCAGCCGGCCGTTGACCACCGCAAACAGGACGCTGGCGCACACCACCGTGAGCCAGATGACATTCATCTCGGGCTCCCCCGGTTCCGGCCTCGGCAAAGGGTCCCTGCCCCCTTCGCCAAAACTGCCGGCCCCTGCTTCTTTGTCTGCCGACCCCCCGGACCGGCGCGTCGGACTATCAGCCCACCCAATCGGCCGCGGCCGGGTTGATCTCGCTCCGGCGGTGCTCCACTGCCGCGGCCTGCTCCCGGGACCACACCGTCTCCGGGAGGCCGGCCAGGGCCACCCCATGGCGGCCGCCGTTGCCTGCCCCGCCGCCTGCTGCCCGCCTCTGATAGACCCCGCCCCACCACAGGGCCAGCGCCCTGGCCTGGAGCTCCGTCAAGGGGGTTTGCTCAGGCATGTCTTTTGCTCCCTCGCTCTCCCGGCCGTATCTGGGGAAAACGCATCGCTTCCCCCCGGCTCCCCCTTGATAGAGAGAGCTGGAAGGAGTCGGGACCGAATTTTCTGCTTCCCCCGAATCTCTTTTCGCCTGGTCAGGGGCCATAAGAACCCGGGGATTCAGCCTGAACCCGACTTGTCCGAACTCCCGTCCGGCGATTTATTTGCCGTCCCCGCTACAGCTCCATTTCCAGGTGCATGACGTCATCCCGGCGCTTCATGGAAAACCCCAGGCGCCGGGCCAGGTCCAGCATGGGCTGGTTCTGGGGCAGCACGTCGGCGGAAAGCTTTTTGACCCCCTGGTCCCGGGCGATTTCGATGGCGCCCTGCACCAGCTTGGGACCCAGGCCCTTGCCCTGCCAGGGGTCGGCCACAATGATGGCAAACTCCCCGGTCTCGTGGTCGGCGTCCATCACCAGGCGGCTCACCCCCATCATGACCTCCGGCCCCGGCGGCTGGCCCACGGCCATGAGGCCGATCTCCCGGTCGTAGTCGTTCTGGGTGAAGCGGACGAGCATCTCGTGGGTCCAGTTCTTGATGAGCCGAAAATAGCGGAAGTAGAGGGTGTCATCCGAGCAGCGCTGGAGAAAGTCGGACACCAAAGGCTCGTCCTCGGGCTTCATGGGCCGCAGCAGGACCGGAGTGCCGTCCCGCAGCATCCAGTCGCTCTCATACTGGTTGGGATAGGGGGCGATGATGAGGTGGCGGGGGGGCGGCACCCGGCTGGGCCGGATGACCAGACGGGCGTCCACCGCCACGAAGCGGCCGCCGATGACCATGAGGGGGTTGACCTCCAGTTCCACGATCTCGGGGAAATCGGTGACCAATTGGGAGAGGCGCACCAGGATTTCGGCCAGCAGGTCCAGGTTGGCCGGCGGCAGCTCCCGAAACCCCTGGAGCACCCGAGAGACCCGGGTTTTCTGGATGAGGCTCCGAGCCAGGTGAAGATTGAGGGGCGGCAGGTCCATGGCCCAGTCCCGCAGCAGGTCGGCCATGAGCCCGCCCAGGCCGAAGAGGATGAGGGGGCCGAAGTCCGGGTGCTGCTTGCAGCCCAGATAGAGCTCGCTGCCGGCCTCGGCCTCCTGGGTCTGCACCGTCACTCCCAGGATCATGGCCTCCGGGTGGCGGACCTTGACCTCCGCCATAATCTGCTCATAGGCCGTCAGGACCTCCGCTTCATTCCGCAAATAGAAGCGCACCCCGTGGGCCCCGGACTTGTCGGCGATGTCCGGGGAATGCACCTTCAAGACCACGGGGAAGCCCAGGTTTCTGGCCTCCCGCACCGCGTCGGCGGCGGTGGCCGCGGCCACCGTGAGGTTGGTGGGGATGCCGTAGGCCGCCAGGATGGCCTTGGACTCCAGCTCCGTGAGAAAACTGCGTTCCTCCCACAGGCAGTGGTCCAGGTAAGCCCGGGCCTGGCGGCTGTTCACCGTGATTTCCCGGGGCAGGCGGGGCGGGGTCTCCTGGAGGACCTTCAGCCGGCGGGAATAGGAGAACATCTCCATGAAGGTGTCCACCGCCTGCTCCGGGGTCTCCAGGGTGGGGATGCCGGCGTCGTTCAGGACCTTGAGGCCGCCGGCCACTTCATCGCCGCCCATCCAGACCGCGAAGATGGGGCGACCGGGAACCGCCTCGGCCACCAGGGCCCGGGCCGTCTGGGTGGGCTCGGTGAGGGCCTGGGGGCTGAGAATCACCACCAGGCCGGCGAATTCCGGGGCCTTCAGGGCCACCCGCACCGCCTGGGCGTAGCGCTCCGGGCCCGCGTCCCCCAACAGGTCGATGGGGTTGCCCCGGTTCCAGTGCGGGGGGAGAAAGGCATCCAGGCTGGCCAGGGTTTCCGGGGACAGGGCCGCGGGCGCGGCCCCCCAGCGGGCCAGGGCGTCCACCGCCATGATGCCGGGGCCCCAGGCATTGGTGAGGATGCCCAGGTCGCCCCGGACGGGCGGGGGCATCTTCCCCAGGGCCTCGGCGCAGCGGAAGAGCTGGCCGATGGTGTCCACCCGGACAATGCCGGCCCGCCGGAAGGCGGCGTCATAGGCCGCATCCTCCAGGGCCAGGGCCCCGGGGGCGCTGCGCCCCGCCTTGATCACGATGATGGGCTTGACCCGGGAGACGGAGCGGGCGGCGCTCATGAACTTGCGGTGCCGGGTCAGGTTGTCCATGTAAAGGACGATGCTCCGGGCCGACTCCTGGTTCCCCAGGTAGTCGATGAGGTCAGCAAAGTCCAGGTCGCCCTTGGAGCCCACGCTGATGAAGTGGCTGAAGCCGATGTTCTTCTGCGTGGCCCACCCCAAAATAGAGCTGCACAGAGCCCCGCTCTGGGAGATGAAGGCCAGGTTGCCCGCCTTGGCGCAGTGGGGGGAGAAGGTGGCGGCCAGCCGGGCGGGAGGGCAGAAGATGCCCCAGGAGCTGGGTCCCAGGTAGCGGATCCCGGCCCGGGCCGCCTCCTCCCGGATGGCTGCTTCGATTTTCTCGCCCTCCGGCCCCACCTCCCGGCCGCCGGTGGAGAGGATGACGGCCGCACCCACCCCCGCCGCGCCGCACTCAGCCATCACCGCGGGCACCTGGGCGATGGGCACCGCGATAATGGCCAGGTCGATGGGTTCCCCGACCTCCACCACGCTGGGGTAAGAGGTCAGCCCCAAGATCTCCTCGTGCTTGGGGTTGACGGGATAGACCTTGCCCAGGAAACCGTAGTCCAGGAGATTTTCCAAGAGGGCCCGGCCGAAGCTGTCCTGCCGGGGGCTGGCCCCCACCACGGCCACCGAGTCGGGTTTGAAGAGCGCCTCCAGCCGGCTGCGTTGCATACAGGCTCCGTCTGTGCCGTGCGCCCCTTGTGGGGACGGCGGAGAGGCCGGGGGCGCGCTCCCCGGGCCTTCAAGGCCGCGGGCACGGGTTCATTGTAACGCAGCCGGCCGGGCCGCGGCAACGGGCAATTGCAGGCGCCGCCTCGGCGGGTCCTCCGGAAGCCGGGGAGGGCGAATTCTCAGCAGGCTTCGCCCCCGGGGCGTTTTTTTCGACCCGCGGCCGGCCAAGGTGTGCTAAGGAAAGGGAAAGGTCAAGGTGAGGGCCAGGAGGTCACGACCGGCCGTCCTGGCCGGAAACCGGAATCCGAAAACCCCGATGGGAGGCCGGGAATGCTGCCCACTGAGACCATCGCCGCGGAAGTGGCGCGCAGCCTGGCGGAGGCCTGCCGCCGGGAGAACCCTGGCGCCGGGGTCCTGGCGGCCGCCTGGGAGGTGCTCCTCCTGGTGGACCACTTGCTGCGGCGCTTTGAGCAGGAGCAGGACCTGCCCCGGCCCATCGTCTGCCAGCCGGGCTGCTCCTTTTGCTGCTACAACCGGGTGGAGCTGACCCCGCCGGAGGCGCTCCTCATCGGACAATTCCTTGCCGCCCGGTTTTCCCCCGAAGCGCAGAACCGGCTGCACCGCCGGGTCACAGAGCTGGCAAACTTGTCTGCGGGGTGGAGCCCAGTCCAGGCGGCCGCCCGCCGCCGGGAGCACCCCTGCCCCCTCCTGGATGAAGACCGCTGCGCCGTCTATCCGGTGCGCCCCCTCACCTGCCGGGCCATGCACTCCCTGGACGCCGGCCAATGCCGCACCTCCCTGGAAAGCGGGGAGCTCCTCCCGGACCGCTACTATCAGCACCGCCACGACCTGGCCGGGGCGGTGAGCCGGGGGCTCCGGGCGGGCGCCGCGGCTGCGGGCTGCCAAGCCGGGGTGCTGAACCTGGTGGGCGCGCTGCAAGATATTTTCCGGGCCGCGCAGGCCCCGGCCCGCTGGGCCGCGGGGGAGCGCCTGTTCACGGAAGCTTAGGGCGGTCAGGTTGCCTTGGCGGCCGCCGGCCCGGCCGGAGGGAGGTGTGGGGCTTCCCGCCGGGCAGGCCGTCACTCGTCGGCCGGAGCGGGAAATTCACCCTCCTCCCAGAGGGGCTGGGCCGCCAGCACCTGCCGGGCCCGGAAGGCGTCGGCGGCGTCCACCAGGAGCCGCACCCCCCGGATGAATTGCAGCGGCGGATAAGCGCCGCCGGCATCGTCGGCCAGGATCAGGGAGTCAATGCCTTCCTCCGCCAAGAGCTGGGCGGCCATCTCCGCCAGCACGCGACTGGGAAAGGTCTCTAACACCACGGCGTCATCCCGCTGCACTGCAGGCCCCTTTCCTGGGCTTTTCGGGGGAGGGCCGGGAGCCTGGCTCTCCACCAGAAGGACGGAGGGAAAGCCTGCGCCCCTGGCCCCCTCCGCCAACCCTCACTTCCCTGGCGCCACCGGCAGGTCCGGCCGGGAGGCCCACTCGCTCCAGCCGCCGTCGTAGTACTTGACCTGCTTGTACCCCAGCAGGCGCTTGAGCACGAAGAAGGTTTGGCTGGCCTGATGCCCGGTGCGGCAGTGGACGATGACCGGCGCCTCCCGGTCCGGGAGCAGTTTGGCGTAGGCCGCAGCCAGCTCGGCCAGCGGTTTGAAGCCCACCCCCCGGTCGTCTTTGGCCACATCTTCGGTGTAGGGACGGTTGACGGCCCCGGGGATGTGCCCGGCCCGGGCCTCATCGGTTTTCTGGCCGGAAAAATACTCCGCCGGCCGGACGTCCAGAATCAGGGGCCTCCCCTGGCGGCTGGCCTGGAGAACGAAGGCGGCGTCCACGGTGAAATCGTCGGCCCCCGGGGCGGCGGGATAGGGGCGGGGGTTGACCGTGGGCAGGGACGTGTCCAAGGGGCGCTTTTCCGCCTGCCATTTGGGAAAGCCGCCCTGCAACACGGCATAGCGCCGATGCCCCAGGCGCTCGGCCGCCATGCCCGCCAGGGTGGCGTCATGCAGCTTCTCGCCGGAGACAAAGACCACCAGATCGCTGGGCGCAATGCCCATGAGGCCGAAGTGTCCGGCCAGGAGCTCCGCCGGCAGGAGCATGGAGGAGACGCCGCCCACCACCCCCCGCAGGCTTTCCACGTTGAGATACATCGAGCCGGGGAGGTGGCCGGAGTTGTATTCGGGCTGGCTGCGCAGGTCCACGATTTTCAGCCAGGGTCTGCCCAGGTTCCGGGCCAGCCAGTCGGTGTCCACCAAGCCGGGCAGCGGCTCCGGCAGTTCCCCGGCGGCGGGTTCCGCCACGGCGGTGGCCGGGCCGGACCGGGCGGCGGTCCCGAAATAGGCCCGCCAAGCCTTGATCCGGGCGGCGGTGTCCGGGGAAACCGGTTCCTCCCGCAGGGACGCAGGCTTGAGCACCCGCTCCCGGAAGCCGTTCAGGCCGTCGGTGAGCAGATAGACGTTGGTGAAGCCCTGGCGGGTCAGGGAATCCCGGGCCTGGGCCGCGTGAGTCATGCCGCCGGAATAGAGGACGATGGTTCCCCGGTTCCGGTAAGGGGCCAAGACCTCCCCCAGGCGGGACAGCGGCGCATGGATGGCGCCCCGGATATGAAAGGCCCGGTACTCCGCCTCAGAGCGGACGTCCGCCACCACCAGACCCGGCGCGCCGGCCAGCAGGCGGTCCGCCAGGTCCTCGGGCTCCAGGTGATCCTGGCCGGCCTCCACCTGGCTCAGCAGGGCCGCCTCGCCGCCAGGGGCCGCCGCCACCGGCGCCGGGGACTCGCCGGGCAGGGGGGCCGCCAGATAAGCCACCAGGGCCGTGGCCACCACTGCCAGGCTGAACCCGGGCAGGAAGCGCCCGCTCAGGAAGGCGCCGCCCACGCCCCGGCGGCGCTCCAGGATTTCGCAGCCCCAGAAGGCCGCCACGGCCAGGAGGCTCAGGAGCACCGCCAGGCTCCCCTGGCCCATCCCCAGGGTTTGATAGAGAAAGACCACGCCGGCTTCACCCCAGCTGTACCAAGGCTGCACCAGGGGGAAGGTTTCGTTGAAGAGGATGGCGCCCACCAGGCCACCCCCCAGGAAGAGCAGGGCGTCCAGCTTGCCGGAGGCGGCGCCCACCGCCGCGGTGCCCGGGCACCAGCCCCCCATGACAAAGCCCACCCCGAAGAGGAGGCCCCCCAGCAGGTGCGCCCCATAGATCGTGGGCATCTGGTAGAGCTGGTCAGGGGGGAGCAGCCCCGCCGCACTGAACAGCATGAGCCCCAACATGGCGGTAATCAGGGCGCTGAACATCACCTTGACCACCACCATGTCCTCAAAATAGAAGACCGCGGCCAGCCGCCGGGAGCTGCCCAACCCGGCCCGCTCCAGGGCCAGGCCGAAGAAAACGCCCAAGACCAGGGCGGCTGCGTAGGCGGCGGCAGTGTCCAGCCGATCGGTGCCGTAGAAGGTGCTAAGCATGCCATTGCCCCCGAAAGAGCCGGGCCGTGGCGTAGCCGCTGGCGAACAGGCTGACCATGAAGAGCAGGCTGCCGGTGAGGAGCAAAGCCCCGCCGCTCAGAGCCTGGCCGGAGGTGCATCCCTGGGCCAGGCGGCTGGCGAAACCCGCCACCACCCCTCCCAGAAAGGCAAACCCGGCCCGCTTGCCGGGAGGGCATCCCGGCCCCCGCTCCAATTGCAGACCCAGCCGGCCCCCGGCCAAGGCCGAGAGAAAGCCGCCGAGGAAGATGCCGGCGAACATGAAAACCAGGTAATAACTCAGGTAATCCGGTCCCCAGGCCCCGAAATAGGCGCTGGCCCGGGTATGGGCCGGAGCCGCCAGAGACTCCAGAAAAGCGGCCAGCCGGGCCAGCCCGCCCGAGGCCCCCAGGCCGGCCCCCAGGACTGCATAAGAGGCCAGCAGCACCAGACCCAGGAAGACGCCGGCCAGATAGGGGTTCATGGAACCTTGAACGCGGTTGTTCATGTCAGCACCCCGCGGATTTCTTCTTCGGCGCCGCCGGAACCGTAGGCGCGGGAGCCGGCGCGGCGGGCCGGGCACCCGTCGCCGGCGCCCCGGCCGCCGGCGGAGCCCCGGCCGCGGGAAACTCCGTTTCGCTCCAGTAGGCCGCCAACCCGCCGTGCAACACCTTCACAGACCGGGCGGTCTTCTGGCTCAGGATGCCACCCACGGCCATAGCCAGGGTGCCGTCCCGGTCCACCAGAATGAGGGGTCCGGGGCCGTTCAGGAAAGCCGGATTCTTGAGAACCTCGGCAATGTCCACGTTGACCGCCCCGGGCAGGTGATAGTCCGCAAATGCTTCCGGGGGCCGGATGTCCACCAGCTCAAAGGTGCCGGGCAGGTCCAGCAGCAGGCGCTTGAGCTCGGCCGGGGCCAGGCGCTCCGGCAGCCGGATTTCCCGGCGGGGCGCCGGGGGCGGGGCCGGGACCGGCACCGCGGCTGCGGCCAGACGGGCCGCCTCGGCCCCGAAGGTGGGGAGCCCCGCGGCCAGCCAGGCTTCGCTGCCGCCGTCCAGGCTGGCCACCTTCTTAAAGCCCAGGCGTTCCAAAACTCCCGCTGCCAGGCTGGAGCGGAAGGCCGAGTTGCACACGGTAACCACCGGCTGCTCCGGGTCCAGTTTGGCGGGGGCCAGCTCTGCCAGCTGATTCAGGGGCAGATTGACCACCGGCCCGATACGCAAGCCCATCCATTCCTGGGGCAGGCGCACGTCCACAATCACCGGCGCGTCCCCCTGCTGCATCCGAACGTAGAGGTCCTGAGGTTTGACGAGCCCGGTCTGGGCCAGGGGCAGGCCCGCTCGCTGCCAGTCAGCAAAGTGGACCCCCTGGACACTGTAGCCCACCCGGTGCAGGCGGCGCCAAGCCTCGGCCACCTGCTCGGGGTTGCCGCAGACCACCACGTGGCTCCCCCAGGGCACCATGGTTCCCACCCAGGTCTCCAACCGCCCCCGCACCGCGATGTTGAGGGCGTTGGGGATATGGCCGGCGGCATATTCCCCGGCCGGCCGCAGATCCACCACCTGAACCTTGGTAAAGTCAGCCAGCGCGGCCTCGGGTTTCACCAGGACCGGCCCGGCCTGCCAATCCACCGGCTCCGGGCCCTTTTTGTTCAGGGCGGCGTTGTGCCGGAAATACTGGGGCGCCTCCGGCAGCCCTTCCAACACTGCGGTGATGAACTCGCTCCGGTGCCGGAGCTTTAAATAGGGATTGCTCTTTTTCTGCTCCCCCAGAGTGGAGGTGGGCTCGTCGCTCAGGTGGGCGCCGCACAGTGACCCGGCGCCGTGCGCCGGAAAGAGGGCCAGGTGGTCGGGCAGCTTGGAGAGCTTGTTGGTCCAGGTGTCAAAGAGCATGGACGCCAGCGCCGCGGCGGAAACCGATCCGCCCATGAGGTCCGGCCGGCCGACGCTGCCGATGAAAAGCGTGTCGCCGGTGAGCAGCAGGTGAGGTTCCGCGGGCTTGGCCCGGTGGGCCACCAGGGCGCAGATCCCTTCCGGGGTGTGTCCCGGAGTTTCGATGATCTTCACCAGGGCCTCCCCCACCTTGATGCTGTCGCCCTCTTTCAGGCCCTGGTGGGGGAAGGCGGCCCCACTCTTGGCGCTGAGGTAGATGGGGCAGGCCGCCTGCTTGGCCAGCTCCCGGTGCCCGGCCACAAAATCCGCGTGGTTGTGGGTCAGCAGCACCCCGGTGAGCTTTACCCCTTCTTTTTTACACCATTGCAGGTAGGCGGCCACATCCCGGCCCGGGTCCACCGCCAGGGCCTCCTTGCCGCTCACCAGCAGGTAGGAGTAATGGGACAGCACCGCCAGGTTGAACTGCACCAGGCGGTAGCCCGGATAGCGGTAAACGTTGACCACCTGGTAGGTGGCCGCCTCGTCGCCGTGGCTGGCAGACTCCGCATCCTTGAGGGCCGCGGCTTCACCCCCAAGGGGAACAAACGCCGCCACCAGAAGCAGCACGAGCAGCCAAGGCGCCAATCGCCGGAGCATTGCACCACCTCCTGCCGGTTCCCGGAAAAAAGGGGACTGCGAAGTCCCCTTCCCCTCCGATTCTCTTGGCTATATATTAAGTGGGGAATGACCCAAAAGCAATGGGAAGATGAGCTTATGTGCCTATCTGAGGGGCGGCCCGGGCCTTGTTCAGCCACCCGGGGGGCCGCTGATCCCGCCGGATTTTGCGGCAGCAGTCGCCCCCGCCGCCCCCGGTGCCTAAAAGGCCCCGCGCGGGGCCTCCGGACCGGATTCGGGCAGGGGGGGCGGCGGCTCTCCCGGTTTGGCCGGCTCCGGCCACAGGACCCGGGGCGGCCAGGAGACCTGGGTCACGCCGGCGCAGCCGCCCACCGCCAGGGCCAGCAAGACGGCCAGACACCGGGTCTTGACGCCGGGGGTAAAGAACGCCGGTCTTATTCCCGAGAACATTGTCCGTGAGCGAAGGACCGGCGCGGGCGCCGGTTTGCCGCGGCCCAGCCTGGGGCGTTTGGGCTGATTTTACCTGAGAACCGGCCCTGCTGCCACCCTTCCTTCCCCGGAGGCGGCTATGCGCTTTCTGGATATGTCTCCCTACCGACCCTTTCGCCGCATGGCCACCACCTGCCTCACCCGTCCCATCCGGGACAAACGGGTGATCTGGGTGCAGCCCGCTCCCCGTTTCAGCCGGGATGGCCGCTTCGTGGGCAGGGTGCCCCGGCTGGCGGACCTGCCGGCCGCGGCGGAGCTGTGGCGCCAGGCCTACCCTGAGATTTACGGCTCGGCCCACGACTTCCTCCTTTTTCCTGAGGACTGCCCCGCCCTCGTGGCCCTGGCCGACACCTGGGAGACCGACGCCTCCGCCAAGCCGCACCTGATGCTCCTGGCCGAGGAGGCGGCCAGCGGGCGCCTGGTGGCCGCCACCCTGATGACCAAGTTCGACCGCAACCTGCACATCGAATACACCTTTGCCGCCACCCACCCGGAATTTCGCCGTCTGGGCCTGATGCGGCTTTTGGGGGACATGATGCACCGCATCGCCCTGGCCTCCGGGGCAGAATACCTCACCACCTTCCTGGAGACCTGGCATACCATAACCCAGGCGGAGACGCTGAAATGGGGGGCGGGCTGGCAGGTGGCCGGCATCTTCCCCGGCAATCTCACCCGCTGGGCGGGAGGCCAGGAGGAATACCGGGCCTGTGAGGTTTACCTTTACAAGTTCATCAACGACGGGGAACGCTACGCCACCCGGCCGGAAGAGTGGCACCTGCACCCGCACCTGCGGAAGCTCTGGCAGGCGCTGCAAGAGGTCAACCAGGG
>FWPV01008617.1_pt1 | contig 17733 bp, 16 predicted proteins | sample 2228371 | NCBI WGS metagenome assembly FWPV01 (sample SAMEA103939776, study PRJEB20133) | metagenome | reverse complement strand
GCCCTCGACCTCGAGGGGCGTACCCAGGGCCACCACCCCCTCCCCCATCCGCCGCGCAAACGCCTCCAGAATGGGCTGGTAGGTGGCCGAGCACAGCACCAGCCGCCGCCCGTCCTGCCGCAGCCTGAGGAGTTCGTCCAGCACGTCCATGCGCCGCTTGGGCCAGAGCTCGTTGGTCACCACCCACTCGCTCACCGCGGCCAGCTCGGCCTGCCCCAACCCCGCCAGCAAGCCCGCCGCTCCTTCCATAAAGCGATCCTGAAAAGTCCGCTTGTCTTGCAGGCCCAGCCGTGCGGCCACAGCGCCCGGCAGGTTCCGGTAGAAAAACCACTGGTATTGCGCGGCCCGCCCGTGGGCCTGCATCCAGGCGGCCATACCCCGCCAGGTCTCGCCGGTGGTAAGGGTGCCCTCGAGGTCTGCTGCAATGGTGTTCATAGCCTTCTCTTGTTTGATCAGACTACTGCTTCAACAAGCATAGAACACGGTCATAGGAAGCGATGTAGTGTAAAACTACCAGAGTAGCGAAAATCCAAGCGAGTGTCACTGCTTGATTGCTATACAGCGCCCATGTGGCTATAGCGAACAAGCCCAGCTCAAGCGCCAGTCGAAGTAAGCCGGGCACCGCAACTGGGGCCGCTCCGGGATCACCTGGTACACGAAAGGTAGCCCATAAAGCAGCTGCAAGCCCCGGGAGGCCAAACACCAAAACGAATCGCATCCAACCTTCACTCTTTTGCCAGCCCCACACCCCCAAGGCCAGCAAAGCCCCTATCTCGAGTAAAAAACGCAGCGCAAGATTAATTGGATGCGAGCCCATAAAACCACCTTTATTGGTGCTCAGATTGAGCTTTGAGCACCCGTAAAGAACTCTCCAGGGATTTATCCAGAAAACTCGAGTCGAACAATTTCATGGTTCGCGCCAGCCAACCTGCAAGGGACTCCTCCGAAGCAACACGCACACCATTCCCCAGAGGCTCGAGAGTCCAAACGTGAACTGCCCGCATCCCCAGAGAGTGGCCCGTCCATCCAATGCACCTTCCAGGCTCCAGGACTTGAATAGTTGACGTGATACTCAAACCTTTAGCCTTCCATCTAAAAACGGTTCCGATTGCAAGCGGGCCTTCGAGCTTAGCAAAGGAGATATCGGGTTGCCACTCTGGCCAACGCTCGATGCCAGTGAGCAGAGCCCACACCGTTTCAATGGGTGCATTAATGACAATTTCCTTGCGCGCTTTTAGTGGGGCTCTGTGATCAACATCCATAAGTAGCTCCGCTCCATAACATTACACACAGTATCTTAGAACAGAAGATGATTGGCTCTTAAGGCCCCACCCCTTATCCCCTTTGGCGCTAATGAAACTCTTGATCTGTTTGGCGCCGACTAGCGCGGCTCATAGGTGGCAATAACTACACCCATGGTCGAAACCACGCTACTCACCAGCTTCAGACCAACGGGCGCCGTACCCTCACCCAAAAGCCGCTTGCCCCGGCCTGGTATCACCGGATAGGTCTGCACAGTGAGTTTATCCAGAAGGCCCGCTTGCAGCAGTTGGGGGTAAAGCGTCGAGCTTCCCAGCACCAGCAGGTCGGGGCCTTGGGCGGCCTTGAGCTCCCGCACCGCCTCGAGGCCGGGCAGGCGGTGGCTGTTGTGCCACTGAGGGGTAAGGTCGTGGCTCGAGAGCACGTACTTGGCTGCAGGATTGAACCGGGCCGCAAAGGGGTGTTCGGGGAGCATCTAGGCCAGTATGGGACGAAAATCTTGTAGGCTTTGCGCCCCAACAGGAGCATATAGGGTGCGCTCAGAAGATAATCCTGCACGGCCTCGCGGGTAATTTCGTCTGAATACACCCATATCCAGCCGTCCAGCGCAAATCCCCCACTGGGGGTCTTCCTCCGGCCCACCCGGGGCTTGCATCACACCGTCCTGTGAGACAAACACAGCACCGGTAATCTTTCGCATGGGCGTATGGTACTTCAAAAAATACGGCGCAGTGCGCGCCGTATTGTGGTTTTGTACTCCAGGCTAGTTTAGCCTAAAGGAGTAATAGGTACACCTGCCAGTCCAGACCGTGATGGGCCCCTTGCTGCGGCTGGGATCGGGGGCGTTGACCTTCACGGTTACACGACAATTGTCGGTGCCCAGCCCAGCATTGTTGACGTTGTATAAGTCGAAAACATTGCTGGTAGAGGCAGTATTGGCGAGGAGGAGGTTATCAAACCCTGGTCCGCTCACGTACAGCTTCCAGTCGTAGGTCAGGGCTTCGTTGTCGGGGTTTTCTACGGTTATACCGCCATAGTAGCGGGTAGGGACAGGCCCGATGCGGAAGGTACAACCAGTATCGCTCAGGACGATCGTACTACCCCCTGCTACCTTCACACTCCCGCAAAAGCGGATTTGTCCACCTGTGAACTCCCTCGAGTACACCCCATAATCGGTGATTTTGGGATAGGGGTTTACAGGTGGGGGCAGCACATTTAGGGTGAGGGTTCTGGCAGCGGTGGCCCCCTCGCTATCCTGGGTGGTCACCCGGATCTGGCGGGCACCGGTGGTGCCAAAGGTAACCGAGACCGAGCAACCGGTAGTGGCCGATAGCGTGTCGGGTGCATCCACCGACCATTGGGTACTGCTGCATAGCTTGTTGATGTCGGGTTCGTTGGGGTCGGTGATGAGCGCGGTGATGGGGTAGGCTTCGCCCTGGTGGGGGTCTCCTCCGTACTGCAGGTTCAGGGTAGGCGGGGTGTTGGTCACGTTGACCACAAAGCTACTACTGGCCTGGCTACTGCCGTACTTGGCGAGGAGCGTCAGGGTTCTACTCCCAACCGAGGTGAAAGTACGTTTGAGCTCGGGGCCGAACAGGCTGTTACTGTCGGTGCTCCAACTGCCGCTGTAGAGGATGCCGTCTGTGTTGGAGGTCACGGTCAGGTTGACACTCTTGGCGACAGGGTGGGTGACCGCGAAGAACTGTGCGAGGTTGGTCTCAACCCGCAGGTTCACGCTGGCGGGGTTGGTCTTGATGGTGATTTTGGGCGCTTCGGAACCCCCTGGGGCGGCCTGCTCCTGTTTCCAGGCATCGCTGCGGCGGCCATCAAAGTTCAGCACGCTCAGGGAGTTGAAGATGCTGCTTACGTAGTCGGCTGGGACATAATAGAAACCTCCATCGCCTGCGCCGCAACCCCAGGAGTTCTTGACGATGAAATACCCACCCCCGCCGATGTTGGGGGTCTGGCCGAACTGGGTCATATCCTCATTGGAGAGAAATCCCACGATCTGAACCGCGTGGCCCCCGTAGGAGCCACTAACTTCTTTACCATTCTCGAGCTTGGTTCTAGCGTAGTTGCTCACTATCCCGTCGCTTTTAACATCGTCCATGAAGCCTTTGTAGACCGGGAACGAGGCCAGCAACACGTAGCCCTGTGAAAGGTAGTTGCGCAAGCGGTTGAGATCGAAGGAATCACCATTTTTCCAGACCTGAATGGTTTTTGAGGCGGCTACTCCTGGTCCGCCGAAAGTCACCTTGGCATAGCTACAAAAGGTGAAGATGAAGGTGGTACAGACCCGACGGCTTTGATGGGCGGTATCCGAGCAGGTGCCGCTGTAGCTGTTGCAACTGTTGGCATACGAGTTGCTGTCACCGTCTTTGACCGTGGGGCGGCTCCAAGCCGGGTTATAGGTCCAGCCACCCTCGCTGGGAATGCTTTGTCCTCTGTCCACAGCAGTACCAAGGGCCTTCTCCGACCAGTAGCCGTCGGAGTAGTCGTCGGAGTCCCAGTCTTGCTTGACCTTATTGATCAAGAACTGCTCCGAAAGATTGGCGGGGTTATTGTTCTGCACCCGCTCACGGCTTTCCACCGCACCGATAGCGGTGAAGGCCCAACAGGTTCCGCGCTTGGCCTGATTCTTGATAGGGCTGATGAAATTTTTTAAGGGGAACCAATACCGCGCCACCAGACCAGTGGGAGCGGCACAATTGGCATCTTGGTCGCTTCCGTTTCCAGGGTTGATCGCTTGAGGCTGGATCCCCCCACCGGATTCAAGGCGTGCCGTCTTTAGGCTCTGAGGTCTGCTTCCCAGCAGGTTATTGAGCAGCTCAAGGGCCGCCCTCACCTCGGCCAGCGATTTTCCCTTCAGGCTGTCGGGGGTGGGGGCTTGCGGTTTGAGATCGTCAGGCAGAAGCGCATAGCTCAAGGTGTAATCGTCCAGAGCGTTGTCCACGCTTTGTGAGAGTTTATAGCTTTCGTTGGCGTTGCGGAGTTGGGTACCTAAGCCGAACAGCACCACTTCTTGCCCCCCCGGTCCGCTCACCGGACGATCGCCCTCGAAGTTGGGGGTGGTGGCAGCCTCATCCAGCAAGGCCTTGATGTTGGGGTCCTTGTTGGAAATGTTGTTGAGGGTGGTTTTGTCATCTTGGTACCGTTTTTCCCTGGCCTGCTTGGTAGCCGCTACAGTAGCGGTGCTGCTGAGCACCAGTTCGCCCGAGGCGATGCCTTTTTGGAACTCATCGGGACTCACCATCTGGGCATCGGCAGGAATACCCTCCTTCCAAGCGTTGGTCTCGCTAAACAGATTGGAGTCCAACTTGCTTCCACCTGGCGAACAGGCCACCAATGCCCCTAAGAGAAAAACAACCGCTCCCAGCCGCTTAATTGCTTTCATCATTCCTCCCTTTCTTCCAAAACCAGAGTGAAATCGAAGCCACACGTTCCACAAAAGCGCGCATAGGGCGAGGTGAAGCGGGCTTTGCAGCGGGGACAGGCCTCGAGTAGCCGCTCGCCATCGTTGAGGCAGTAGTACTCCTGCGAGCTGGCTGGAACCGCGCGATTGCAGTGCGGGCAGATGCGGTAAGAGATAACGGTCTCCTCTTTCACTGGCGCAATTCCTTTCTCACACTGGCCTTACTTCTGGCAGTCGAGTCGCACACGAAAGCTGGGGGTGGCTGTGGTGTAGCCAGCCCCGCTGGCCCGAATGGCGTTCTCAAAGCCACTGGGGTTGATCTCGAGAAGCAGTTTGGTGGGGGTTTTGACCTGGTCTTTAGGGGTATCGTAGCGGTACCAGAACTTGAGCTGATGAACCACCGCACCCCCCGGCGGGAGGTTGGCAAACGTCAGCTTCTGTACGTCCAGGGCATCGGCGGTGAGGGTTTGTGCATCGTCGAAGGCGATCTGGATACCCTGATCGCGCAGGCCACTCAAGGCTGGTTGTAGCATTGCCTTGGCGCTGCTGCGTAGCTCCACCGTCACGCCCCAGCCGGGGGTTTGCAGGGGGGTTCCAGCGTCCTTCAGGATGGGCTCGAGCTTGGCAGCCCTGAGGCGCCAGATGCCGTTGAAAAGGGTCTCACCCAGGCAACCTTCTAGCGAGGCCCGCTGATTGGCCCCACCGGGGGTCTGGTTGGCAGGAGCCGGATTGCCCAGGGTAAGTGTAGTGCCCTTTAGACTGTAGCTTACCCCCAGCGACTTTAGCACCGAGACCGGCACATAGGTCTTGCCGTTAATCACGATGGCGTTATCGGCAGCCACCTGACCGTTGATCACGATGTGGTAGGTGGTGCTGGCGGCCAGAACAAGACCGCACCCCAATACCAGAACCAGGATGCGCATTCTAAGGTCGAACATGGTTTCTCCTTTCGAGCTTAGGGTGCGTCAGGGCTGGTCAGGCGACGGTTAGAAAAAGGGCGGCTTGCGCCGATGCACAAAACTGATTTATACGCACTTCTACTCTCTTCGGTCGGCTCGAATCCTTCACCTTGGGGGTAATCAGAGGTGAAGGATTCAAGCGGAACCGGTATTATTGGCTCCTTCCCTGCGTGCAAGGCGTCTTCTACGCTCTTGCTTATGGTTCCAGAAACGCGGCCCAGTTGGCTGGTAGGCGTTCACCTACCTCGAGCATCCATCCCCTGGCTTCCTGATAGAGCCGGCCCAGGCTCTTATGGTTCCTGGCCTGCCGCAGGGCCTTAAGGGTCAGGCGTAAAGCCTCGAGGTCGTAGGGGTCGGCCTCCAGCAGGATGCGCCCCAGCCGGGCCGCCTCCTGAGGCTCGGACTCGAGCAAAGCCTGCACGCAGTTGCGCAAGGCCTGGTACACCGACTCACGTACGGGTTCTTGCGAGGAAGGAAGCCCCTCCAGGTAAACCCCCCGCCACAGGCGGGCCTCGCCGGTACGCAGGAACTCTTCCAGATCGGAACCAACCCCTGCACCCAGGGCATAGCCCGCAGGGGTGGTCGCCACAACCCAGGCTTCCAGGCTCGAGCGCACCGTGTGAACCAGTTCCTTGAGGGCAGCGGTCGCTTTCTCCTCGTCCTCGCCGGGGTAGAGGGCATCCAGGAGCTCGAGCTTGCTCACCTCGGCGCGCCCTGCTACCCGGGCCTCGAGCAGCATCGCCAGCAACTCTTTGCGTTTCTGCCCGCGCAGTGCATCGCTTTGGCCCTCGAATGTCCATTGCATAGAGCCCAGTACCTCCAGGCGGAACCGAACGGAGGGTGCGGCGTCGGACGGGGGGCGCTGGTCAAGCTGAGGGAAGTAGCGATGGGCCAGATAGGCGCCGTTCATCAGACCATGCGCCTCAAACCAGGCCAAACGGCGGCGGGCGCTGTCCAGATTCCCGGTTATTCGGTCGAGCTCCAGCCCCAGCTTTTGCTCGTCTATAGCCACTTTTAGTTGTTGAGCCATAGCCAGCGCCTGCTGCAAAGCCTGTACTGCCTCCGCCCGCTTCTGCAAAGCCTCCAGGGCCAGGCCCTGGGCCCAGAGGGTGCGGAAGTTATCGTGAGGAGAGTTGCCAGCGGCCTCGGCCAGAGCTTGCGCCTCACAGGCCAGGTTCATTCCACGCTGGATGTACCCTGAGCGAATATTGGCCAGGGCCGCATCAAACAGGATTTCCCGCACCAGCCGGGGGCTACCCATCTGCCGGGCGTAGCCAAGCGCAGTCTCGGCATGTTTGAGGGCCAGCAGCTTGCTGATCGGGGTGTCCTGGGCTCCGTAGAGCAAGCTGGCCATGGCGTGGGCATTGGTCAGGAACCGGCTGGGGCCGTGGGGCTGGAGGGTCTGGATAGCCTCGGTAATGGCCTCTTCGGCGCGTTCGTAGTGGCCTTGCTCGGTCAGCAGCTCGCCCAAGGCCGCCAGGGCAAAGGCGTAGCCCTTGGCATCCCCCACCTGCCGCCGGATCTCCAGGGCTTGACCCAGGCACTGGCCCATCTCGGTGTAGCGGTTGAGCATCCTCAGGAAGGCCGCCCGGTTGACCAGGGCGATGCTCAGGAGACGGGGTGCGTCCAGTGCGGAGAGCCCCTCGATGGCTTCGGCGATGGTGGCCTCGGCCTGAGCGAAATGGCCTTGGTGGTAGGCGATTAGGGCCTGGATGGATAAAAACTCACAGCGCAGTTCCGGGGTAGGGGCCCGATCCAGCCCCTTGGCGCAGAGCGCCTGGGCCTGTTCCATCTGGCCGCAAGCCAGGGCCGAGGCCGCTACCGCCCGCAGAAGTTCGGGGGTGGGGTCGGTGTGGAGTTCGGAATGGGCGTTCCAGATATCGAGGGCTGCCTGGTGGTTGCCCGCAATGTTGTGGGTGCTGATAGAAAGCGCATGGAGGTCTATTTGTTCCCGCAATGGCCTTGGAAGCCCGGCCAGCAACCGCTGTAAATCCGGGAAAGACCCCTGCCGCGCCATCAGATGGGCATGAAAATAGACCGCCTGAGAACTGGCTGTGGGCGACTGCAAAACCACCTCGGTCAGGCGGCGGGCCTCCTGCAGGTGGTGGTGCTGGAGTATTTGCGCGGCCTCGAGGGCCAGCCACCCCCGTTCGTCCGGGTCGGCATACGTGACCATCCGGGCTTGCAGGCGGGCCACCTGAAGGACATTCCCGGCCTCTTTGGCGCTCTGCGCTGCGCGGTTGAGCAGATCCATGGCGGCTTTGGGATCGAGTCCGGCTTCTTGCAGAAATTCGACTGCTGCGCCGGGATTTTCAACTTTCAGGGCCTCGAGCGCCCTTTGCGCATAGGCCCGGCGTTGCGGGGGCAGGAGGCCGCGCAGGGTAACTTCCTGGTAGAGCGGATGAGCCAATTCCTCGTCCCCAAAAACGCCCTGTCGCCGTAAGGCCATCTGGGCCATATGCAGCTCTTCGGGCGAAAGCCCGGCTACCCTGGCCCACACCCCAGGGTCGGCCCCCGGCCCCAGCAGGGCTTTGCTTTCCAGGGCCTGGCGCAGGGTTGGGGTGCGGGCAACCTCGCGCAGCCACTGCTCCAGGAGCGCCTCTACCGTAAGCGGCAGGGTGCCGACCTCTGGAGGCCGCCAGTGCCACTGCCGCCCATCGCTCCACAGAAAGCCCTGCCGGGCCAGGTAGCGCAGGTACTCGAGGCTAAACAGCGGGTTGCCCTGGGCCCGTTCATAAATCCAGGCCAGGGCTGCACTGGGCAGGTGGCTGCCCATCTCGGCCTCGAGCAGCCGCTGGGAGGCTTCGGGAGAAAGGGGCACCAGGCGGTACGCCTCGAAGGGCTCGGGGGGTGGGTTGCGGCTGGTAACCAATAGGGCCACCCCTTTGGTGCGCAGGGTCAAGGCTGCCAGGGTTTGGATCCACTCGAGGCCCTCCGGGCTGGCTTCGTGAATGTCTTCCAGATACAGCACCACCGGAGCCAGTGCAGCCAACCAGGTGCCCAGCGCCTCCGCCGTTCTTTGGCCATCCAGCGCCTCACCTTTTTGCAGCTTGAGCAGCAGGGGTTCGACCCAGGCGGGTAGCCTGTCGGGGTGGGGCAGGCCGCGCACCCATGTACTAAGCGGTGCTAGGGCGTGAAAGCTAAAGCTGCGACAAGGGGTCTCCCGCAAAAGCTGCTGGGCCAGGTGAGTCTTACCAACACCTGGCTCGCCCGAGAGGGCCAAGGCCAGCCCAGCCCGCTTGAGTACTACGCTCTTGAGGCGGGGGCGTATTGAGGCGATGAACGCCGCTTGGGTATTTGGAGTCTCCAGCCTGGCCATGACCCAGATTCCAGACTAGACGAACCAACGTTATATCGGCGTTACCCCACCCAAACAATCCTCTGCAAGCGCAGAGGATTGTTCTCTTGGAGGCGCTATTTAACCCGTCTACAGGCTTACCCGCACATCCTTGCTGCCGGTATCGCCATACTCGCCCACCCGCAGCACCAGGGCCTTGACCTCGGTTCCTTTGGGCACCGAGAAGACCACCGCAAAGTTCATGGCTGCGCCGGGCAGCAGGGTGAAGCCGCCACCGGTATTGGTACCAGAGGGGCTATCGTAGGCGATGGGCGGAAAGGAGCGCCCGTCGGCCCCGGCCAGGGCGGTGTTGCCGGGGTTGTTGATACCCAGCGAGGGGGCCACCGCGCCCGACTGTTTGGCGTTGCGCAGGCTACCCGTAACCACCACCAGCTCCTCTTCGGGGTTGCGGGGTTGCACGGTGAGGCTGTTTTTGTCGAAGCGTGTGGTGTAGCTTTCCATCCGCTCCACCTTTTGCACCTGCACCCGGAAGAGCCCGGTTAAGATCTGATCCCCCACCTTGCCCTGAAACTGGCCCATGAGTTGATTGGCCCCACCCGCCGCGCGAATCTCGTAGCCGCCCTGTACCTTCACCACGCTCTGACCCAGGGCCTTGGCCACGTCGGCCACCGGCACGTAGGCGGTGCCCTGCACGGTGATAACCCGCGTGGAGGCCACCTGCCCGTTCAGAATCAAGCGCTGGGTACTCTGGGCCAGGGCCAGAAGCCCCAGGCCCAGCCCAACGGCCATCACAACTTGCCAAAACTTCATGGGTTCCTCCTATTTGAACTGCTGTATCCGCTGGATGATGGCCTGGGCCCATTTGCGATAGAACGCCGGGCTGTCGTCGGGGTGGTTGGAGAGCAGGAAGGCATACTCGCGGTAGCGGAAAACCAGATTGTAGGACGTGCTTTGGTCGGACCGCATCAGACCCCCTTCGTCCCCAACCGGAAGGCCTGTCCAGCTCGGGGCTTTGTCACGGATCATCTCGAGCCAGTGCTTGGCCCCTTGGGCGCTGCTTTTGAAGTACTGCAACTGGGCAAATCCACCGCTCGCGAGGGTATGCACGCAGTAGGACATGGGCTGTGCCCCGCCCACGGCCAGGGCCAGGCTTTGGGCAAAGGCGTTGGGGGCGGGCTTGCCGTCCTGCAGAACCCCGTTGTTGTGCAGCACCATTCCCACCGAGCCCAGGGCGTTGGGGGTGCCGCTGGGGTTAAAGACACCCAGCAGGTAGCAGGGGTGGGGGTCTTTCTGGGCCAGGGCCAGCCCAACCAGTAGAAAAACTCAAGCAAACTTCTTCATCCAGGCACCTTCCTAAGAGCGCGGCTCCCAAACCCCTCAGCGGTTCGCGGGGGTTCGTTGCGCGGCCTGTATCTTCTCGAGCTGTTCGGGTGTGAACTGCAGGGTGGGATAGAAGAAGCGAATCTTACCGTTCTCGACCACAAACTGCGCGCGATAGGCGATGGGATCCACCCCAATTCTGCGGAAGCGCTCGAGCGAGACCATTCCCATAGAAATCACCAGGTTGCCGTTGGCCTGGTACTCCCTGGGCATGACCCGCGTGGTCTTGACATCCTCGCGCAACCACAGGTCGGCAATCTGCTTCTTGCCGGAGAGCAGCAGGGTTCCATTCATCACGAAGGCCCCGCTGTCGTCGGCGAAAAAGGCGAAGGTTTTTTCGAAGTCGCCGGTGTTGGCCGTCTCGTGGTAGGCCTTCACGACCTCGATTGGGTTTACGCTGGGGGCGGGGGCGGGCGGTGCACCGGCCTGGGCCTCGCGCATTTTTTGTTGTTGCTCGGGGGTTAGGGTCAGCACCGGCCCAAAGAAGCGAATCTTGCCGCTCTTGTCTACCAGATACTCGGTGCGAAACTCCACCGCCCCCACCCCGGCTTTGACGAACCGCTCGAGCAACACCGTGCCGGTGCTGACCACCAGCGCACCCTGAATCTTCCAGTCGCGCGGGCTCACGCGGGTGGATTGGTTCTCGGAGGCCAGCCACCGGGCGATCTGCGCTCTGCCGATGAAAAGCCCAACCGGGGTGTGCACAATTGCGTCGTCGGCGTAAAAAGCCAGGGCCCGATCCAGATTGCCAGCGTTCAACACCTGGATGTACTGTTGGGCCACGGCGATGGGATCGGGCGTGGCGGGCTGCTGTGCGGTGGTTTGGGTGGGCACACAACCGATCATTCCAATGACGAGCAGGCCGAGAATACTGTTTTGAATAGAACTGGTTTTCATCTCTACCCTCCTCCTTTTTCGTATCCTCCTCTGCGGAGAGATACACCTAGAACCTAGCCAACGGGCTGCGGCTTTGGGTAACGCAAAGTGCTACAATTACCGTGACAGGGTGAGTTGTCTGGAAACAGGTTCCTTTGGCTACTGGCTGAAGCGCCGCCGCAAGGCGCTGGATTTGACGCAGACCGAGCTGGCGCGGCGTGCCAAATGTGCCACCGCCACCATACGCAAGATTGAAGCCGATGAACGCAAGCCGTCCCCCGAGCTGGCTGGCTTGCTGGCCGATGCACTAGAAATTTCACCGCAGGAACGCAGTACTTTTTTCCAGGCCGTGCACGATGTGCGCGCGGTTGAGCGACTGCTGCGCGGCGATTTCGCGAAAATCGTTCGACCAGTGCCCAACAATTTGCCCGCTCCCCTTACCTCCTTCATCAACCGGGTGCAGGATAACGCCACCGTTGTTGCCCTGCTGACGCGCGAGGATGTCCGCCTGCTCACCCTGACCGGCCTGCCGGGCATCGGCAAAACGCGTTTGAGCATCTCCGCTGCCGAAAACCTGCTCGAGCATTTTCAGGATGGCGTGTGGTTTGTCGAGCTGGCCGCGGTTACCGAGCCAGCCCTTGTCTTGCCTGCGATCATGCGGGTACTCGACATCGCCGAGTCGGGCCCACAAACCCCGCTCAGGCAGCTGACCTCGGCATTGCAAGGCAAGCGCGTGTTGCTGGTGCTCGACAACTTCGAGCAGGTGCTGGATGCTGCCGCTGAGGTGGCCGAGTTGCTGAGAGCCTGCAGGGGATTGAAAGTTTTGGTGACGAGCCGCGTACCTCTACACCTTTACGGCGAGCATGCGTATGTTTTGCCGCTCATGTCGTTGCCAGAACGTGAGCAAACGCCCAGCCAACTTGTTCAGGCCGAGTCCGCACAGCTTTTTCTGGCCCGGGTAAAGGAACACCAGCCCCGGTTCGCAATTACTGCGGCCAATGCACCGCTGATTGCCGAGGTGTGCGTGCGGCTCGAGGGTGTACCGCTCGCGCTGGAACTGGCCGCCGCCTCTTTGCGCCTTATGACCCTCGAGCAGCTCGTGCAAGCATTGAGCGGCGAACCCCACTGGCTCTCGGCTTTGCGCACAGCAGCGCGCGATCTGCCGCCGCGCCAGCAAACCCTGTATAACGCACTGGCATGGAGTTACGGCTTGCTCGGCACAGGCACGCAGCAGGTGTTTCGCCCGCTCGGGGTATTGCGAGGGGGTTTCGATTTATCGGCGGCGAGCGCGGTTTGCGGGTTGGATGAACACCTGGTTGGCAACGCCCTGGCAGAGCTGACCGACCAGCACTTGCTCGCGCACGATGGCACACGCTGGCGCATGCTGGAGATGATCCGCGAATTTGCCCAGGAACAGATGGCCCCGGCTGAACTCGCCCTGGCAGAAGAGCGTCACGCGCGCTATTTTGCCGCGCGTTTGAACGCACCCGCACCGCTCGAGGCTTCATTTATCGAACCCGACCATGCCAATTTTCTTGCAGCCCTGGAATGGGTCTGTCGCCAAGGCGATGCTGCGCTGGCCCTGACCATGGGTAGACCGCTGGCCGATTTTTGGGAGACCCGGGGATATTTGCTCGAGGGCTTGGAAAAGGCGCGTGCGGTGCTGCGGGTCTCGGAGAATGCCGAGCCTGGGTTGCGCCTGAGTTTTTTGAACGGCGCCTGCCATCTGGCCTGGAACCGTCACGACTTCGCAGCGGCGCTGGAGTTCTCCGATCAGAGTATTGCACTGGCTAAAGCCCACCGGTTAGGCCTGGCCTGGGCGCTCAACACGCGCGGGCGAATTTTTATCGAACAAGGGGACTATGGGCGTGCAGAACAAACCCTGCGCGAATGCCTGCAAACCGCAAAAAAGACGCATGATGAACTCGCCCTGGGGCTTGCGCTGACCCAGCTTGGGGAACTGGCCTTGGCCCTCGGAAAGCTCGATGAGGCGCAAAAGCGATCCCTTCAGGGGCTCGAGCACCTGGATAAGCGCGTCCTACGGTTTTTGGCCCTGGCCCACACCAACCTGGCCGAAATAGCCCTGCTGCGCGGCGACGGCACGACTGCACAGGAACACCTGCAGCTTGCTTTGCCCCATATTCACAGCCATGTTCGGCGGGTGCTCTGCTTTTTCACCACCCTGGCCGGCTGGTGCGCCACCCGCGAGCGCGTACTCCTGGAAGATGCCCGGTGCGCTGCGGTATCGCTGGGTGTGGTGGCCGGGTTGACCAAGCGAACCGGCGCGCTTTGTCGGCGCTGTATCGCGCCTTGCAGGAAAAGCGGCGTGAAAGCGTGCAACAACGCCTCACCGACCTCGAGTGGCAAGGGATGTGGTACCGCGGTTACGCCATGTCGAATGAGCAGGCCGTTGCCTTCGCCGGCAAACTGCTTCATACCGGTTCCGCTTGAACTCTTCACCTTTGGATGTAATCAAAGGTGAGGGGTTCAAGCCGACCGAAGGGAGTAGGAGTGCATTCCGGCAGTATTGTTTAGGCTTTCCAAAGTGAACAGTACTGCCGGAATGCGTGTCAGACAGCGTGAGCTTTGAGCCTTATTGGGGCAGCGCCAGCAGCTTCCCCATGAGGCCGCTATGGTCAAAAGCCTAAGCCCCCATACCGGAAAACTGCCGGAGCCCTTTGCGCCATAGCCAGCGGTTGATCACCCAGAAGACCGCAAACCAACCCCCCAGCACCAAGAAGCCCTGCCCCACCCCACCGGGCACCGGCAGCCCGGCAAACAGCGCCGCCGGGAAGTAGACCAGGTAGGGGAAGGGCGTGAAGAGGGCAAGGTTGCGCACCACTTCAGGAAACACCGAAAGGGGGGCAATCAGGCCCGAAAAAAACATGTAGGCCACAAACCATAGCTCCTCCACCGCAGCCCCACGCTCGGTCCAGAAGCACAGCATGGCGAAGGTGTACTGCATCAGGAAGCGCAGCAAAAAAGCCGCCACCGAGGCGGTCAGGCCCAGCAGCACCCCCTCTACATCGGGCACAAAGCGGGCCTGCGGATATACCAGCAGAAAAACCGCCACAATCAACAGGCCAAAGGGCAGCCGGGTCAGGCGCTCGGCCAGGTGCTGCATCAGGTGATCCCAGCCGGGGTCAATGGGCTTCAAGAGCTTGAAGGATAAGCGCCCCTGCACCACGTCGTCCTGGAACTCCCAGATCACCCAGATGATGGTGAGCTGGCGCACCAGAAAGACGCACAGAAAGTAGCGGGCAAACTCCGGGGCCGAAAGCGCAAAGCTGCCCCCTTCGGCGGCCTGCGTCCAGACGCCCATCAGAATAAGGGGCAGCATGGCCGAAAGGGCCCACAAGAGCACCTCGGCGCGGTATTCCAGGAAGTAGGCGTACCAAACAGCCAGAAGGGCACGGAGTTTGCGCAGCACCCCTTTAGTTTATGGCAGATTCAGGAGCCAGATACCGCCTCTGCAAAAGGCGCGTAGCAATTAGGCCATGCGGGGTGATTCATCTGGTATAGCAAAAACCACCGTACTCACTTGCAGCGCAGCACCAGCACCGGCCTGTCCGAGCGGTGCAGCACCGCCTCAGTCACCGAGCCCAGCATGAAGCGATCCAGTCCGCTGCGCCCATGGGTGCCCATCACGATCAGGTCGTGGTTTTTGGCCTCGTTCAGGATGGCCTCCACCGGCCTGGCCTCCACCAGTTTGGTCTCAGCCTCGACTCCTGCGGCCTGGGCCAGTTCGCTGGCTTTGCTCAGGGCTTCGTTCCCTACCCGCTTGAGGTCTTCGAGCAGCTCGAGGCCATAGGGCACGCTCTCGGGGCTAATCCAGAGGCTCGAGCTGATGTTCTCCACGACGTACAAGAACGTTACTCGAGCTCCCATGTTTTTGGCCAGTTCCAGGCCTTCGCGAATTGCAACTTGACTGCAATTGCTACCATCGGTGGGCATAAGGATTCTTTTGTACATTGCGCTCCCCCTGTTGTGTTGCTTCTAATCTAAGTCCTCCCCATCGGGACGAAAGACCTTATTGACTTGTAACGCCCCAAGGCTATCACGTAACGCTCTCTTTATATAGCAAAAAAGCGATTATGGCGAGATGTTTGGGCTCGAGTTTCGTCAAGCGCAAATAACCAAAATTAACGTAACAGCCCGACGTGCATAAAGCCGAGGGGCTTTGCAAAACCCGCCTACAATCGCAATTGCCTATGACTTTTCCTGAGCTACTCGCAAGTCTGGTTGCCAAAGGGGTTTCCGACATCCACATGCACGCGGGTTTGCCCATCATGGCCCGCCTACACGGCAAACTCACCCCCATTACCCAAAGCCCCCTGACCCCTCAATACACCGATGCGCTGGTAGACATGATGTGCAACGAGCGGCAAAAAGCCACCTTTGCCGAACGCAGTCAGGTAGATCTGGCCTATGCCGTACCGGGTGTAGCCCGCTTTAGGGTCAACCTGTTTCGGCAGCGGGGTTCGGTTAGTTGCGTGATGCGGGTGGTTAATTCCGACGAAAACAAGCTCAAGATTGTCTCGCTCCCGCAGGAAACCCTCAACTACTTCCGCGACAAAGAAAAAGGTTTGGTGCTGGTTACCGGCCCCACCGGCTCGGGTAAGTCCACTACTCTGGCCCGTATCATCGACGAGATTAACCAGCATCATTCCAAGATGATCGTCACCCTGGAAGATCCCATCGAATATCTACACCGTAGTAAAAAATCTATTGTCGTTCAGCGGGAAATTGGGCAGGACGCCCCTAGCTTCAAGGATGGTTTGGTCGCAGCCATGCGCCAGGATCCCGATGTCATCATGATTGGCGAGATTCGCGACCATGCCACCGCCGCCGCCGCCCTGGAAGCAGCCCAGACCGGACACCTGGTCTTCTCTACCCTGCACACCCTCGACACCGTTCGCACCGTCAACCGCGTGCTCGACCTGTTCCCCCCCCACGAGCGGGAGGTAGCCCGCATTCTCTTTGCCGAGTCGCTGGTGGGGATTGTTTCCCAGCGCCTACTTCCCAGCAAACAAGGGGGGCGGGTTTGCGCCATGGAAATTCTCAAGGGCAACCTGCGCATCCGCGACCTCATCCGCGACCCCGACCGCTCCAACGAGATCTACGAAGCCCTTAAGGACTCCTCGCTGGATGGAATGCAGACCTTCGACGACCACCTGGCGGAACTCTACGCCCGTGACCAGATCGACCTGGAAACTGCCCTTGCCCATGCCACCAGCGCACAGTACGTGAAGGTCAAGGCTCTGCAAATCAACGCAGCCCGTCAGACCCTAATAGACGAGTCGGTGGTACAGCAGACAAATTAAAGCGACGCTCAGGAAAAAATGGCATAACCCCATCCAAACAGAGGGGCATCAAACATAAAATCCAAGAAGCCATCATTTATGGTTGATGAGCCCGCCAAGGTACGAACGCCCTCGGCCAAGTGGGAAACCTGGGTCAGGGCAGTTCGTCGCGCAATGGCAGCAAGCTACCCACATCTGGCAGACGCCGCCGCCAAGCAGGCCTTCACGGGGCTGCAACAAACAGCCCATCCCTGCGTCACCCTTCTGCATTTGGCCGGCAGCGTGTAAACTCTAGGGCGGTATGGAACGCACCTACATCATGGTCAAACCCGACGGCGTGCGCCGGGGCCTCACCGGCGAGATTATCAACCGCATCGAGCGCAAGGGCTTCAAGATTGTGGCGATGAAGAAGATGGTCATACCCCGCGAGACCGCCGAGACCCACTACGGCGAGCACAAGGGCAAGCCCTTTTTCGAGGGACTGGTCAACTTCATCACCAGCGGGCCGGTGGTGGCGATGGTGGTGGAGGGGCCGGGGGCCATCGCCGAGATGCGCCGCCTGATGGGGGCCACCCGCCCCTGGGAAGCCGCCCCTGGCACCATCCGCGCCGATTTTGCCACCACCGTGGATGAGAACATCATCCACGGCTCGGACAGCCCCGAGAGCGCCCAGCGCGAGATTGGTATTTTCTTCAAGCCCGAAGAAATTATCGGCTAGCGCTTGCGGCGGCGCCTGGCTTTGCCGGCGGTGGTGGGTTCGGGTAGGCCCTTGATGCGGGCCTCGAGGCTCCGCATCTGGTCGCGCAGGCTGGCGGCCTTCTCGAAGTCGAGGGCCTCGGAGGCTGCCCACATCTCGGTCTCGAGCTGCTCCAGCAGGGCCGGGTCTTCCAGGGCCACCTCGGCGGCTTCGCGCTCGTAGTCCTCGGGCTTAACCAGCTTGCGCACCGACTTCTGCACGGTGGCGGGGGTGATGCCGTGCTCGAGGTTGTAGGCTTCCTGCAGGGCCCGGCGGCGGTTGGTCTCCTCAATGGCGGCCTTCATAGCGTCTGACACGGTGTCGGCGTAGAGGAACACCTCGCCCCCCACGTTGCGGGCAGCCCGCCCGATGGTCTGGATCAGGGAGCGTTCGGAGCGCAGGAAGCCCTGCTTGTCGGCATCCAGGATGGCCACCAGCGAGACCTCGGGCAGATCCAGCCCCTCGCGCAGCAGGTTGATGCCCACCAGGGCGTCGAAGTGGCCCAGCCG
>FWPV01008616.1_pt1 | contig 17738 bp, 17 predicted proteins | sample 2228371 | NCBI WGS metagenome assembly FWPV01 (sample SAMEA103939776, study PRJEB20133) | metagenome | reverse complement strand
CGCCATGGGAATGGGTAATGTGCAACACGCGATGAACGAGGCGTTGCGAAGTGCTACGGCGACGCGCTTTGCCACCGGCAAGCTGGCGCAGATGATGCAGCAGTTTCAAGTGGAGCGGATAAGCGATTGGAATTGAGGGGTTTTTCCCGTCTTTTTTTCCGAATTCAAGAAAAATTTAGCCGCTAAGCTCGTCATAATGGTTGATGTTCAGCATCCAGTTTGAAAGGAGGTTGCCATGAAATGGCTGTATCGACTCAAAGTTTCCACCCGGTTGAGTTTGCTGATCGGTGCATTGATCGCAGGACTGTTGTTTTTTGCTGCGGTAGCTTGGTGGTCGTTACTGGAGCTGCGTGTCAATGGCCCTTTGTACAAGGAGGTCTCTGCCGGAAAAGACCTGGTCGCCGACATCTTGCCTCCGCCGCGCTACATTATCGAGTCTTATCTGGTGACGATGCAACTGCGCGATGCCGCGAGGCGAAATCGCCCTAATACGGTAAGAACGCTGAAGACACGTTTGGAACAACTGCACCAAGAGTTCGAACAACGTCAGCAATTCTGGATGAATCAGCCGCTTGATGCCGAGCTGCGCGATGTCTTCCTTCGCCAGTCGTACGAACCAGCGCACCGTTTTTTTCGCCTTGCCTTTGATTCCTTTTTGCCCGCGATGGAGGCGCGTGATCTGGACGCCATGGATAAGGTGTTTTTGCAAATGGCGTCGGCGTATGAAGAACACCGCAGCTTTATTGATCGTGTGGTGACTATGACCAATGAGCGCAACGCCGCCGTTGAAAACAAGGCCAATCAGCGCATTGGTACAGTGACGCAGCTGTTGATCGGTTCCTTATCCGTTACTGTATTGGGCGGGATCATCATCGGTGCTTTCGTCGGCCGTTCTGTGGTGCGTCCGCTCGGGGGCGAACCCAGTGTGGCGATTGCCGCATGCCAACGCATCGCTCGCGGCGACCTTAGCGCCTCGGTACCCGTTCAAGCTGGGGATCGCGACAGTCTACTGGCTAACTTGCGACAGATGAGCGAAGACTTGCGCGTCCTCTTTCTTGAGGTGCGCCATGCGGCGCAGGATCTGGCGGGGAAGGTTCATACGCTCCATCAGATCGGTGAGCAAGTGCGAGCACGGGCTAACCAGCAATACGATCAATCTGCCAAAATCGCTGCGGCAATCGAAGAAGTGGCCGCGAATACCCGCGGAATTGCCGACAAGACGGTGGAAGGATACCGGATGGCCGAACAGGCGGAGCGGCAAATTTCCGACACCGTAGCTACTATTCAACAGTTGTCGAGCGAAGTCGACCGTATGGCATCCGCAATCGTTTCTACCGGCGCAGAAGTGTCGGCACTCGTCGAACGCTCTCGTCAAATTGAAGGTATCGTGCGTTCGATCAATGAAATCGCTGAGCAAACGAATCTGCTAGCGCTCAATGCGGCGATCGAAGCAGCGCGGGCAGGCGATGCCGGAAGGGGTTTTGCCGTGGTTGCCGATGAGGTACGAAAGCTAGCGGAAAATACTGCCGCCAAGACGCAAGACATCGCGCAACTCATCTCCAGCATTCAAAGTGAGATCGATCGCGCGGTAGCCAATATCCGTAACACATCCGAGCAGGCCAAAGAGACGCGAAGCAAAATGCTGGTCAGCACAGCCTCTCTGGACGAGGTGACGCAAGCTACGGCTGCGCTGCAGCTGCAAAACCAAGAGATTATGAACGGGGTGAACGAAGAAAAAATCGCTGTCGACCAGATTGCGCAAAGCTTAGAGGAAATCACGGTAGCAGCTGAAGGAAGCTTGACCGTCACCGAATCGCTCGCCACTGCGGCCAAGGAGTTGGATCAGCTCAGTAGCCGTTTGTTTGATAAAGTCGATTGTTTCAAACTCTAGACTTCTCCTGTGGCCGGGGCGCCACAACGCGACGCTCCATTCGTACGGTGGATGCGGTACAATGTCCTCCGCTCACAGCGGTCAAGGAGATCCCATGCGCGCGCTACAGGGTTCGATCGTGGCGATCGCCACGCCGATGCTCGAAGACGGAGCCATCGACTGGGAGCGCTTCAAGGCGCTCATCGATTGGCACATCGAGGAAGGCACCGACGCGATCGTCGTGGTGGGAACGACCGGCGAGTCGCCCACCGTGAGTTTCGAAGAGCACGCCGAACTCATCCAAGTGGCGGTGGAACACGCCGCCGGACGCATTCCGATTATCGCCGGTACGGGTGCCAATAGCACTGCCGAGGCGATCTATCTTGCGGAACACGCCAAGAAAGTGGGGGCAGACGCACATCTGTCGGTGGTGCCGTACTACAACAAACCCACGCAGGAAGGGCTCTACCGCCACTTCCGCGCCATTGCCGAAGCGGTGGATCTGCCGATGATCCTGTATAACGTGCCGGGGCGAACGGTCGCCGATCTTTCCAACGATACGGTGGTGCGGCTTGCTGAGATTCCGAACATCGTCGGCATCAAGGACGCCACCGGTAACATCGACCGCGCCTGTGATTTGTTCGACCGCGTGCCGCCAGGCTTCGTGTGCTTGACCGGGGATGACATGACGGCGTTGCCGTTCATGCTCTTGGGAGGCAAAGGAGTGATTTCGGTGACTGCGAATGTGGCGCCACGCGCGATGCACGAGATGTGCGCCGCGGCGCTGGCGGGCGATGCACCGCGGGCGGTGGCGATCAACCGCACGTTGGTGGGGTTGCACCGCGAGCTCTTCTGCGAAGCCAACCCGATTCCGGTGAAATGGGCACTGGCGCGCATGGGCAAAATCGCCGATGGCATCCGTTTGCCTTTGACGCCTTTGTCGCCCGACAAGCACGAGCGGGTGCGCGCAGCGTTGGCGCGCGCCGGCATCGCGACGGTGGCGTGAAAGGAACGGTGGGGCGATGAAGCGGTTGGAACAAGAGTTTTGGGGGGAGGGGCAGCGGGATGCCGTGGCGTCCATGCCAAAAGGTGAAAAGAGGCAGGGGGCGGCGGCATTGACAACGCATCGCGGGGCAGCTGTGTCTAAGAGGTTAGGCTGGGCGGTGATGGCACCTGCTGCGGCGGTGTGTTTGGCGGCGTGTTCCTCGTTTTCGCCCAACGAATGGCTACAGGAAAAGACGGCGATCGATTATCGCAGCGAGCGGCGGCTGGAAAAACCCCTCGAAGTCCCGCCCGACCTCGTGAATCCGGCGCGCAACGACCGTTTCGCGATCCCCGAAGGGCGGCGTGGGGCAGTGACGCTGTCGCAATACCAGGCGCAGCAGGCACAAGGGGTGGAGCGCGCGCCGCAGGTGCTGCCACAACCCGCGGGCGGCATGCGCGTGGAACGGGCTGGCAACCAGCGTTGGTTGGTGGTGCCGGCCAGTGCCGACGCGCTGTGGCCGCGGTTGAAAGACTTCTGGACGCAGCATGGATTTACCTTGGCGCTGGAGCGTCCCGATTTGGGAGTGATGGAGACCGACTGGGCGGAGAACCGCGCCAAGATCCAGGACGACATCATCCGCCGCACCATTGGCCGCGTGCTCGATGCGCTGTACTCCACCGGCGAGCGCGACAAGTTCCGCACCCGTATCGAACCGGGCAAGAACCCGGGCGAGTTGGAGATCTATGTTTCGCACCGCGGTATGGTGGAGGTCTATACGTCGGATGCCAAAGACCGCACCGCTTGGCAACCCCGTCCGCCCGATCCCGAGCTGGAAGCGGAAATGTTGCGCCGGTTGATGGTTTTCCTGGGGGCGAAGGAAGACGAGGCCAAGCGCGCGATTGCCGGTGCCGCGGCGCAGGACCGTGCGGTGCTGCAAGTGGATGCGCAACGGGCGGAACTTACGGTGCTCGATCCCTTCGATCGCGCCTATCGCCGGGTGGGCCTGGCGCTCGATCGCGTCGGTTTCGTCGTGGAGGAACGTAACGCGCGCGCCGGCCAATACCGTGTGCGCTACGAAGATCCCACCCTGATGGGCGAAGAAAAGAGCTTCTGGTCGCGCCTGGCCTTTTGGCGCAAGAGCGATGCGCCTAAGCCCAACAGCGAATACCAGATCCGCGTGCGCGAGGTCGAAGCGCAACGCTCGCGCGTGGAGGTACTGGATGCCAACGGCAACCCAGAAGCAAGTCCGACGGCGCGGCAGATCCTGCAGATGCTCTTTGAGGAGTTGCGTTGAGCCAGGAGCAGGCGCGGATCGAATCGCTCGATCTGGAAGGGCGGGGGGTAGCGCACCTTGGCGGTAAGGCGGTGTTCATCGCCGGGGCGTTGCCGCGCGAGGTGGTGCGCTTTCGCCGCACGCGCGAGCGGCCCAGCTACGCGGTGGGGCAGCTGGTGTCGATCGAACGAACTTCACCTTGGCGCGTGGCGCCGCGTTGTCCGCATTTCGGCGTCTGTGGCGGCTGCAGCATGCAGCACTGCGAACCTACTGCCCAGGTGGCCGCCAAGCAGCGGGTGTTGGAAGACAGCTTGTGGCACATTGCGCGCGTGCACCCTGAGCAGGTGCTGCCGCCGCTCGTCGGCCCGTTCTGGCATTACCGCCATCGGGCGCGCATCGGGGCGCGGCTGGTGCCGAAGAAAGGCGGGGTGCTGGTGGGTTTCCGCGAGCGCGCCTCGAGCTACATCGCCGACATGACCCAATGCCCGGTGCTGCCCGAACGTGTCTCGGCGTTGCTTGTGCCGTTGCGCGAACTCATTGGCGGCTTGAGCATCCCCGATCGCATCCCGCAGATCGAGTTCGCGGCCGGCGACGACGGCACGGTGGTGCTGGTGTTTCGCCATCTCTTGCCTTTGACGGCGGGTGACGAGGCGGCGTTGCTGGCGTTTGGCCGCCAGCACGGGGTGGCGGTGTGGGTGCAGCCCGGTGGCCCCGAGACGATGCAGCCGCTCGCCAAGGAAATGTCGGCCACGCTGACCTATCACCATCCCGAGTTCGGCGTGCGCTTGACGTTTCGGCCCAGCGACTTCACTCAGGTCAACCCGGCGATCAACCGCGTGTTGGTGCGTCGGGCGATGGCTTGGCTCGACCCTCGGCCTGGGGAACGGATCGCTGATTTCTTCTGTGGGTTGGGCAATTTCGCCCTGCCCATCGCGTCGCAGGGGGCCGAGGTCGTCGGCGTGGAGGGCTCAGCGGCGATGGTCGCGCGCGCCGAAGTGCTTGCCGCCGAGCATGGGCTTGCAGCGCGCACTCGGTTTCTGGCGGCGAATCTCTTCGAGATGCTGCCCGATGCGCTGGCGGCGTTGGGGCTATTGGACAAATGGCTGGTCGACCCGCCTCGCGACGGTGCGATTGCCTTGGTAAAAGCGATCACGCCTGAAACCGCACCGCGGCGCATTGTTTATGTCTCGTGTCATCCGGGGACGCTGGCGCGCGATGCCGCCGTGCTGGTGCACGAAAAGGGCTACCGCTTGCGCGCCGCTGGTATCGCCAATATGTTCCCGCACACCGCGCACGTCGAGTCACTGGCGGTGTTCGAGCGGCAGGAGGGACACAATCGAAAAGGATGGTGGGATTCAACCTCGCGATGAGCGCCGGCGTTTGCTCAAGCTTTTCGGCTAGCTCTGGCCTACGTGCCGATGCGCTCGGGATGGGTATAAACGAGGTAGTGGCTGCCGGTGGCGCGGCCGATCAACGTCAAGTCCAGCCGCTGCGCCAGTTCATAGCCCATCGCGCTGATGCCGGAGCGCGAGATCACGATCGGCAGTTCCATGAGCGCCGCTTTGAGCACCATCTCGGAAGTGAGCCGGCCGGTGGTGTAGAATACATGCCCGGCGCTTTCCACTCCATCGAGCCACATCCAGCCGGCAATCGTATCCACGGCGTTGTGCCGGCCGACGTCTTCGACGAAATAGCGTACTGTCGGCTGCGGTTCGGTCAGCGCCAGCAGCGCGCAACCGTGGATCGCGCCGGCGTCTTTGTACAGGCTCGGCCAGGTGCGCATTGCCTCCAGGAGCGCGTAGATCTGCGCTTGGGTGATCGTGGCGTCGGGAAGCCGCCTCGACGCCGCTTCGGCGGCCTCCAGCACTTGCCCAAATACCGTGCCCTGTCCGCAACCGGTGGTGACGGTGCGTTGGGCAAGCCGCGCCTCATCCCACGCCCACCCTTCCCGTAACCACACCGCCGCTGCTTGCACTTCCCAATCCACCTCGACCGACGCGATCGCGTCGATGTTGGGCACCAGCTGCTGGTTGCGCAGATAGCCGATCACCAGCGCCTCGGGGTGGGCGCCCAGGGTCATCAGGGTGACCACTTCACGTTTGTTGACGTAAAGGGTCAGGGGCCGCTCGATCGCGATCGCGATGCGGCGGGCGTTGCCGTGCTCGTCCCACGCGGTGATGGTTTGGGTCAGCGGCGCTTGCGCGTGCGTGAGCTTCAGACCGCTGGGGGCGGGAGCCGCGCCGCTGGCCAAGCGGGATGGCGTTGCCCGGCGAGAAGCGGAATGTGGCGCGGCGTTGCTCAAGCCATCTCCTGTAGCCCTATCCGCCGACGTTAAGTCCTCTCGGCTTGTCAAGCGAAGTTCTTCTGGCGTATCATGGGTCATAAGCTTTGGGGAGGGCGAAATGACGATGCACGATGTTAGCCCAGAGCCGCCGGTTTTCCCAAACCATGAGCCGATGCCGTTGGGAGCGGGGTACGTGGTACTGCGCTGGCAGCGGGGCGTGACGCGCTGGAGTCACGGCAGCTGGCAAATGAGCGAGTTTCTGCTCAGCGTTCCTGAGACGGTGGCATTTGCGCCGCGAGCCGAGACCGGCGGGGTGCCGGTGGCGGTGTTGCGCCAGGACGAAGCGCAGCGCGAAGTGGTGTTTGGGCCGTTGCCTTTGGTGTTGCATCCGGCGGAAGCGGAAGGAATCTGGCTCAATGTCACCGCGCCGCAGCCGCGGGTGTTTGGGTTACTGCGTTGTGACGAAGGGCAGACGTGGCCGACCCCGCGCTATCTCACCGTGAGTCAGCATGAGGCAGCGCGCTGGATGGACGGGGGGGAATGGGTGGAAGCGTGCCCACTGCCGCGGGTGTTTTGGGAAGCGCTCGCAGCCTACGGGCGTGCCCATTATCGACCGGAGACGAAGAAGCGCCGCCGGCGCAACGACCCTTTCGGGATCCTCAAACGCAGCACCGACGAGGCGGATGAACCGGAGGGTGTGACATAATGAACCGGAGGGTGTGACATAATGAACCGGTAGCGGCTAGACTGTTGCGGCGCTCTCAACGGAACGGGGGTGTTAGGCGCGAATAGGAAGGGAGCGATGTGGGTGATACCACAAGATGTTGCAAACCGTCCTCAGCGCAAGGTCTGACGCCAACATTCGGTTCGCCGAGCTCGTTCAGTTTTTGCGCGACCGTGGTTTCGCGGTAAAGATACGTGGGGATCGCCACAATTTTACAACAAGGGGTCGAGGAAATCCTCAACCTGCCACCGAAAGCAGATATGGCCAAACCGTATCAGGTCAAGCAAGTTCGCCATGTCATTGAGATACAAACTGGGGGAGGACGAAAATGCTCAAGAATGAGTTGATCAGCTACTGCAGCGAAGAGGGTCGAGCTTTCGTCGTTGAGGTCCCGGAGCTGCCTGGTGCTATGGACGACGGTGCAACGTATGCAGGGGCGGTAACCAACGCGGAAAAGGGGATCGAGGAATGGATTGAAACGGCAAAAGAACTCGGTCGGCCCATTCCTGTGCCTTGCGCTCGTCTCATGTACGCCTGAGGAACGACGCCCTCTGACGCGCTCGTGCGCGCGTCTAGAGTTTCCGCGAAAAAGAAACTGTCCGAGACGACGATGCGCTTTCTCGAACGATGGGCGCGGCGCAAAAGCACCGTGCAGGCGGGTCTGGACGACGAAGCGCCGTGGCGGCAGCGCTGGGCCGAGTTGCCGCCAGATGGCGACGTTACGCCGTTTCTGGCGCCCGAGGTGCCAGAGGACATCCGCCAAGCGGCGATGCGGCGGTTGTTTGCCACGGGCCAGTTTGGCGTTCCAGACGGGCTCGACAGCGAATACGTCGACGTCAACGCGCAACCGACGCTGAGCCCCGAAGAAGTGCTGTCACTGGCACAGTGGCAATCGGTGACCGCGCCGCTCAGAGCGCCGGAAGAAGCATCGCCAGCCGAGGGCGTTGCCATGCCGCCGCAGGAAGAAGCTGCTGCCGCACATGCGAACGCGAGCCACGAAGGCGCTTTGTCTGCGGTGACGATGCCAGCCGATTACAGCGAAAGCGCTGGCGGTGCGCAAAACCCGACTACTTTGGCGGCAGAAGTGCCGCCGACAGAGGCGGCGGGTGAGCGCTCGGTGCCGGCGTACCGTTTCGTCGTCAAGACATAAAGCGCCGTCGCTCGTGGGTGCCCTACTGGGCGCCTCACCCAAAGAACATCAGATTAATCTGAATTAATGTTTGTTGAATAGCAACGCCGGTCGCTAAAATTTGTCTGACTTGTATATGCCTGTCTTGCTTCCTAAAATGAAAAAATTAAACCATACAAAAAACCAGGAGGAGACGGTGCCCCCAATTGCCGCGCGCGCCATCGAGGCGATCGCTCAGTTGCCTGAACCCGCGCCGGTGCCGGCAGTGACCGAGACGGCGAGCAATCGCTTGTTGCTCATTGGTGCCGCGGATGTGGTGTTCGGCTGGGCCGAGCGGCTCGCTGGGTCATTCGAAGTCTTCGCGCTTTGTCTGCATGCCAACGCCGAGCCGCCTGCTAGTCCCGAGATCCCTTGGGATGTGGCAAGCGACTGGGCGCTGACGGGGCACTTGGGGGCGTTCGAGCTCAGTTACCGCAGCGCCAATCCCATCGATCCGCTGACCTGCGTGCGCTGTGGCGATTGCATCCGCGCGTGTCCCGAAGGGGCGATTGGCGTCAATCTGCAAGTGCAACGGTCGCGCTGTCGCGACCATCGCGCCTGTGTCGCGGCGTGTGCTGCCAACGCGATTGCGTTCGATGCGCCGGCGCGTGAACACACGCGTACGTTCGACCTCGTGCTCGATCTACAGCCGCAACCTTACTGGAGCGGCTTTCAAACGCCGGTCGGTTATGCCGCACCCGGCGCCGATCCGCTGGAGCAGGCGCTGGCGGTGATCGAGCTCAGTCGCTACGTCGGCACCTTCGAAAAACCCCGCTATGTGCGGCGGGATGTCGCCAAATGTGCGCACCAACGCTCGGGCATTCCCGGCTGTAGTCGCTGTCTGGAAGCGTGCGACACCCAAGCGATTCGCCCGGTAGGTGATCACGTGGCGGTGGATCCGCACTGGTGCCAAGGTTGCGGCGGCTGTGTGGGGGTGTGTCCTACCGGCGCGCTGCGCTTTCAATACCCCCGCCCGGAGGATTGGAGCGAAGCGTTGCTCGCGGCGACCGCGGTGTGGGATGCCAACACACCGCTTGTGCTCGTGCTTTATGACGAGCGTTGCCGCGACCCAATGACGCTCCTGCAACGGCGCCTCGGGGCGATGCCCGCACACTGGCTGGCGCTGCCTCTTTGGCGTGTGGCAATCCTCAACGAAGAGTTGCTCGCCTATGCGCTGACCTTGGGGGTGGCGCAGGTCGTCGTGGTGCATCCCGACGCGGACAGCGCGGTGGCAACGCTTACGCGCGCCCAGCGCATCGTTGCGGCCTTGGCGCAGGTGTTGCAGGATGAGGCGGCCAGCGAGCGCGTCGTTCTGGCCAACGTGGAGGGATTGGCCGCGGCGTGGCAAAGCGCGCAGCAAAGCGCATTGCCCGTGGGGTTTGCTGGCCGCGGGCTTTCGCCGCTTTTTCCGCTCGGTCAGCATCGCTTTGCGCTGCAGCGCCACAAGAGCGATTCCCTGCGCTTGATTCGGCAAGCGTGGAGCGCGCGGGCGCAGGAAGTGGGGGTGACTGCGCCGGTGCCTTTGCCCCATGGCGCCACTTGGGGCGCGGTGCTCGTTGCCGACGGTTGCACGCTGTGCTTTTCCTGCGTGGGCGTGTGCCCGACGCAAGCTCTGCAGGCGGGGGGCGATCGGCCACAGTTGCGTTTTTCAGAGACGCGCTGCGTGCAATGTGGCCTTTGCGCCAATGCTTGCCCAGAAAAAGTCATCACCCTCGAGCCGCGCTGGAATCCGGCAGCGGAAGCGAACCAGGCGGTGGTGCTGCGCGAAGACCAACCGCACCATTGCCCCCGCTGCGGCGTGCTGGTCGGGCCGCGCGCGGCGGTGCTCAAGATTCAGCAGGCGCTGGTTGCGCACCCGTTGCTTACCGGCAACGCCGACCTGTTGTTGCTGTGCGCCGACTGTCGCGTCAAAGCCCAGTTCGAGGAGAGCAGTCCGATGCGGATTTGGGAACTGTGATGGGGGAAACGCTGAGCGCGATAGGACAAACCGCGGGACAGGTCGAGCACGAGTCGGTGCTGCCCGAAGACGAGACGGCGCGGGCGCGGTGGGAACATTACCAGGCGCTGGCGGCGCTGTTGGCCGCTCCTCCGCCGGCGGCCCTTCTTGGCGAGCTCGCCAGGGTTGCGGCGCATTACGGCCAGGCGCCGACGCGCTTAGGGCTGGCGTGGCGCGAATTGCTGCCGTGGCTGCTGCCGCAAGGCGACACTGCGGCAGGGAAAATGGGCGCTGAAAACGTTGCGTCAGGGAAAGTGGACGCCGATGCCGTTGCGGCGGCGTGGGAAGCCGAATACACGGCGCTTTTTTACGGCATCGGTCGGCCGGCGGTGATCCCCTACGGGTCGTATTACCTCACCGGTTTCATGATGGAAGAACCGCTGGCGGATCTTCGCGCCTGGTGGGCGGCGCACGGCTTGGCGCGGTGCGCGGCGCAAAGCGAACCCGAGGATCACGTCGCGGCGCTATTGGAGGCGATCGCCTATTTCGTGGCGCGTGAAGACGAAGCGGCGCAGCGAGCGTTGTTTGCCGAATTTCTCTGGCCGTGGTTGCCAAAATTCGTCGCGGCGCTCACGGCTGCGGCAGCGGCCGAGCGTTATCGCGCTGTTGCTGAGGTTTTATCGGCGTTTGCCGAACTCGAGGCGTTGTATTGGGAATTGCCGTTGCTGGCGGCATGAAGCAAAGGAGGCAGACGATGCACAAACGCGAACTCGATCTTACCCGGCGTCGGTTTTTGCAGCAGATCGCGGTCGGGGCGGCTGCGGCAGGCGCGGCGACGCAGGCCAGCGCCCAGCCCACTGACCCGCTCGTCCCACCGGCGTCGGCGCTGGCGAGCGACTGGTCTGAGCACCAGAAAAAGTATTTCCGTACCGCCCGCATCTAAAGGAGCCACGACGATGATGCGCAAAGTTTCTGCTCCCCTGGCCCACGCGGCATTGTCGCGCGTGGGCACCGCCCTCAACCGCCGCGAATTTCTCAAACGCGCCGGTTTGACCACCGCCGCTGGTGCGGCGTTGGGTGCGTTCGGCAGTCGCTGGGTCGCACCCGCCGAAGCGGCGAATCCGGCCAGCGCCGCCAGCGGTGACGAAGTGGTGCGCCGCACCGTTTGCACCCATTGCTCGGTGGGCTGCGCGATCGACGCGGTGGTCAAAAACGGCGTGTGGGTCCGCCAAGAACCGGTGTTCGACTCGCCGATCAACCTCGGGGCGCACTGCGCCAAAGGCGCGTCGGTGCGCGAGCATGGTCATGGCGAGTACCGCCTCAAGTACCCGATGAAGCTCGAAAACGGCCAATGGAAGCGCATCAGCTGGCAGCAGGCGCTGGAGGAGGTGAGCGCGCGGCTCCTGAAACTGCGCCAGCAGCACGGCCCGGACAGCGTTTTTTGGGTGGGTTCCTCCAAACACAACAACGAGCAAGCCTATTTGCTGCGCAAATTCGTCTCGATGTGGGGCACCAACAACTGCGACCACCAGGCACGCATTTGCCACTCGACCACCGTCGCGGGGGTCGCCAATACCTGGGGTTACGGCGCGATGACCAATTCCTACAACGACCTCATGAACGCCAAAGCGGTGCTGTTCATGGGTTCGAACGCCGCCGAAGCGCATCCGGTGTCGATGCTGCACCTGTTGCACGCCAAAGAAAACGGCGCCAAGGTGATCGTTGCGGACCCGCGCTTTACCCGCACCGCCGCCAAAGCCGACTACTACGTGCGCTTTCGCTCCGGCACCGACATTCCGCTCATTTACGGGATGCTGCGGCACATTTTCGCCAACGGCTGGCACGATCAAAAGTTCATCGAAGCACGCGTCTATGGCATGCAGGAGGTGCTCAAGGAAGTCGAATACTGGACCCCCGAGCGGGTGCAGGACGTCACCGGGGTGCCCGACGAGCAGGTCTATATGATGGCCAAGATCATGGCCGAAAATCGCCCCTCAACCGTGGTGTGGTGCATGGGGCAAACGCAGCATACCATCGGCAATGCGATCGTGCGCGCGATGTGCCTCCTGCAGCTGGCGCTCGGCAACATGGGCGTGTCGGGCGGCGGCACAAACATCTACCGCGGTCACGACAACGTGCAGGGAGCGACCGACGTTGGCCCGAACCCCGACTCGCTGCCTGGCTATTACGGCATCGCCGAAGGCGCATGGAAACACTGGTGCCGCGTCTGGGGCGTGGATTACGACTGGATGAAGTCGCGCTTTGCCTCCAAAGAACTGATGGAGCGGCCCGGGATTACCGTGTCCCGCTGGATCGATGCGGTGATGGAAGACCCGGCGAAAATGGACCAACCGACCAACGTCAAAGCCGTCGTCTTTTGGGGACACGCGCCGAACAGCCAGACGCGCGGCAAAGAAATGCTCGAAGCGATCAAAAAGCTCGATACCTTGGTGGTTATCGACCCCTATCCATCCGCGACGGCGGCGATGGCCGCGATGGCGCGGCAGGACGGCGTGTATCTGCTGCCCGCGGCAACGCAGTTCGAAACCGAAGGCTCGTGCACCGCTTCCAATCGCTCGGTGCAGTGGCGCGAGAAAGTCATCGAGCCGCTGTTCGAGTCCAAGCCCGACCATGTGATCATGTACGCGTTCGCGCAGCGCTTCGGTTTTGCCAATGAGCTATGCAAAAACATCCGCGTGGTCAAAAACGCGCAAGGCTGGGATGAACCGGTGATCGAAGACATCCTGCGCGAGATCAACCGCGGGGTCTGGACGATCGGCTACAGCGGCATTTCGCCGGAGCGCATCAAGCTGCACATGAAGCACATGCACACCTTCGACGTCAAGACGCTGCGCGCCAACGGCGGGCCCTGCGACGGAGAATATTTCGGCCTACCGTGGCCGTGCTGGGGGACGCCGCAAATGAAGCACCCCGGTTCGCCGAACCTCTACGACACCTCCAAGCCGGTGATGCAGGGCGGCGGCAATTTCCGCGTCAATTGGGGAGTGGAGCGCAATGGCGTTTCGCTGCTTGCTGCGGAAGGTTCGCATCCGGTGGGCGCGGACATCAAAGGTGGCCACCCGCCGTTCGACGACAAGCTGTTGAAGCAACTTGGCTGGTGGGATGAGCTCACCGAAGAAGAGAAGAAGATGGCCGAGGGTAAGAACTGGGCTACCGACCTTTCCGGCGGCATCATTCGCGTGGTGATGAAAAACCACGGCTGTTTGCCCTTTGGCAATGGGCGTGCTCGCGCGTTGGTGTGGAACTTCCCCGACCCGGTGCCCAAGCATCGCGAGCCGATCTACTCGCCGCGCCCGGATCTGGTGGATCAATACCCCAGCCACGACGACAAGAAGTTCTGGCGGCTGCCGACAATGTTCAAGACCTTACAGCAGCAGGTCAAGCACATCTCCAAGGACTTTCCGCTCGTCATGACCTCAGGCCGCATGGTCGAGTACGAAGGCGGTGGTGAAGAAACCCGCTCCAACCCATGGCTGGCGGAATTGCAACAGGAAATGTACGTCGAGGTCAATCCGCGCGATGCCAACAACGTTGGCGTGCGCGCCGGTGAATGGGTGTGGGTGGAAACGCCCACAGGCGCGCGCCTCAAGGTCAAAGCGCGCATCACCCAGCGGGTCGGGCCGGGCACGGTGTTCCTGCCGTTTCATTTCTCCGGACACTGGATGGGGCAGGACATGCTCAAGTACTACCCCGAAGGGGCGCATCCTATCGTGCGCGGGGAAGCGGTCAATACCGCCACCACCTATGGCTACGACGTGGTGACGATGATCCAGGAAACCAAAACGACGCTGTGCCGGTTGGTGCGCGCGTAAGTAAGGAGACTTAAACGATGGCACGGTTGAAATTCTTGTGCGATGCCGAGCGGTGCATCAACTGTGGCGGCTGCGTCACCGCCTGCAAGAACGAGCACGAAGTGCCGTGGGGGATCCAGCGCCGGCGCGTGGTGACGATCAACGAAGGAGTGCCCGGAGAAAAGTCCATCTCGGTGGCGTGCATGCACTGCTCCGACGCGCCTTGCATGGCGGTGTGTCCGACCAACTGCTTCTACCGCACCGAAGACGGCCTGGTGCTGCACGACAAAGACAAGTGCATCGGCTGCGGCTATTGTTTTTTTGCCTGTCCCTTCGGCGCGCCGCAGTTCCCGAATGGCGCGAGCGCCTTTGCCGCACGCGGCAAGATGGACAAATGCACCTACTGCGCCGGTGGTCCCGCGCCCAACGGTTCGGCCGAGGAGCTGGAAAAATACGGGCGCAACCGCTTGGCCGAAGGCAAGCTGCCGCTGTGCGCCGAGATGTGTTCGACCAAGGCGCTGCTGGCCGGGGATGCGGCGGTGATTGCCGACATCATGCGCGAGCGGGTGCTGCGCCGCGGCTATGGCACCGAAGCGTGGGGTTGGCGCATCGCTTATGGCGGTGAAGGCAAAGGCGAGCAGCAGCGCGAACGCGCGCAGCAAGGCAAGCGGGGGTGAGCCATGACACGCCGTATCATCAACGGGATCGCAGCGGCAGCGCTGGTGGGCATGCTGCTCGGTTGCACCGAAGCGCCGCAAACTTATACGCCAGGGCAAAGCACTGCCGCGAAGGACGAGCTGCTTTACGCCGGCGCTCCGTTCGCAGGCAATCGCGCGCCCTGGGAACAGGCGCTGAAAGACCGGGCGCGCGGGCAGACCGAATACACCCGCGTGCGATAAAGGAGGGTGAGCCATGATCCGTCATCGCGCACGTTATGCGGCGCTGAGCCACTTTCTGACCCGTTTGTGGGTGTTGTTGGCGGCAGCGCTGGCGTTTGTCTGGGGTGCTGCAGCGATTGCCGCACCGGTGGGAGATACCCGCGGCGGGCGCATCGACCCGGCGGCGCCGGCGGAGATGGTCGTGCCGGTGGGGCATAACGCCGCCGCGTTTTACGACTCGGTGCGCCGCAGCGTCTATGAACCCGGCGTGCTCTATGTTCCGGTGTCCGAAGGCAACGTGCTCATCCAGGCCGAGGGCAATACCTGGCGCCAGATCCGCAACGGGCCGATCACCGTCTGGGGTGGCTGGTTGATCCTGGCGGTGATGATGGCGATCACGGCGTTTTACCTCGTTCGCGGCACGATCAAGCTGCACGAGCCCGCCACCGGTCGCAAACTGCTGCGCTTTACCGCGTTCGAGCGGGGGGTGCACTGGGTGGTCGCGATCAGCTTCGTCCTTCTGGCGCTTTCCGGTCTGGCGATGCTTTTTGGCAAACATGTGATCACGCCGGCGTTGGGGGATTCTGCCAACGCGGCGATCGTGTGGTTCGCCAAAAACGTGCACAACTACACTGGGCCGGTTTTTGCGCTGTTTTTGCTCGTGATGATCCTGATGTGGGCCAAAGACAACCTGCTGCGTTCGGAAGACTGGCAGTGGGCGAAGCGCTTCGGAGGCTTACTCGGCGGGGAAGAAGTGCCGAGCGGGCGCTTCAACTTCGGCGAAAAGTTCTGGTTCTGGATGGGGGTGACGGTGCTGGGGCTGACCGTAGCGGTGAGTGGCCTCATTCTTGACTTTCCGCTCTTTGGTCAAACGCGTGCCGACATGCAGCTGGCGCACATCATCCACGCCAGCGCGGCGCTGTTGATGCTGTGTCTGGCGCTCGGACACATCTACATCGGCACGATCGGCTCCGAGGGTTCGCTCGACGGAATGAAGTCCGGCTACGTCGACGAAGCCTGGGCCAAACAGCACCACTTGCTGTGGTACCGGCAGGTGGCGGATAAACAAAAACCATGAGCTCGGCCAGCGTGCTGCCGGAGCCCATCGCCGAGGGCCACGGCGGCGGCCAGGGGTCAGCGACGTTCCGTGGCGAAGGGCCGAGCACAACGCGCGAGCGGGGAAGCACTGGGCTGGCTTCGTCGCTTACCGGCCCGCAGGGGACGCCGGTGGTGGGCTTTGCCGGCTGGTCGGGCAGCGGCAAAACCACGCTGATCGAAGCGGTGGTGCGGGTGTTGAGCGAGCAGGGCTGGAGCCTGGCGGTAGTCAAACATGCACATCACCTAATGGACATCGACCAGCCGGGTAAAGACTCGTGGCGGCACCGCAAGGCCGGCGCTCGGCAGATGCTGGTCGCTTCGCCGACGCGTTGGGCGTTGATCCACGAACTGCGCGCCGCCGAAGCCGAGCCGGGGTTGGAAGAATTGCTGCACGTGCTCGCGCCGTGCGATCTGGTGCTGGTAGAAGGCTTCAAACGCGCCCCGATCCCCAAGATCGAAGTGTGGCGCGGTGATGCCTTCGGGCCGCCGCTGTGGCCCACCGACCCCTGGGTGCGGGCGGTGGCGACGATGCCGGAGTTTTACGATACGGTGACCGGAAAAACCCGTTTGCCCTTACTCGACCCGCAAGCCGTCGCAGCGCACGTGCTGGTATTGGCAGGGCTGCGATCGCTCGCCCCTGAGTTGGTGTCAGTGGATACGGCGATGAAACAGTAAAAACCGTGCGCGGTAGGCCGGCCTGATCTGGCGCTGCCAAAGCTCCTGTCCGGCGATTCATCTATCATGTTTGCCTGGGTGCGGTGCGGATGAGCGCCCAACTCAAAGCGCGATAGGGTGCGGCCAAAAAAGGGGGGGTTGACATCCGCATTCCTTGACGTATGCTATAAACATATAAATTTTTTTACCCAAAACCGGAGAGACCCATGACTCGTATGTCCTTGTCCAAACGTTCCCTGCTGTTGGCGCTGACCAGCGCGACCGCGGTGCTCGGAGCCGCGTTTTCCGCTTCGCCAGCGCATGCCGATGAACCGGTGAAGGCGGTCTATCATTTCACTCTGGGGGTGGAAGAAGCCGCGCGAGGGCTCAACAACATTCAAAATCACCTCAACGCCGATCCGTCTGCGAAGATCGTCGTCGTCTCTAACGGCAAGGAAGGGGTGGCCTTCATGTTGGAAGGGGCGGTGGATCACAACGGCAAACCGTTTGGTCCGCGCATTTCGGCGCTGGCCAGTCAAGGGGTGGAGTTCCGGGTGTGCAACAACACCTTGACGGCGTTCAATATTTCTAAGGACAGTCTGGTGATGGAAGCCAACATCGTTCCAAGCGGTGTGGCGGAAGCGGCACGGTTGCAAGCCAAGGAGGGGTACGCCTACCTCCGGCCGTGAGTTGCTTGACCTTAGAGCTAGCCAGGAAATGGCCGAGACGCCCGTTCCTGGCCTTTGGGTTCAGACAAGCAGCGCTAGCTTCTGAAACGCAGCGGTATTCATATACGCCCTCGCCAGAGGGCGTTGCTGTCTTGGCCTGCTTATAATAACACTTCGGCAACACCCTCGGGAGGAACAGACATGAGCATCCAATCGCGCACGGTGGAATACGTGGTCGACGGCAAAACGTTCGAGGGCTACCTCGCCTGGGATGATGCGGTGCGCGGCAAGCGCCCAGCCGTGGCGGTGGCGCACGCCTGGGCAGGACGCAGCCCGTTCGAGGAAGAAAAGGCGCGCAAACTCGCTGAGCTGGGTTATGTGGGCTTTG
>FWPV01008614.1_pt1 | contig 17741 bp, 10 predicted proteins | sample 2228371 | NCBI WGS metagenome assembly FWPV01 (sample SAMEA103939776, study PRJEB20133) | metagenome | reverse complement strand
TGCATCCATTTTTTTTGAAAATTTTATATATAACCCAAGGTCAACTGCAACCATAAACAGATTAAAAAAATAAAGTACAATTACCCAATCCGTTGAGAAAAGCAATTTATGGATAATACCGCTGATGTACCCCATAATCACAATTATCATAAATAGCGGGCTCTTTCCAGCCACGATACCCGATCTTAGTGTTTTAAATATCGATGCCGGCCAGCTTAGACCGAAACAGATCAGCATTATTATTTCAAATACACTCATAATTTATCATTAATTTTCACCAGCTCTGCAGGGAACTTTGAAGTATTCGCTGTACTATGTCTTTGATTGCTTTTGATCTGCCTACTGCTTCGGTTTCCTTCTGGAAGTCGTAGACCCCTTCACCGGTAATGGATCCTTTGAAAAGGGGTTTGTTTTTAACGTTATCGGAAAACTCAACTTCGGCAGTGATTTTTACAATATACTGTTCGACATTGACCTGACGTGTTGAGGCTGCGCCGAATGTGTACGGTTCATGAACGTATGATGTGACGGTTCCGCTAACTGTGGCATCCCCTTTTGCGGTTGTTATCTTCAGAAGATTATCTGCCAGTATCTGTTTATTTAGCTCCCTGCTTATTTCATCGGCTATATCCGGTTCCATAGATCGGTTTTCGAATATCGGCAAGTCGATGGTCTTAAGATGCGATGGGAGCGTAGAGCCGCTGAAGGTGTAGATGCCGCAATCAATAATGAGCAGTAATGCTGTGATCAAATATAATGCCGCTTTCCTCATACATCCTCCAGAGGAACATAGGTAAGGTCCGGAATTACATCGGAACTTTTTGCAGCATTTTCGAAAAAATCGGCCATTGCTTCTATAGCCTGCTCCATATTGTCAAAAACATTGAATTTAGAATCGACCGATTCCATAAAAAGCTTTCCATATCCACGTGTTATTATTCTGTTATCGAGCACCACAAGCGCTCCCCGGTCGGTTGATGTTCTTATCAGGCGGCCGCAGCCCTGACGAAAGCGAATAACCGCTTCGGGTACCGAATAGGAATAGAACGATTCGCCGTTTTGCTCCTGCATTCGCTTTGCAAGCGCCTGAGTAAGCGGATGGGTGGGAACGGTAAACGGCAGACGGGTAATAACAACAATTTCGCAGGCTTCGCCGGGCACATCTATACCTTCCCAGAAACTTTCGGTGCCTAGCAGAATCATGCCTGAATTCCTTTTAAAATCATCAAGCAGTGTCCGGCGACTACCCGAAACGCCCTGTGCAAGCAGAGAGCTCGGATTGATTAATGAGTTGACCTGAATTAGTCGGTATACGGCCGAAAGCATGCTGTTCGAAGTAAAAAGCGCCAGTATATTCCTGCGAAAGGCACTATGAAGGGCGGCTATACTTGACGCGCAATAAGCGGTGAATGGTTCTGAATCAACCTCCGGACCGTTAAGTAAGGCAATTGCTATCGATTGGTGGGAACCGAACGGACTTTTAAACACTGCTTCAAAAATACGTTCTTCATGCCTAAGAAGACCTACGGTTTGTTTGAAGTAATCGAAAGATCCAGATATCGACAATGTGGCGGAGGTAAAAATAACCGCATTTTCCAATTGCGACCATACATCGGAAAGAAGCGCGCCTACGTCGAGAGGAACGCCGCACAGTTTAGCCCACCCTTTAGCCATGTTGCCTTCAGCCCAGAAAACATGTTCTTCCGTCTTCGCTGCAACTAGGTAAATAAGGTCGGCTTTCAACTGCGACGTTTGTTCGATGCAGGACTGTATTTCCATGCCCAGTGGTTCGGCGGCAGCACCTATTTCCTCACTGCAATTAACAGCTTGTTTTATTTCCTGGAGCTTGTCGGACAGTTCTGCAATTACCTGTTGGAGAGCAATCGATTCGGTAAGGTTGGAAAACGACTCTTCGTTGTAAGCAATCTGCCACTCGTCGGAAGTCAAGCCTTTTTCTTTAACCCATCCGATTACTGTATCAAGAAAGTCGGAGGCCTTCTTACGGAATTTTTTCAACGCAGCCTTAAGCTCTTTAGTGCACTCGTAAATCCGTTTCTCCTGTCTTACTTCTAAACCGTGAATCAGGTTATTAACTGTTTCAAAAAACAGGTTAATGCGGTTTGTATCGAGTTCGACCCGCAGAAACTTATGACCGCACGATTCGAGATGATGTGCTTCGTCGAAAATTATAGGGCCGGGAGTATCGAATAACGAATTGCCGGAGCACAGCTCGGTAAAAAAAAGCGCATGGTTGATTACAACAATATTAGACCCTATCGCACTGTTGCGGGCTTTCTGATAAAAACAAGACATATATAATGGGCAACGACGATGTGTGCATTGCTGATGTTCAGCCGATATAATGTTCCATATCTTAGAAAACCACTTAGGATTGAAAATGTTTTGTTCTTCAATATCTCCGCTATCGGTGGAATTTACCCATACAATAAGCGGCAATATTGCGAAACGCTCACGCGGTGAAAGATTGCCTATTGTTCCGTGGAGAAGCTGCAGAAAACGGTTCAGACAGATATAGTTGCGCCTTCCTTTAAGTACCGTGTATTTCAATTTATTATTTAACAGTGTCGCGACGACAGGGAGTTCTTTTGAAATAAGCTGGTCTTGCAGATTCTTTGTACGCGTGGATACTATAACCCTGAAAGAATTTTCCAGAGCCCAAATAGCTGCAGGAATAAGATATGCAAGCGATTTACCGGTTCCGGTGCCTGCTTCAGCAATGTAAATACTATGTGTGTTCAGAGCGTCGATTACACCGCGTGCCATTCCGATTTGACCTTCACGCGGACGGAATGATTTTACAAATGAAGCAAGCTTACCGTCGGGCCCGAAAACTTCTTCGATAACCTTTCTCTCCACCTGCCGGTATTCATTCGGAGAAGAGAGCCGTGATAGATGCTTTACTTTAGGTAGGTTTGCCGTTATTTCCGGCCTTTTATCCGGCAACGATTTAAACATAAGGGTTTTAATCAAAGATGGCGGCGCATAAGCTGCTATAGACCGCCGCACGTCAATCGGAAGGTCGGAAATTTTAGGTATAAGCCTGACGGCGGCTTCTCCCGATGCCTTTGCGTCGTGCAGTGCCCGGTGAGCATTGTCCAGTGAAACCCCTATTGTATTGCATACTTCTTTCAAAGAAAATCTTCCATGCGGATCAAGCAGTATTCTCGATAGCAGAGCCGTATCGAGCAGTTGATTTTCTAAAGCAGGCTTATTCGCACGTTTGAGCTCTTCCTTAAGAAAAGAAGCATCGAACTCTATCTGATGTCCGCAAAGCGGCAAATTATCGATAAATGAAACCAGCTTCTCAGATATGTCGGCAAATAACGGAGCGCCTGTCAGATCATTATCGGAAATACCGGTAAGTTCTGTAATCACCGAAGGAATAGACATTTGAGGATTGATGAATGTAGAAAACTCCTCCGCAGCTTTACCTTCTTTGAATTTTATAGCTCCTATTTCGATAATCCGGTCGTTTTTAAAATCCAATCCTGTCGTTTCAACATCGATTGCAACAAAGTCAGGAATAGGAATCCCTGGCCCTATAGACGTTTTCTTCTGTTTATGACAAGCTTCTTTCGGTAGCTTGTTGGAACGACACTCTTTTTCCATCATTTTTTTTATTTTCCGTTTTTCTGCAATAAGCTCTTTTTTCGAGCTTTCCGAAATAAGATCCGACAAACGCGGCATGTACGCTCACCTGTTTAAAATATTTTTAATAAATAATCCTTCAAATATAACTCTACCCTGTTCCAAAATACGAAAATTTTTTATATAACAATTATTTTCTACTATTTATTGTGTATTAACCCGCCATATTATACAATATTTATGGTTTATATTTGTTTTTCGATTCTTATCAATATTATTTTGTATTCAGTACATGGACAGAATTCCTAAAACCGAATCGCAGGTTACTGATATTTTAAACTTAATAACGCCCTCCTGCTTTTTTACTGTAGTTGATTGGATGGATTCGTTATGACCAAACAATCGGCAACTGCAGTTTACGATGAGAGTAAAATAAAAACTCTCAGTTCCCTCGAGCATATCCGTTTACGTACAGGAATGTATATAGGCCGCATAGGTGACGGTTCAAACCCCGATGACGGTATCTACATTCTACTCAAAGAGGTTATCGACAATGCGGTGGATGAATACATTATGGGATTCGGGAAAAGAATCGACATCGAAATAGAGGAGGGAGTAGTTGTAGTAAGGGATTACGGGAGGGGAATTCCTCTGGGGAAAGTGATCGATTGCGTTTCGGTAATCAATACGGGTGCAAAATACAATGACGATGTTTTTCAATTCAGCGTGGGTCTCAACGGAGTCGGCGCCAAAGCGGTAAACGCTCTCTCGGTGCGTTTTAAGGTAACCTCTTTCCGGGAGGGAAAGTATTTCGAGGCTATTTTCGAGCGGGGCGTACTTAAATATCAGCATAAAGGCACTACTTCCGAAGCGGACGGTACACGTATTGAATTCCTACCCGACGAAGAGATTTTCAACGATTTCAAATTCAACTTTGAATATGTGGAAAAAAGGCTCTGGAATTATGCTTATCTTAATTCCGGACTTAAACTTTATTTAAACGGCCAGAAAATAGAATCCAAAAATGGTCTTATGGATCTCCTCCAGAGCGAAGTAGGAGATAAGACTTTGTACCCTCCAGTACATTTCAGGGGGAAACAGCTCGAATTTGCCTTTACTCATACTCAGTCTTACGGCGAATCCTATTTTTCTTTTGTCAATGGTCAGTATACCACCGATGGAGGTACTCATCTGAGTGCATTCAGAGAAGGATTACTCAAGGGCGTCAATGAGTTTTACAAGAAAAACTACAATGGTCTCGACGTCCGCGAAGGAATGTGCGGAGCGATAGCTATCAAACTGAAAAACCCTGTTTTCGAATCGCAGACGAAAAACAAGCTAGGCAATACCGAGATCCGCGGATGGCTGGTGTCCGAAGTCAAATCCGCCGTAGTCGATTATCTCCATAAGAATATTGAAATGTCTCGCCTTCTCGAGACTAAAATCATACAAAACCAGAAATTGCGGACCGAACTCAATGCAGTAAAAAAAGAAGCCAAAGAAGCGGCAAAACGAATAGAAATTAAAATACCCAACCTGCGCGATTGCAAGTATCATCTTCAGGACGGTAAAAAGGGTGAAAATTCGACCATTTTTTTAACGGAAGGGCAGTCGGCAGGAGGCTCCCTTGTAAGTTGCCGTGATGTGCTTACGCAGGCTATTTTCACTCTCAAAGGTAAACCTCAGAATGTGTTCGGACGCAATCGTACGGCAATTTACCAGAACGAAGAACTCTACAATATGATGATGGCTCTCGGGATCGAAGAGGATATAGAAAATCTTCGCTATAATCGCATAGTGATTGCAACCGACGCCGACGTAGACGGTTTCCACATAAGAAATCTTCTTATGACTTTCTTTCTGAATTATTTCGAGGAACTTGTTGTAGCAGGTCATCTTTTTATTCTCGAAACCCCCCTGTTCAGGGTGCGAAATAAGAAAGAGACCCGTTACTGCTATTCAATAAAGGAGCGGGACCGATGTGTGGCCGAAATGAAAGACGCCGAGGTGACACGTTTCAAAGGACTCGGTGAAATATCGCCGAAAGAGTTCGGACAGTTTATAGGCCCGGATATGAGGCTTGTGGAGGTAAACATCAAATCGGTTAAAGAGATACCCGAGGCGCTCGATTTCTATATGGGCAAAAACACGCCGGAACGCCGCCAATACATAATGGAGAACCTTCGCTGATGGCATACATCAAAAATCTTTACGACAACAATTTTTTGGAGTATGCTTCGTATGTTATCAAAGACAGGGCGATTCCGCATATCGACGACGGTCTGAAGCCTGTCCAGAGGCGTATACTCCATACGCTTTACGAAATGGACGACGGAAAATTCCATAAGGTTGCGAACGTGGTTGGCCAATGCATGAAATACCACCCTCACGGAGACGCCTCCATAGGAGAGGCTCTGGTTGCCCTGGCCAATAAGGACCTCTTTATAGAAAAGCAAGGCAATTTCGGCAATATTTTTACCGGCGATCCCGCATCGGCTGTTCGTTACATCGAATGCCGTTTGTCACCCCTTGCGAAAGAAACTCTTTTCAATCCGGAAATTACAGAATATGTTGATTCTTATGACGGCCGGAACCGCGAACCGGTGGTGCTTCCGGCAAAAATACCAGTAGTTCTTGCAATGGGAGCCGAGGGAATTGCGGTAGGTATGTCTACACACATTCTTCCCCACAATCTTATCGAGCTTCTCGAAGCCGAAATAGCCGTTCTGGAAGGCGAACAATTGCTTTTATATCCCGATTTTCCCACCGGCGGACTCGCCGACGTCTCCGAATACGACGACGGCAACGGAAAGGTGCTCGTCAGGGCAAAACTTGACACGAGCGACGAAAAACGGATAGTAATCAGGGAACTTCCTTTCGGCTCGACGACCGAATCTCTTATAGCATCTATAGAAGCGGCGGCCAAAAAAGGCAAGCTGAAAATAGCCGGAATCAGCGACTTTACCGCGGAGCAGGTAGAGATCGAAGTGCGCCTGCCCCGCGGCGTCCATACCAACGAAACGGTAGACGCTCTCTATGCCTTTACCGAATGCGAATTATCGATACAGGTCAACCTAATGGTTATCGACGGCGATAAACCCGTGCAGGCTACGGTTTCGCAGGTAATAGAAAGGAACGCCCGCAAGCTTGTCGAAATACTCAAAGCGGAACTGAAACTTGAGGAGCGGAAACTCAAAGAGAAGCTGCATGCTAAAACCCTCGAGCGGATATTTATAGAAAACCGCATCTATAAGAGGATTGAAACAATGAAAACCGCCGAGACCGTAGTCAACGCCGTTATTGAGGGACTTAAACCTTTTGCGGGCGAAATAAAAAGGGAGGTCACCGAAGAAGACGTCGAAACGCTGCTCAAAATTCCCATCCGACGCATAAGCGCCTATGATATCAACAGAGCAAAAGACGAAATGGATGAGATAAACCGGCGGTTGGGTCAGATCCGCTCCTCTTTAGCCGGTATAGTCGAATACTCTATCGAATTTCTAAGAAAACTTATAGATAAATATAAGGATAAGTACCCGCGGCGCACACAACTGGCGTCGCTTAAAAAAATTGACGCGCGAGAAGCGGCACAGCGCAACCTTAAGATGCGTTATGACCGCGATACCGGTTATCTCGGCTATGCTGTAAACGGAAATGTCCTTTTCGACGTCTCACCATACGACCGTCTGCTTGTCATAAGAAAAAGCGGCGCCTATTCAGTTGTCGACGCTCCAGAAAAACTCTTTGTCGACAAGGGAATGCTCTATTGCGGATTTGTAGACAAGGAACTGGTTTTTAATGTGGTCTACCGCAACAATGCTACGGGATATCCCTATATCAAGAGGTGCAGGATAGAACAGTTTATTCTTAATAAAGGTTACTCTATCATACCGGAAAACTGTACTGTTCTTAAACTCATTACCGATTCAAGCGCGACCATAAGATGCGAATACAAACCAAAGCCCCGATTAAAAATACTGGAAGAGGATTTTAAAATATCCGATTATTTGATAAAAGGAGTAAAAGCGGCGGGAGTGAGGCTTGCAAACAAAGAGGTAAAATCGGTTAAACTCCTTTCCAGCAACGACGATTCCGCGGCGGATGTTCAATCACCCCAACAATAGCCTCCGGCTTACTGAAATCTGGAAACCATACTTCGCATTTGCCTCGTAGTTTCTCTCCGATACCTATAAACGACCATCCGAGTCTTTCGGAAGCATCGAGATCCCATACTCCGTCGCCGAAATAAACTATACGCCTGAAAGCCCCGCCCATTTTTTCTACACATTTAAGCATGATTGTCGTACGTTCATCAGCATCGTCGCTGCTGCTTAAAGGCAATCCTTTAAAATCCATACCGGCTGCTTCCATTTTCATAAAAGCCGTTACGCTCCAGCCGCCTGTAGCTATTCCGGCTGAATATAAACGGTTCTTTTTTGTAAAAGATAGAAATTCATTTGCACCTGGCAAAGGCCTGCAGACTCCGCCCTTTTCGAAAAATTCCGACAACAAATCCCTGAAACGATTCCTTACGGAGCAGATGGTCTCCCTCGACATCGACAGCCCGTTTTTATTAATAATCTCTGACACGATTCCAATATCAGTGATGTTTTTATATTTAGACCAGTCCCATGCGATTTCGATGACGTCTCCAAGAACATCTTTCACAGCCTGTACGAAATAACGTGCATCCAGACCTTCGCTGTCTATAAGCGTCCCGTCAACGTCGAAAATGAGGGCTGCTCGATCGGGTGAGTCGGTCATAGTCTACATGCCTTCCTTAAATACATCGAGAAATATTATTCGTATATTTCTCAAAAGTCTCTTTAACTATCGCTTCGAGTTCACGACTATCATATGCTCTGAAAATCCGTTTACGTAATTCCGCTGCTCCCGGCATTCCTCTGATATACCAGCAAACATGCTTCTTCATTTCTCTTCCAGCCAGATGCTCACCGTATCTTTCCCGAAATAACGAAATATGCCTAATAACTGTTTCTTTTATCTCATGATGAGAAGGACGATCTACTGTTTTTCCTGCAAAAACAGCTTTTATTTCCTTGAAAATCCATGGATTACCAAATGCCGCCCTCCCTATCATAATACCGTCGCAGCCGGTTTGATGCTTCATTGCTAGAGCATCAGCAGCGTTTTTTACGTCGCCGTTACCGATAACGGGTATATACACCGATGATTTTACGATTGCTATCCGTTCCCAGAATGAGTGGTCTGAGAAAAGCATTGTTTGCGAACGTGGATGCAGAGTGATTGCCGCTGCCCCGCAACTCTCTGCACATCGGGCGAATTCAACGTCTATCCATTGGAACTTAGACCAACCGGAACGCATTTTCACCGTTACCGGAAGTCCCGAAACTTCAATAATAGCTTTCAGTATTTTTTCAAAACGATTGATGTCTTTGAGTAAAGCAGAACCTCCGTTTTTCCTTACCACTTTTGCAACTGGACAACCTGCATTCAGGTCGATGAAGTCAGGTTTGAGACGTTCGGCAACCATCGCGGCGCTTTTTCTGAACTTTTCAGGATCCGATCCGAAGAGTTGAATTCCAACTGGCCTTTCTGACGGTTCAAAAAACATTAGTTTCAAAGTAGGTTTTATATTGCGGATAATTCCATCCACACTAACCATTTCGGTTACAACAATATCCGCGCCCTTTTCCTTGCATAACAGCCTAAATACCGATTCGGTAACCCCGGCCATCGGCGCCAGAATCAAACAGTTGTTTTTAAAAAACATAAGTAGTAAAATTAATTAAAGTATCAATAGATTTCTTAAATATGAACTAAATATTTTCGTAAACCCTTAATTATATTTAAAATCAAAAGGTCGATCAACGCAATGAAAATATTCGAAGAGATTAAATTCGCCTCAACGCCTACAGTGCTTGCCGCCTGGCCCGGGATGGGTAATGTCGGACTAATTACAGTGGATTATTTACGCAGGAAACTTGACTCAAAGGAGTTTGCCGAAATTGATATGAGTCCGTTTTTTATCCCCGACTCAATTGTCGTCAAAGACGGAATCGCCCAGCTTCCCGAAATACCTACAAGCGTTTTCTACGCCGTCCACAACCCCGACCTGATCATCTTCGAAAGTAATGCTCAGCTATCGGGACGGGAAGGCATAATGGTGATTAAAATGCTCCTCGACGTTGTAAAGCAGTTTTCTATAAACCGCATCTTCACTTTTGCAGCGTTTGCTCAACCCATGTCACATGCAAGCGATTCCCAAGCCCTTATCACATGTAACAGTCAATCAATGCTCGATTCCATAAAAATGGAAAACCTTCTTCCCATGCCCGACGGTTATATTGCCGGTTTGAACGGTCTTCTTCTTGGCATAGCCGCATCACAGAGAATAGACGCAGCCTGCATTCTGGGAACCATTCCGTCATACGCCTCGAACCTAAACTACCCAAAGGCGTCGCTTGTGCTTGTAAAGGTAATGCGCGATCTTGCCGGTATCGAAGTGGATACTTCGGATCTGGAAGAAGCAGTAGAAGCAATGGAACAGCAATTCGACATGATCGAAGAACGGATTCGTGAATTCATTCCAAGCCTCAACCGTGATGAGGAAGTCGATATCGCGGAAGTAGAAGATGAAAAAGTACCTCACGTAATAATGAACCGCATCGAAAAACTCTTCGAAGAGGCTGCCCGCGACCGCAAAAAGGCTACAGAGCTGAAAAAAGAACTTGACAGATGGAAATTATACGAACTCTACGAAAACCGTTTTCTCGATCTCTTCAAAGATAATAAATAAAATTAGATAAATTTTGGAACAGAGGAGGACGGCGAATTCCGAAGGGACAGGCACAGGGTTATGGGAACTTAATCCGCCCCCCCCTTATTCCGACACAAATAACTTATTTTTAGTACCGATATTCCTTCTTCAGGTTCATTTTCAGGATAAAAATAAAAATCATTACTTTTTTTCAGGCGGATGTTTTTCCCAATATTGCTTCGACCGCGACTGTAGACCCTTCCGGGAACAGAGGTACAATACATCCTTCAAGCCTTTTATTGTCTACAATCAGCGACACTACTCCTTTATTGACATGCGAAGGATTGGTAACTTTAATATTATAAGTACTTCCTCTGAATTTCCTTGTGACGGAAAATTCGTCCCATAAAGAGGGTATGCAGGGATCTATTTTCAATCCGACATAAGTGGGTTGGATACCGAGAATAAATTTTGCGGCAGCCTGATTAACCCATGAAGCAGTGCCGGAAAGCCAGCTGTTGCGTCCAAGTCCGAACTGCGGATGCTCGTCGCCGAGAATATTCTGAGCATATACATAGGGTTCGACCTCGTATTCGTCAATTATCTCGTTCTTTTTTGCCGGATTGATCTGATCGTAGTACTGATAAGCAAGGTCTCCGTTTCCAAGTATCGTTTCCGCAATCATCATCCATGGGTTTGTATGAAGAAATATTCCGCAGTTCTCCTTTGCGCCGGGAGGATAGGTGGTCACGCCGCCTTTTGAAGGATCGTAGCCGTTGAAACCGGGCGTACTCATTTTAATACCCTTGGGAGTATTTAGCCATTTTCTTGCGCTGTCAAGCGCTTTTCTGCCTCTCTCGAAATCGGCCAAGCCGGCAATAACCGCCCAGCTTTGCCCATTGACGTCGATTTTTCCGTGTGTATTTATATGCGAGCCCATTGGAGAACCGTCTGCGTCGAAATACCTTATAAACCATTCGCCGTCCCAGGCATGTTTGTTGAAATTTTCTTTGATTATCCTATAATCCTCCTTATAAGCCCTCCTCCATTCCTTATTGTCAAGAAACTCGTTCAGTTCGATCATTTCAAGAAGCGCTTTAGCATAAAGGCATGCATTAAAAATCGATTCGGCTCCTGCCGGAAGATTTACCGTGTCGTTCCAGTCTGCAAAGCCCAGAAGCGGCAAGCCGTGGGCGCCCATATTATTCTTTGTAAATTGGAGGCCGCGTCTGAGGTGCTCGATCACCGGCGCCGATTCCAGCGGCACTCCGTTTTTGTCTTTCTCATAAAAAGGAACCGTACGTTCAAGAAACTTAACGTCTCCGGTTTCTTTCAAATAAGCAGAAACGGCAAGAATTATCCACAAATGGTCATCGCCGTAATATTTAGGTCTGTCGGGTATCTCGTCTGCATCACCTACGCTTGCCTCCATCGTAAGCGGATTGAACTGATGCATCGCGGAACCGTCTCTGCGCTGAACCGATAGAATTTTAACCATCAGGTCTGCTGCCTTCTCCGGAATACGATCTACCACTCCCATTACGTCCTGGGAACTGTCCCTGAAACCAAGACCTCTGGTACCAAGGCCTAATTGATAATAAGAAACATATCTTGACCAATTGTAGGTTATAAAGCATTGCCTCGGGGTATGGATGTTGAACATCCGGTTAAAAAACAGATCCGGAGTTTTTGCCTGAACCTTATTAAGAAACTCATCCCAGAAATCAGCCAGTTGTCGCAAAGCTGCACTTACATTATTACGGTTCCTGAAACGATCTATCTCGGCCTGAGCTGCGGCAAGACTCTCCTTTTGCCCGAGTTGTGTAATAATCTGAACCGTTTTTCCGGGTTGCACAATACCACAATGGTGGAGTAAAGCGGCAATATTATCGCCTCTTCTGGCCTGATAATTGGAAAGTTCTTTCGACAATAGAGAATGCGGCATTTTCCAAGTACAGTACTCATTGTCGCCCAGAAAGAGCCTTCTATCTGTTTCGAATGAGGAAGAGGGAAAATTCGAAGTAAAATAGTTAACCTTGATGTTTTTAAACATGAAGGGATATTGTAAGAGAACGCGTAACCCGTTTTCCTGCTCCACCATTTCCGATTGCATGGTTTGAGGAACCCAATCTGCATTGGTAAACTGTTTGACGGCGTCCGGGTGAGTATATTCCACAACAGGAACAGCGTCTATTTCAAGCGGTTTTTTCGAAATGTTGGTAATACAGATATCACGAATCTCCACAGATGCATCTGTAGGTACAAATATGGTACATTCCGTTCTAACTCCGTAGAATTCCGAAACTATCCTTGAATATCCCAACCCTACATGACACTCATATCTATCATATTTATCAAGGGTTGGCACGAAAAACGGCGAAAAAACAATATAAGAATTATTATGTCTGATACGTAAATAAAGCGTCTCCCCTTTGAAATCACCCGAAGGTAATTGTTGAATATATTTTGTTATACGATTAAGCGACGGATCACCTTTACAGATAAGCGCTCCTCCCGTGTGATCCACAAAACCTCCGAAAAAAAGAGTGCCTATATAATTTATCCATTTGACGGGCGTTTTGGGATTTGTAATTATATATTCCCGTGCATTATCGTCAAAGTAACCGTAATTCATTTGGATCTATCCTTTCATTAATAAAGACTAAATCAGTTTCTATTTATAAAATTTCAATAAAAATAAGTTATGTTTCTTGAAAACAAAAAACGAATATTTTGTTCTTTATTTTTAAATGGTAGAAATCTTTATAGAGGAATTTTCTTTTTTATCACTAATTCCCCAAAAAATTATTTGCTTTTTTTTGAATTTTTTAAGTTGCTCTTTCGCGTCTCTTTAAATTGACCAAGCGACCTGAAACCGTCTATACGAGCCTTGAAATAAATGCAGGGGAACCTTTTTTTATCGCGATATTGACAAAGGTGATAATTTCAACATAAATAATCATCGGTAAACATGCCATTATCAGCCATAACGGAAAATTCCTGTATATAAACCAGATTCTGTTTCGCTCATGAAAATAAAAAAAGCTTTTCCTGATTTTCCCGAAAGAACGGCTTCCTTTGTGATAAACGACAAACAAAGCAACATATACGCATTTCCATCCTGCCAAAAATGCCCGCATCTGCAAATCACTCTCTTAATGATAAGCGAAAAACCTCTTTTCGAATCCTCCAATTTTATTATGCTTATCCTTAGCTTTCAATCTCAAAAAAGAGTGACTTCATAATAACCATATAAATCTTCAATAATACCCCCCACCCTTTACCATATAAGTTTCTTTCAATTATTCTATGATTCCAATCTTCCTATGGTTTTCCAACACAGTATCAGCCAGTTTTGTCAAAGCCTGGAAATCTTCAGTTTTCGGATACCCCTTGGCAATAACAGGTGGAATAATTTCGGCCTTTACATTTGAAAGCATTCCCTGAATCTGTTCGACCATCTTTCCGCCCCATCCGTATGATCCTATTATGGAAACGAACCTGGTTTTCGGTCTTAACAGATTATAGAAATACAACGCATAGGCAACCGACGGGTGCATTCCACCAAGCACCTGCGAACAACCTACGATTACCGTAGAGGCGTCGGTTATTTCCATTGCCAATCGGCCTATATCGGTTACGGAGAGATGAAAAGGTTTAACGGGAATATTTCTTCTCTCAAGTTCGACGGTCAGAAATGAAACCATCTTTTCGACACTGCCGTGCATAGAGTTGTATATAATAATCGCACGGTTTTTTACTTCCGGCGAGGTCCATTGCCTGTAGCACTCTGTTATAAATTCCGGATTGCGGTAAACAGGGCCATGTGAAGGGGCGATATATCGGATCTCGAGTTCTTCGATTTTCGAAAATTTATTTCTTATATTGTCTCTAAAAGGATACATGATTTCTGCATAATACCTCAATGCCCCTTCGTAAATTGTTACTTCATCCTCTCTTGTGGCAAATAGTCTCGATTCTGCAACATGCGAACCGAAAAGATCGCATGAAAACAGAATCCTGTCTTCTATAAGATAGGTAAGCATTGTCTCGGGCCAGTGAACCCATGGAAAGAAAACAAACCTTAACGTCTTGCCGCCCAAAGAGAGTTCCTGATTATCTTCAACAACCATGAATTTTTCTTCAGGAATCAACAGTAAATCCTGAAGCATTGCTTTACATTTTGCGTTTGTAACGACTCCGGCTTCAGGGTACAGCTTCAAAACATCCGGAATGGAGCCGGAATGATCCTGTTCCGCATGGTTCGAAACGATAAAGTCCAGTTTTCCAATACCCAGGGATCTCAGGTTGTCGATAAGTACTCCCGTCATTTTAGGATCCACAGTATCGATAAGAACCGTTTTTTCGCTCCCCTTTATTATATAGGCGTTGTAACTTGTCCCCTCATGTAAAGGGACAAGCTCGTCGAAGCTCCTTCTGTTCCAATCTATAGCCCCTACTTCGTAAACGCAATCCGTCACACGTCTGCATGCCATATACATTTCTCCTTCGGTTTGTTTATCAGTAAAAATTATTAATTCTATAATCGTCTTCTTTAAACTTTTATAAACTGATCCTTCCCTGCCCCGCATACGGGGCAAACCCATCCTTCGGGCAGTTTCTCAAACGGCGTAAAAGGTTTTACTCCGGAATCGGGATCCCCCAGCTCCGGGTCGTATATATATCCGCAAATTTTACATATATATTTTTCCATTGCATCGTTTTTCAGTTTTTTTTCTATATAGGTAGGAGCATTCTTAGAAGTAACGCCTCTTTTAACCTTTCGGTAATAAAGATAGGTCATCGGTTCTTCGTCTTTAAGAATTTCCGCTTCAAGCAGCTCGCTCATGAAGACGGTATGAGTACCCATATCCACGTTCTTGAAAACCTTTGCGGTAAAATAGCCGACCGCGTTGTCGAGAACCACCGGAATATTTTCGGATGCAAACTTATATTTAACATCCCTGAATTTTTCTACGTCTCTCCCCGATTTGAAACCGAAATTTCCAATAAAGGGCAACGTGGTGTTTACCGAAAGAATAGAAACCGAGAATTTACCGCTTTCCTGAATAAACTGATGGGTCAGATTGTTTTTATTGACCGAGAGCGCAAATGTCTGTGGTGTGGAATTCACCTGCATAAGGGCGTTTGCGATAAATCCGTTGATCTTTCCAGTCCTGTCTATAGAACTCACAATATAAATTCCGTAATTTATCAGACATAATGTATCCAGATTCTTCACTTTATTACCCATTCCTCTCTTATAAAAAAATTTAAAAAAACAAAATCACAAACATAAACTAAGTTGCGGTTAATTTACTATTATTATAGAGATATTGCCGTATTCACGTTTATCAATTGATCATCACAACTCCGCCCTGAATCTTTGTCATAGCCGACCCGCTGAGATCAAGCATAGTGCCTCCTACTTTCGATTGCATTCCACCCTTGATTTCCATGTTCATGCCTGCTTCAGCCTTTATTCCCATATCCCCTTTTACTTCCACATTCATGCCTTTTAATTTCATATCTGCGGTAGCCTTGGCCTCGATTTGGGCGTTGGCATTTATTTTTACATTGGCGGCGGAAATAGTGAGATCCTGGGCGGCTTTGATTTCTATTTTTCCTTTCGAATCGAGAATCAACCCGCCTCCGCCGTCAAGTATCACAGTATTTTTGCTGCTTTTGTCCTTTACCATTATTTTGTTTTTACCGTCGTCCATATCGAATATGTGGCCGCCTTTGGTTTGTATTGTAAGACGTTCGTTTGCGTCGTCGATTTTAATTACATGTCCTGCGGCTGTGGTAATAACGATTCCCTCCTTACCGTCTGCATAGCACATCTCGATACCGTGCTTTGCGCTGTTTATTGTAACCTTGGAATTTTTATCGTCAATTACAAGGGCATTTTTATCGGTAGATATTATTGATACGGCTTTTTGTTCGTCATCCATCAGCATTACATGTTTACCTTTGGTGGTAAGCTGAATTTTTTGCTTACCGTCTTCGTCGTGCATCAGAAGTTCGTTGCCGCCAGCGGTACGGATAATGTTCTGGAAGCGGTTCTTATCCACCACAGGAGAAATGGTGTTTGCATGAGGCACCGAGCCTAATCCTATAGGTTTATTCGGATCGCCGTCGACGCAGGCAAGAACCATTTCGGTACCTTCATGTAAAGGAAAATGCATACCGTACTGAGGTCCTGTATAGGGCTGCGCAAGACGTATATATTTCGATCCCTTACAGTTGTTTTTTTCCTGCGATAAATCGAAAGGCAGACGGACTTTATATCTTCCGGTTTCGTCGAGGTATGCGTATTCACTGCCGCCGGCTTCCACCATTGCCGTAATTACACCATTTATTTTAGGGACAAAGGCCTTTTTCTCCGGAGCAAAATTTTCGGCAGCCTCAGCTGGAATAGACTGAAATCTATTCTCATATGTAACCACCGACGACTGTTCCATAAGATGGCCGCCTTTATGTATTACCCGTGTTAAGACATAGGTGGAATTAAGTTCTTGACGGAAATGATCGCTTAAATTAAACCGATGCCCTGCTCTGAAACCTCTGCAGTTGCTTTGACCGCACACTTTTGTCTGGTATGCCTGCAGACGGTTAGCTGCTACTTTCGCCGCCGACTGAGCATCGGAAGGTTCCTTGAAATCCCCTCCATATTGGTATACTGTTCCACTAAGACCTTCTTTTATCGGTTGCTTGCCGCTTATTTCCACTTCCGGTTTGCGATAATTATAATTTTTTAAAAGTACTTCCTTGGGAATTATATGCTTTTCAAATCGCAATTGATTAACCGACTCCTTACTCTCCTGTTCGATTCTTTCATTAAGTCCGGAGAGTGAACGAAAAAGTATTGTGGACTCTCCGTCAATATTGCCGAAAAGCGAAGGTTTATCGGTAATAATCAATTTCTCTGTCGTTGATCCTGCCCCTACTTCTTCCGGTAACAGTGATGCTTCCTTGAAAAAATACCAGATACCTGCATTTTCCATCAGACGGGTAATGAAATTAAGGTCGGATTCCTGGTACTGAACCACATACTCCTGTTTTGGGTAGTTCTTTGTATTTATCTCATAATTGGTAATATTTGCTTCTTCAAGAATAGCTTTGATAATTGAGACTATATCCATATTCTGAAATATTCTTGTTTGCTGGTTTATGCCGCATAACCATAGTTTTGGAACCAATCGGGCGCTGTAGGTTATAAAATCGACATTCTTATCGACAAGTTGAAATTTATTGATTATTCCGGAAAACGGGACGTATTCCTCATTTCGATAAATATATAGAGTCGACGGTTTCCCGATAATATCATCCGGCTTTATGTCCGGCTTTACTGATATCAAATTAATATCGAACCGGTAAGTAGTCGATA
>FWPV01008613.1_pt1 | contig 17742 bp, 20 predicted proteins | sample 2228371 | NCBI WGS metagenome assembly FWPV01 (sample SAMEA103939776, study PRJEB20133) | metagenome | reverse complement strand
CGATCTTTGGATTCAAGAATGGACTTCCAGACCTGATTCATCCATTTGGTCTTGTTCCAGAAGCATCTCCACCAGAGAGAAGGAGAGGAGAGGTAGATCTCTCCGTTTGTATCGAGGTAAAACCCTCCTTTGCCATGGATCCGTTTGCCCTTATAAGAGGCATCCAGATAATCACAAGCAATCTGTAAGTAATTCGGATCTTCAATGACTTCATCATTGTCAATGAAGATGAGGGCTTCGATGGAGAGAGCACAGGCCAAGAAGAGGCCAGTGTTGCGGATGTTTGAGAAGCCTTGAAGGCCCATCAAGGGAACCAGGAGGGTAAACCCCCGTTGTTCCAAATATCGTCTCACCCCCGTGAGATGAAGGTTGGAAAAGAGGAAGGTCTTTCCTCTTCGAATCTTCTGTATCTCTCTTCGGAGGAATTGGTCCATGGCAACCAGGGAAGGCTCCTCCCCTCCTTCAACGGGGTTGAGAGAGACCAGGAGGATCAGGAGATGATCCCGATCTTTCAAGATCTCTAAGCTCTCTACGGCTCTTCGGGTCAGGAGAAAACCCTCCGAAGAAGGCAAGGCATCGGGATGGGAGAAACGAAGATAGGCAGGAATGACAATGGCTTTCTTCATGATCCTCCGATCGTCTCTCGATCCGGGCCTGAAGAGGGAAGTCCATGGACAGCCTTTTCAAGATTGCTCACCTGTTTTCTCAGCTCCCTCGACCGGAACGAGGAACGGACCATTCTCGGAATACAGAAAAAGAGAGCGATCAAAATCCCCACGCCCACAGACCCCAGGAGGGTGTAAAGGAGGGAGGTTTCCAACCTCCAGAAGAAAAACTTGATCACAACGGGTGGGGCACTTGAATTCTGGACAGCAAAAACCGCCAATCCAATCACCATCAACAAAACGATCCAATAAAAGAACTGCATGGGACACCTCCATAGGAGTAAAGGCATTGGGTTCGACCCGGGACACCCTGTATGAAGCGGTAAATTGCTCAACAGAGGTCTGAGAGCACCCTTGAAATGGCTTCCTTCCAAGCCCGAGGTCCTGTTCCTTCAATCATCGAAATGTTCGGAATTTCAGAGGCAGAGAGCCATGAAGGATCCCCTTTGGCCCGGAGGAAGATCGGATGATCCACGGCAAGCAACATGGGAAGGTCATTCATGCTGTCACCGATACCTATCGTCGAAATGGAAGAGTATTCCTTTCCATACAATTCGGTTAAGATCTGAACCGCCTTTCCCTTGTCATGCTTTCCGTGGATGTGATGGAATCGACCTCCCCAGCTATAACGCATGCCTGATGCTTCAATTTTTCTCTTCACTCTCTCGATCTCTTCTTCCCCCCCCTCGATGAGGAACGGTTCATCATACTCCCTTTGCTTGGCAAAACGAACCTTTTCCAGTCCCAAACCGGTCAGGGAGCTCAGCGCTTCCGGACTCAGCTGGGAAAAGCCAGAAAGCTTCACCCCGGTCTCTCTTTGAACGGACTCTAACACCTCAAGGAGGGTGGGGTAGAAAACCCCCAACTCCAACACCATGTATGGATCCCATTCCCGATCATAGGGGAATGGAAAAGAAAAATATCCTTTTGGAATAAAAATAGCCCCTCCATTTTCTGAAATAAAGGGATGGTGGTTGTCAAGCCTCCTTCGGTAATGCTCGATCTCGCTCCGTGTTTTACTGCTGCAGAGAATGAGAGCAATCCCTCTCTTTCGGATCAGACGAAGGGCAAGCTCCGCCTCTTCAAAGCAACCGGTGTCTCTGTCCAACAACGTTCCATCCAAGTCCGAAAAGATCAAGAGGTTACGTATTGTCGTCGTCAACGGCATTTTTGAGCCTCTCCAAAAAATCGGGAATGGCAGAGGTCACCCGGCTCCAGTTGGGAATGAGGGGAATGCTCAGGGGATCCTCCACAAAAGCCCTGCTTGCCAATTCGATCCCCCTCGTAAAGGTCTCCACCGCTACCCCTTCTTCATGACGGTCAAAATCGAGGCCGTTAATGGCCGCGTCGTCATGGTATTTGGTGATGGTTTCCTGGGCGGTTCGGAGATAAGTGGCTTTCAGGGTGTTGAGCAGGCTTTCGGAGAGGTGAATGCCTTCGCTGGCAAGATTTCGAAAAAGATTCTTGGCGATATCAGTGGACATCCGTAAAAGGCCTTTGCTTGGGTCATCGGAGGAAAGATCCTGATGCTTATGCTCATAACTGTCTGTTAAATCCACCTGACAGATTCGTCGGAGGGAGCAATTGCGGAAAACCTCGGAAAGCACCCCCACCTCCAATCCCCAATCCCAGGGGATCCGATTGATCCGGGCCAGATCTGTGATCATCGAAAACTCCCCTGCCAAGGGATACCGAAAACTGTCCAGGTAAACCAGAAAAGGAAGATAGCCCAACAAACGTTCAAGGGATCGGATCAGGGGTGTGACAAACAGTCGGGTCACACGTCCATACATCCGATTTGTCACCCGTGCATAATAACCTTTGCAGAACTCGTATCCCAGGTTGGGATTGGCAACGGGATAACAGAGTCGAGCCAAAAACTCTCGATCATAATTGATAATATCGCAATCGTGAAGGACGATGACATCACTCTTCCCGCTTGCCAGAACATACCCGAAGGCCATCCAGGTGGACCGCCCTTTCCCATCCTCTCCTGCTGAAATATCATTTTGATTTAAGATGTTATAAAGTGAATTGACACGCTCTCCATCATTCCAGATGATGATGGTCTCCTGGGGAAGTACCGAAAAAAATTCCTTGGCATGTTCGAACTCCTCTGCAGTGGCCCTCCCTAAGGTAACGATCACCTGGTTAATGTATTTTACCTTTTTGATCTCCGAGACGATGGTTTTCAGGGCTTTTTCCTTCAGTTCAGAATAGAGGGAAGGTAAGACCAGTGCAATCGGATTATATCTCGAAAAGAATTCCAGTTCCATTTCCATGCGCTCAAGGTTCCCTTTTTTAAAACGGTGTAAGGTCGTAATGACACCGGGCTGAAAGAAATCGCTCATCCGTTTCCTCCCTCCTTAAGTTGAGTGTTTGATAGAGAACAGAACATGATTGGTTCAAACCCTCACCCCTCTCTTCCCTTCTGCATCTTTTTTTCGGAAGAGAGGGTTTCATGGAGAATTTCTCTCAATTTGTAAAAAGGAACAGGTTTTTCCAAATAAACCGTCGCTCCTCTTTCCAACACTTTCTCCCGAACCTCCTCATTTCCGAAAGCGGTGATCACGATAATGGGGACTTCGGGGTGAAGTTTTCGAATACCTGGAAGGATGTCCAATCCGGTGAGACCAGGCATTCGGACATCGGTCAGAACCAGCGCAAAGGACTCGCGGGCTAATTTTCGAAATGCCTCGGAACCATTACCCACCGCATCGGCTTCAAATCCCTCCTCAAGAAAAAAGTCAACAAAGAGTGCTCTCATCTCATCATCGTCTTCAACAATTAATATTTTCTTAGAGGGTACCATCGTTGATGTTTGGGGCTCATTCCTCACTTGCCAGACATCCGAGGACTCCTGAAGTATTTCAGAAGCTCTGCATCCGATTCCAGAAGGAGGGTCGTTTTGCCTTCAAAAAGTTTCTCATAGGTTTGGAGTCTTCTGAGAAAGGAATAAAATTCCATGTCCTGTTCATAGGCCGTGATGTAAATTTCGGTGGCTCTCCCATCGCCCTCACCAAACAGTTTCATCTGCTGGCTGTAAGCTTTGGCGAGAATGATCTCCTTTTCCTTGTCGGTTTCCGCTCGAATCTCTTTCGCCCGTTGTTCTCCTTCGGCCCGATACCGCTTGGCAATCCGATGACGTTCGGCCTGCATGCGAGCATAAACACTTGCCTGGACCTCTCTCGGGAGGTCGGCCCGTTTGATCCGCACGTCAATGATCTGGATGCCAAATCGCTTGGCCTGTTCATGGGCATCTTTCGCCACCGCCTCGACAATTTTCTCTCTCTCTTCCCGAATGAAGCCGATGAAAGGATGCTTGGCAATCTCCTGTCTCAGGCGTGCCACCAGAATATCTTCCAGTCGGGCTAAGGCACCCGCCTCTGTCCGAACGCTTCGATAAAATTCGAGAGGATCTTCAATTCTCCACCGGGACACATGGTCCACAACCACTCGCTTCTTATCAAGAGTAATATACTCCACCGCCACAGCGTCTGTGGTCAGCACTCTCTTGTCAAAGAGGTGGAGTTTTTGAATCATCGGGAATTTAAAGTGCAACCCCGGTTCTTGAATCGTCCTCACATACTTTCCAAATTGGGTGATGATCGCCTGTTCCTTCTCATCGATCGTAAAAGCGGCTCCGGAAAGGATGAGCAGAAGAAACACCATGAGGATCAGGATGACCGTTCGCTGTTTGCTGTTCATCTGCCTTACTCCTTCTTTCCCTCTTTCTCTTTCAAGGAAGTCCCCTCCTTCAAGGGAAGCCATTTCAAGACAGACCCTCCTCCTTCTGGAGGAAGGACATACTTTTCCTTGCCTGGTAAGATCTTTTCAAGGGTTTCAAGATAGAGCCTTTCCCGCGTGACTTCCTTACCTTTTCGGTAGGCTTTGAGGACATCTAAAAATCGTCCTGCATCTCCCTGAGCACGGATCACCCTCTGCTCTTTATAAGCCTCTGCTGTTCTGAGCATCTGCGCTGCTTCCCCTCTCGCTTTAGGGATGAGGTCTTCTCGATACCCCTCTGCCTCGCGCACCAAGCGTTCCCGATCTTCCCATGCCCTCACCACATCGTGAAAAGCATCTTTCACCTCTTCAGGTGGATCGACCACCAAGAGTCGGGCTTCGGTGACCAAGAGTCCGGTCTGATACTCATCTAGAAGGGTTTGAAGATACTTCTTCACTTCGTCCTGAACGACCACACGCCCCTCTGTCATCGTGAAGTCAATCGTATTTCTACCGACCACACTTCGAAGAGCCACCTCGGCAGAGGATTTCAGGACGCCCTCCGCATTTCGAACACGAAAAAGAAATTGGGAGGGATCCTTCACCACATACTGGACAAAAAGCTGTGCGTCCACGATGTTTTCATCGCCGGTGAGCATGAGTGCCTCTTTGGGCTCAGGCTTTACCTTTCCCGAATAGGGGTCTGTTCTGAACCCGATTTCCGCCCTCCTCACCTTGGTCAAATGGACCACATCATGGGTCTGTATGGGCCAAGGAAGACGATAGCGCAAACCTGGAGGGGTTCGATCAACCTCTTTTCCAAACTGTCTCACCACCCCCTCTTCCCCTGGACCCACAATATAAATCCCGGAGGCAAGCCAGATAAGGATGGGAATAGCCAATAGAATAAGAAGAAACTTCTTCGAGCCCCACCGTCGGATTTTGTTTTGAAAATGGCTGACAACCTCCTCAAGGGAGGGAGTCGCATATCCCTCCCCCCTTCCATAACTTTCATCTTGCCATGCCATAGTCTCTCCTTTTCATGGTTTCTTTCTTTGAACAAAGAACCCTTGTTTCCATTTGCCTAAGTAGCCCCTTATGATCGCTTCCTATGATCCTAAGGAAAGAACTTCCCCACCCCGTCATCGTGGATGTGAAAGGAGGCCTGATCAGGGAGGGTTCTATTAGATAGACTCACATCCGACTTTGAGGAGGTGATGAAAACTGACCCGGCCTCCTAAAACTCAATAAGCAATTGGGATACCAAAGGCTAAAAAATAAATTCTCTTTAGATTTTAACTAATTATAAATTCAGATGATTTTAAAGAACAGAGAAATGGGGTAAAAAGACACAGACTGTGGCGAAAGAGACCATCTATGCTGGCTTGAAGAGGAATGAAGATCAATTCTCCTGCATTTTTCTATAGAGGGTTTTTCGGTCAAGGCCAAGGATCTCAGCCGCTTTTGATTTGTTGCCTCCAGTTTTTATCAAAACTCTTCGAATATACTCTTTCTCCAGTTGATCGAGGGTCATCTGATCTTCTATCCCTTTTTCAAAGAGTCGATCATCTGCCTTGGGAAGCAGGTTAGATGGTAAATCCTCTGGAAGGATCGCATCATGCCGGCTCAGAGTCATCGCCCTCTGGATGATATTCTCCAGCTCCCTGACATTACCAGGCCAGGAATAATTGAGTAAAATTTTCAATGCCTCATCGGAAACTCCCGAGAGGTTCTTCTTCAACTCCTTGCCGAACCGATTCATAAAATGCTGAATCAATAAAGGGATGTCCTCTTTCCGTTCACGAAGAGGGGGGATCTCGATATCGATCACTCTCAGCCGATAATAAAGATCCTCTCGGAAGCGACCTTGTTTAATGAAAGACTCCACATCACGATTGGATGTCGCAATGATTCTCACGTCCAGGGGATAAGAGAGGGTATCGCCAAGAGGTCGCACTTCCCGATCTTCAATCACCCGAAGCAATTTTGCCTGAAGGGTCAGCGACATCTCGGTCACTTCGTCCAAAAAGAGGGTTCCTTCATTTGCTTCAAAAAGGAGGCCTCTTTTATCGGAACGGGCATCCGTAAAGGCTCCCTTTTTATAACCGAATAGCTCACTTTCAAGGAGTGTTTCCGGAATGGCCGCACAGTTGATCGCCACAAAAGCGTTCTCCTTTCGCGCACCGCTGTAATGGATGGCTTTTGCGACTAACTCTTTGCCCGTTCCACTCTCTCCGGTGATCAGAACATTGCTGGCGGTATTGCAGATCCGTTCGATGAGATCGTAAATCTTTTGCATGGGAGGACTCTTCCCGATCAGGCGATGGAAATCATATCGGAAAGTAACCTCCTTCCTGAGTCGCAGGACTTCTTTTTTCAACAGTCTATTCTCAAGGGCTTTCTTAACGGTGACCACCAGTTCTTCCATCTGAAAAGGTTTGGTGAGATAATCAAAGGCGCCCATCTTCATCGCCTGGATGGCAGAGGCAATCGTCCCAAAAGCGGTAATGATGATCACGGGTGTCATCGGAGTCGCCTGTTGAACCTCTTCGAGGAGATCCAAACCTTTGAGGCCCTTCATCTTCAAATCCGTAATCACCACATCAAACTCCTCTTCCCTTAAGAGTCGAGAGGCTTCCAGGCTATCGTTGAGGGTGGTCACTGAAAATCCCTCTTTCTCGAGCACATCGAAAAGCAATTGGCACATTTCGCGATCATCATCCACCACTAGCACAGAATAACCCTTAGGTCTCAAAGGCAACCTCCTCCTGGATGGCGGGGAGATAGATTTTAAAGGAAGAACCTTTTCCCTTTTCACTATTCACCTCAATCCACCCATCGTGATCCTGAACAATTCCCTGACTGACCGTTAAACCCAGACCGGTCCCGGTTTTCTTCGTCGTGAAGAAAGGGTCAAAGATACGATCGAGTACCTCTTTCTCGATACCCATACCCGTATCTTCAATCTGAACCACGATGTAATCTCGTTGCCCATCCTCCAATCCCTTTTTGGAGATCCGTTCACCACGCACAGCAATGCGTAGCTCTCCGCCTTCTAACATCGATTGGATCCCGTTGACAATGAGGTTGGAAAAGACCTGCTGGAGTTGATCAGGATCGCCGATGGTGATGGGATGAGGGATCTCCACCTGTTGACGCACCCGGATCTTCTGTTTGCGGATTTGATGATCGAGAAAATCGAGTGTGGTTTCCAGAAGAGCAGGAAGGGACAAGGGCTTCTTCTCCGGAGGCTTCTTTCTCACAAATCCGAGAAGTTGTCGGATGATTTTTGAAATCTTCTCTGATTGGAGTAAGATGATCTCTAAATTCTTTTGAGGTTCCTCCTGTCCCTCCAATCTCTTCTTGGTCAACTCCGCCCTTCCGCTGATAATATTGAGTGGGGTCCCTATCTCATGAGCTAATCCAGAAGCCAGCTGGCCGATGGTGGCTAACTTTTCAGATTGTCGGAGACTCTCTTCTAATTCCAGCCGGGTGGTGGTATCTCGAATGATCTTCTCCTGAGCCTCCTTTAAATCAGAAGCCATCTGGTTAAAAGCCTGCGCCAATTGGGAAGTTTCATCCCTTCCTGTTAAATCGATCCGGAAATCGAGATTCCCTTTAGCCAGCTCCTGGATTCCCCTCATCAATTTGGAGATGGGAGTAGAAATCCAGTACTTTGTCATGAAGAGGATGAGGATAACAATCCCGCCCACGAGAATAAAAAGGATGGTGATGATGCTCCACTTTGCTTTTTTGATCTCCTCTTCCATAAAGGAGGTGTATTGAAGGATACAGACCCCTCCAATCTCTCGCCCCCTTCGATCTTTCAACGGAAAGGTATAGGAAAATACAGGAATCTTTTGATAGACATCGAAGGCCTCCTCGGAAAGATCTTCGCTCATCACCCTCTTGATTTTTTCCACAAAGGGTTCAACGCCATCCCCGATGGAACGGGAGCGAAAAACAAGATTCTTCCCTCTATGGTAAACGATTACTCCCAGTGTCCTTTCATATTCCTCAACGGCGTCGATCAGTTCTTGAACATACTCCATCTCTTTGGGAATCGAGATCTTCTCAAGGGGGACCCTCAGCGTTTGACCGATACTTCTCACTTCGGTCTTCATCTTTCGGATCAAGATATCCCGTCGGGACTGAATGTGGATATATCCGTATCCCGAGAGGACAATGACGATGATGAGGGACAGATAAAGGGTCAATTTCGTACCGAGTTTCATTCAAGGCCTTTTCATAGGTTGGATGGAATAAGTTTAACGTATCAATTAGTGCTCTAAAAGTCAAAATTCCTTTTATTAAAACATTTGATTTTAGATACTTGAGAGTACCGAGAAATCGTCTTCATTTTGACAATTTCCTGTGAGAATATCAAGGAATTTCGGTAATCGGTTAAGCGGCCATCAAGTGCAATCCCTCTTGCCTGTCCAAATCGATTTTTTTTTTGATGAAATTGACGAGGATTTGGTCATCGGGTGAATTCACGAGTAATTCGGGGAGGGAATTCCTCATGGCCAGAGCAGTAACCTGCTCGGAGGGGTAAATGCCATCACGGATCGTGCGGAGCCATGAGCCGAAAGAGTTCCAAACCGCCTTGGTGCATGTCAGAGAGAGGTACTGTAGCAAGCCTTGGGCGATTATGCCCAGTTGCATGTGACAATGATAGGCCCGCATTTTTCGGCAGACGTGATCTCGGTAGGTTTGGCTTTTTCAGTGCAGGTATTGATTGCCCGATTGATTGGGGCGGGGTGTCATGGTGGCCATCCAGAAGTGATAGGCATAGGTACCGAGGGTGTAGAGGGCTTGTTTGAAGGCGACTTCGATTTTGAATCGGAAGCCATAGATGCGGAGGACGTCCAGGGGGAGAGAGGGACAGATCTGTGGTCATGAAGATTTTGGATCCATGTTGGGGGTGGAGGACCAAGACAAAGCGGACCACAATGCCCACGGGTCGCCAAAGCAGATCGACGGGACGATATCGTATCGTGACATGGGTTTCTCCATAGGCTGGGCTGGGGGCCTCGATGAAGCTGGAGAGGTCTTGGAAGAGGGTTTTGAGTTTGACCTTTACTCCGTATTTTCTTTTTGGTCCCCTTCTTTTTATGGAGCTGGGTGGGGCTGGCCAATAAGCCACGGCATTTTTTCGCACCTGGGTGATCAGGTGGTTGCCGCTCTGAAGCAAGCCGCGGACCATGACTTTGCTGGCGTAATAGGCGTCCAGAGCCAGATAAAACGGGATGGGAATCGTCAAGGAGCGCACCAGGGTGAGCATTTTATCGAGCAAGCTTTTGGTCTGTCTGTTTGAGAAGACAATTCCTTCATGAATACGGCAGCTCAGGGGGAGAGCGAAGAAGCTTTGGGTGCATCCGACCAGCAGGGCGATGGCTTGACAGGAGTGACCGAAAATGAATGGGGGTTTGGTGTTATTGGCGGATTCTTGGTGTAGTTTTTTGACGGCCGGCATTTTGCGACCGGTTTTGGCCACCTTGATGCCGTCGCCGATCAAGATGGGGCGATCATTGAATTTTGGCACGAGCGGGGCAGGCAAAACACACAGGATCAGCCGACTCCAAAGGGCGGCCAGAAGGTCCACCGAAACCGCTTTGCTGTGGAAGAAATCGAGGAGCCGGTCATAGAAGACCTCTTTTAAGCAAACGCCCGGATGATGCTGCTTACCCCCCGCAGATCGGGGCGAATGGAGAGGCCGACTAAACAGAGAGCGAACCACAGGAAGGTTGTCTCTCGCGCGAAGGCGGGGCGCAACTGTCGAACCATCTTCCACCACGGAATCCAGAGGATCATCGATGTCTCTCCTTTCGGGATATGGAATTTATAGCATATATATGCTATAATAATTCCATTATACTACAAAAGGAGGCCCTATGCATAAAAAACTGGATCCCATCGAGAAAAAGATCGCTGGAGTCAAAGAAAAACTGATGACCATCGGGGAGATGAGACCAGGGTCACTGACCTACCAATATCAGAGACCCGAAGAAAAGAAAGGCGGGTTCTATCAGATCAGCTACACCTATCGAATGAAAAGCAAAACCGAATACGTCAAGGCTGAATTTGTACAAGACCTTAGGCGGCAAATCTTGACATTCAAACGATTTAAAAAACTCACCCAACAGTGGATTGATTTAGCGATTCAACACTCGCAGATAAAAATCACGCTTGCAAAGGAAGGCAAAATTAAGCTATCTTGACCGTTAAGAATTCGGTACTCTCAAGTTAGATAGATTGAACGTCCGAGGAGTGGAAATGGGCAAGAAAGGAGCACAGGGGGATAAAAGCTTGCCTGTTCTTAAGGGGTAACCATCTGTTTTGAAATTTCAATCGAAGATGTAAACCGTTGACTTCTTCTTTTAAAGAAATCTAAGGCGATATTAGGAAAAAGGGCGTAGGTTAAGATGTCTTCCTCCGATTCCGTAATACCTTTCAGTTCCTCCCTCAATTGATCCCACTGATGGGGGATGAGGTCTGCAGGCCGGCACTGGATCGGGCTTTCCCCTTTTAACACCTTCTTTTGAAGTTCTGGATTGACCGGGCCTGGGGTTTCTCCATAACCTCCCCTGAGAAGCTCCCGGGTTTCACTCGTAATCACCTTATACCTTTCGCCCGTGAGAACATTGAGCGTGGCCTGAACAACGATGATCTGAGAGGTCGGGGTCACAAGCGAGATATAACCCAAATCTTTTCTCACCCTTGGGATCTCCTCGAGAATCTGATTCAGCCGGTGAAGTGCATTGATCTGACGGAGTTGAGCCACCATATTGGACATCACTCCTCCCGGGATCTGGGTCACCAGGATCCTCGAATCCACTCCTCCCAAATCGGTCTCAAATTCCTTATACCTCTTTTTCATCTCCCTGACGTCGTCAGCAATCTCCGCCAACAGATTCAAATCCAAACCCGTATCGTAAGGAGTCTCCCTTAATGCCACGACAAGGCTCTCCGTGGGGGGCTGTCCTGTCCCCTCGGAAAAAGGGGATAGAACCGTATCAATGATATCCACCCCTGCCTCGACCGCTTTCAGACAGGTCATCGCGCCCATGCCGCAGGTATCGTGGGTGTGCAGGTGAATGGGTATGCTGAGAGATTTTTTTAATCGTTTAATAATCTTGTAAGCGGTGTAGGGGTTGAGAAGCCCTGCCATATCTTTTAAACAGAAAAAATCGATCCCCAAATCCTCAAGCTGCCGAGCCTTATCCAGAATGAGTTGGATGGAGTGAACGGGGCTGATGGTGTAACAGACCGTTCCCTCGGCAACCTTGCCTATTCTCTTCACCGTTTCAATCACCGTTTTTAAATTCCTGACATCGTCCAAGGCATCAAAGGACCGGAAGATGTCGATCCCCTTCTCCGCCGCCTTCTCCACAAAACGGACCACCACATCGTCCGGATAATGACGGTACCCTACGAGGCTCTGCCCCCGGATCACCATCTGCATCTTTGTATTCGGCATTCGCTTCTTTAATTCCTGGATCCTCTCCCAGGGATCCTCATTTAGGTAGCGAATGCAGGAGTCAAAGGTTGCTCCTCCCCACATCTCTACGGCGTGATATCCCACCCTGTCCAGCTTCTCGGCAATGGGAAGCATATCTTCCAGTCTCATGCGCGTGGCAATCTTGCTTTGGCTAGCATCCCGAAAAATGGTATCCATGATCTTGACGGGTTTTTCCTTCATCTTCATTTCCTTCACAATTAAATAGCGACCTCCTTGGAAATCTCAACAAAGGTCTCATCGAGAATGGAGACCATCTGATCAATCTGTTCTTCCGTGATGATGAAAGGGGGAGCCAGGAGCAGGTGATCTCCCTTCACTCCATCGGCGCCTCCTCCACCCGGATAAGTGATCAAACCTTTATCAAAGGCGCGATTGGCGATGAGACCATTGAGTTTCAACTTGGGATCGAAAGGCTCCTTGGTCTTTCGATCCTTCACAAATTCAACCCCCGCGAAGAGGCCTTTCCCCCTTACGTCTCCGACAATCTTGTGCCGTTTTAAAGACTCAAGGGAACGCAGAAAATATTCTCCCATTTTTGCCGACCTCGCGATTAGATCATGTTTGAACAGATAATCGATCACCGCGCAGCCAATGGCACAGGAGAGGGGATTCTGGTTGTAAGTATGTCCATGCACAAAGGCCCCTGAACCTTCCTTGATGGTTTGATAGATCTCCTCTTTCACAATAACAGCAAACAGAGGAGTGTATCCGCTGCTGAGCCCTTTGGCCGCAACGATCATGTCCGGAACGACCCCCCAGTGGTCAAGCCCAAAATTCTTCCCTGTCCGTCCAATACCGGTCATCACCTCATCGGCAATCAACAGAACATCATACCTGTCGCAAATCTCTCTTATTTTCTGAAAATATCCCTTCTTGGGAACCAGGGCTCCTGCGGTGGCACCCACAATAGGTTCAGCGATAAAGGCGGAAACAGAATCCGGCCCTTCGTAGAGGATGGTCTTTTCCAGATCGAGGGCACATTCCAGACCGCATCTCTCAGGAATCAATCCAAACGGACACCGGTAACAGTACGCAGGGACGATGTGAGGCGTATGCTGAATCAATGGAAGATAATATCGCCGCCTTCCCGTGTGCCCCGAGAGGGCCAGAGCTCCGAGCGTATTCCCATGATAACTCGTCCATCGTGAAATGACCTTATATTTTCCCGGTTTTCCCCTTTCCACCTGATATTGTCTGGCCAATTTTACCGCTGTCTCAACCGCCTCGGAGCCTCCTGAAAGAAAGTAAACCCGGTTCAACCCTTTGGGGGAAAGCCGGACCAACTTGGAGGCCAGATCGATGGCGGGTTGACTCGTAAAGTGTGATCCGTGGGAGAACGAAATCTTATTTGCCTGACGGACCATCGCCTCTGTGATCTCCTTCACCCCATGACCGATCCCTACCACGGCTGCCCCGCCGGAGCCATCCATATACTGTTTCCCTTCGGTATCGTAAATATAGACTCCCTCCCCCCGGTCCGAGGTGGGATAAAATTTTCTTAAATTTCTGTAAAAGACATGGTCCGTATTGGGTTCCTTCTTCATCCTTACCTCCGTTTATAAGGATTCTCTTCCTCCCTCTTTTTCTGTCTCAACTTTTGGGACAGATAGACCGTTCCGAAAAGGGCAAGGCCCACGAAGTCCGTGGTCAAGCCCGGCTTGATGAGAAGAAAAGAGGTGATTAAGAGAAGAATTCTTTCAAAAAAAGTGGTCTTCATCAAAAGACAGTTTTGGACTCCGGCGGCCAGGCAGTATACGCCGAAGGTTGCCGTCAGGGTTGCAAGGATCACCTTGTGAGCAGGCCCCATGATGAGGAGCTCCGGGCCATAAATAAACATAAAGGGAACAATATAACCGGCAATCCCAAGCTGAAAGGCAGTGGTCCCTGTCTTCATCGGGTTTGAACCAGCGATCCCGGCCCCGGCATAAGCAGCCAATGCGACGGGTGGCGTGATATCCGCCCTCGTCCCAAAATAGAAGATAAAGAGATGGGCGGCGATGGCGACCACGCCCAGCTTGATCAGGGCAGGGGCCACAAGGGCTGAGATGATAATATATTGTGCGGTGGTTGGAACCCCCATCCCCAATGCCAGACAGGCGATCATCGTGAATGGCAGTGCCAGCAAAAGAGTTCCGGCGGAGAGGTCCACGATCAGTGAGGAGAACTTCAGGCCCAATCCGGTCATCGTAATTGACCCGATGATGATGCCGGCTGCGGCGCAAGCGGCGGCCACTTCCACGGAACCAATAGCCCCTTGCCTAAAGGCGGCGAGGATATCTTTGGGAGCCATTCGAGTGTGCTTTCTCAGATAACTGCACAGGATGGTGGCGAGAATCGCCCAGAAAACAGCCCTTTCAGGCGAAAAATTTTGGACGAGAAAATAGACCAGTAGGGTGATCGAAATAAGATGGTGCCACCCACCCCATAGGGTCGCTTTAAGGCTGGGCAGATCCGCGCGGGGAATTCCCTGAATCCCCATCAGGACCGCCTTGAAATGGACCTGCATGAAGATGGCAAAAAAGGAGAGCACAGCAGGGATGGCCGCGGCGATGCAGACCTTGATATACGGAATCCCAAGAAACTCCGCCATGAGGAAAGCAGCAGCGCCCATGATGGGCGGCATGATCTGCCCCATGGTTGAAGCCGAGGCCTCCACAGCTCCGGCAAAATGGGGAGGGTATCCGGTCTTCTTCATCAAGGGGATGGTGAAGGATCCCGTGGTCACTGTGTTGGCCACGGAACTCCCTGAGATCATCCCGAAGAAACAACTCGAAACGACCGCCGCCTTGGCCGGGCCGCCCCTGGTCCAGCCCGTCAAACTGAAAGCCAGGTCTGTGAAAAATTTTCCGGCCCCTGACTTTTGCAGGATGGCGCCGTAGAGAATGAACAAAAATATAAAATTGGCTTAAACACCCAGAGGAACGCCAAACACCCCGTCCGTGGACAGGGCAAGGTAGGTGGATATCCTTTTGATGCTGTATCCTTTATGAATCAGGAATTCCGGCAGATAGGGACCGAGAAGGGTGTAGAGTAAAAAGAAAATGGCCACGATAGGAACGGACCAACCGGTGGACCTCCTGGCCGCCTCCAGGACAAGAAGGATAAGGATGGTTCCCATAATGACGTCCACGTGAAGAAACCTTCCTGCACGGTTCATGATGTCAAAAGAGTTGATGAAGATCCAGAGGCAGATTCCGGCAGAGAGCAACCAGAAAAGAAGATCCAGAAGGCTCGGTCTCTCTTTCGGAGACAAGGATTTGGAAAAAGGATAGAGTAAGAAGATCAGGGAAGACATTAACCCCCAGTGGATGGCCCGATGATCTAAAGCAAAGAAGGGATGGAAGTAGGCATAAAAGAGATGATAAAAAGAGGCTCCAACGGCGAGCAACGTGATGAGATGGCTCAGCCACCCTCTCAGATCCCGTGTCTTCCCCTCAAATTTTTTTAAAAGCTCCTTGCCTCTCTCCTCATCTGTCTGGATTTCTTGATCAAACCGTCTATCTAACATTTTTCACCCTACCGAGTGATTGAGAGGACAATACCTTCTCCTGGTTTCACCAGGGTATCCAAAGGGACGGATCGATCCTTAAAAATGAGTCTCTGTTTGGCAACTGTTCCGACTCGAATGACCAGTTTGGGGAAAACCCTGTTTAACCGGACCTTCGTCCATTTCCCTTCACGGGTGATTTGGCTCTCTCTGTGATTCAGAAACTCAAGGCCTGCCCCATACCAGAGAAAGGCTTCCTCGATGAGAATGAGCCTACCTTCATGATCAACTCGGAAAGTGTCCCGGATTGGAGTTTTATCGGAGGAATGGGTGTAGTGCAGACAAAATTCCTCTCCGGGATTCACAGGATAATCGAGCAGAGTCTTGCCTTCCCCAAAACTTTCCAGCCGAAGAGAAAATTGAACGTCTCGCTCTCCGTAGCTAAGACATGCTACTCCAAGGATAAAGAAGATCACCCCCAAAAAAGGGAATGTCCCGCTAATCCTCATTGGCATTCAAAATAAGGTGGAAAAGGATGGCCCGAGAATATTTCGGGCCGGCCCTTTCCTCCTCTTCCTTTCCTTATTTGATGGCCCCTACCTCTTTAAAATATCTTATTGCTCCGGGATGTAATTCAATAGGGTTATTGACTGCGTTTTTCGGGGTCAACTGCGCAGCAATCGGATGGATATTGATGAGAGCCCATTTCCCTTTATCCACATTTTCAAAGATGGCCTTCACCACCTTATAAGCAATTCCTTCTTCCATCTGTTTGTTGACGACCATGACATTCGAATCTCCGATACAGATAACATCGTGGTCAGCCTTTGGATAAGTCTTCGCCGGAATCGTAATTTTGACATAGTAGGGGTATTTTTTGACAATCTTTTCAGCCATGCTGGGTTCCACCGGAATGAGCATGATATCTCGTGTGGCGGCCAGGTCCAATACGGCGGAGCCAGGGTAGGCGAAATTAAAGAAGACGGCATCGATCACCCCGTCTTTCAAGGCCTGCACCGATTCGGACTGGGAAAGATGAGCGATGGTACACTCTTTCTCAAGGTTAAATCCATGTTCTTCCAGAATGGCCTTTGCCATCACGGCACAACCACTCCCGGGCACATCAATCGAAACTTTCTTTCCCTTTAAATCCTTTACCGATTTGATCCCCTTTCCTTGGACCGTGACAATATGCTCAGGGGCGGGGTACATTTGAAAGAGGGCAACCAGGGGAAGCTTCTTCTCAAAGGGTTCCAACCCCTGCGTGGCCTTGTAGGCGATCGACCCCATGACCATTCCCATATCGCTCTCTCCGGCTCCGACCAATCGACAATTTTCGACGGAGGCGCCGGTGGACTCTGCCGCGCATCGCAGGTCTGTTGTTTTCTGGATGACCACAGCCATCCCTCCACCCAGGGGGTAATAAACTCCTCCTGGACTACCGGAGGCAAGGGTGAGAAACTTTTTCTGCGCCAGGGAAGGCCCTGCCCATACCAGGGCGAATGCAAAGACAAGGATCCATACCATATAAAGATATCTCTTCATAAAACACCTCCTTCCTTGAATCGTGATAATGAACGGATTGAACCCCTATTCACCTCCTTTCTCCGATTCTATTTTCCGCTGTCGAAATAGATCTGCTGCTTCTCCCAAACCTCTTCCAATTCCTTCAACGATTTCATCGTGCTCTTTTTACTTAAAACACCGAGGGACGTAACGATCGCATTGATGAGGCTGAGCGGGGCAGTGAAAGACTCGATGAAAGAATCCATCTTATAGTAGGCCGTCAGTACGTGATCTGCATATTGGGCCAAAGGGGAGACTAGGCTATCGGTGATGGCCAGGGTTTTGACCCCCCTTTCCTTCGCAAACTTGAGCACCTCAACCGTCTGCCGGGTATATCTGGGAAAACTGATCCCGATGACCAGATCACCTCTCCTCAAACCCAACATTCGATCCCACATGTCGCCGATCCCGGGTTGGATCACCCAGACGTTCTTCTGAAGAAACTCCAGGGCAATCCCCAGAAAAACGGCTAAGGAATAAGCACTTCGCAATCCCACCACGATGATCCTCTCAGCGGAATCAATGGATCGGACGAATTTCTTAAATTCCTGGGGGGACATCCTCTTCAACGTCTCTTTGACATTTTCAATATCTGTTTGGAGGACCTTTACCAGGATATCCTCCTCATCGACCACCCGCTTCACCGTCTTTTGCAGTCGAGAGGTGGTCGTCAACTTATCTCTGAACTGATTTCGCAACTCCCTTTGAAATTCGGGGAACCCTTTAAACCCAAGAGCCTTGGAAAGCCTGACGACCGTTGCCTCGCTCACGTTGAC